>Ga0310696_10009541_pt1 | contig 11226 bp, 12 predicted proteins | sample AusTroGonzalo_MG_4_FD_203885 | JGI IMG/M metagenome (GOLD analysis project Ga0310696, IMG submission 203885) | Bovine rumen microbial communities from tropical cattle in Woodstock, Queensland, Australia - Gonzalo_02 (v2) (version 2) | ecosystem: Host-associated > Mammals > Digestive system >...
TCCACAATTAGGAAAATATGGAACAATTGAAACAAAAACTCATGATACAATCGAATGTTCAAATTGTCATTGTGGTTGGATAGTTTCAAAATTTACATATAAAAGTTATCGTTATTGTCCCAATTGTGGCGCGAAAATGGAAGAAGAGATAGAAGAATATTTTAAAAGGTGATTATATGAGTGAAGAAAATAAAGTAATAAATGTAGATTTTGAGGAGACTGCGGCCGCAGACGAGGTAGAAGTACTGCGCCGTAACCAATTCCAAAATAAATTCATCACAGATAGAAAAGATACTTTTGTTTCTATTTGTAACAAAGTTCTTGACTACTGCTATGATGCAAAAGATAGAAACGAAATAAAATCGGAGCTTTCTTCAGAGGCTCTCGATAATATCGATTCTATTTTAGAAGATCTTGAATCCATTCGCAAGAAAATTCAAATCGAGGCTCTTCTCGCAGACGAAGAAATTACTCGCATTATTCTTTGTTGTCAACTTCTCGCAAGAGAATTTATGACTAATGCAGAAAACTATATCCAAGGTGCAAATTCTTTGAACGGATATATCGAATTCTTGTTAGAAAAAAATTTGACTTCTGAAGAATAATGTGATATAATTTAATTACAATAAAAAAAAATAGCAGATGATAAGTCGGCTATGAAAAATAATAATATTATCAAAAGGAGGATGTAAGTAATGGCAGACATTAAGAAGACACTTACAGAGAAACAAGCACTTATTCACAAATTTTTGAAGGACACAGACGGCGAAAAGTTCACCGCTTATCAGATTGCTGATGCCACAGAAATTGAAAGAAAATCTATCAATGTTCTTGTTAACGGCATGGTTACAAAAGGTTATTGTGTTCGTGAAGAAGGCACAACAGTAGACGAAGAAGGCAAGGAAACTGCTGTTAAATTTGTAGTTCTTACTGACGAAGGTCGTAACTATGATGAAGCTGCAGCTGTTGCTCATGATGAGGCACTTGCTGCTGCAAGAAAAGAAGCTGAAAAGGCTAAGAGAGCCGCTAAGAAGGCTGCAAAGGAAGCTGCTGCTGAATAATTTCAACAGATAGTTTAAATGAGGGGATTCGTCCCCTCATTCTTTTACCTAAAATGAAGATTAAGGAGTGAAATTAAAAATGGGTATTAAAAATTGGACAGATGGCGCACTGAATGAAGTTACAATGGATGGAATTTTAAACGAAGTTAATCTTCAGTCTAACACAGATAAAAGTGGCCGCCCCGTAATTTATGGAGATTATGTTATTAAGACAACAAACCATATTGGTGATAAAGAATTTGTTGCCGAAGTTCCGATTAGAGTTTATCAATCACAGTTAACTTCAACTGGTAAGCCTAATCCCGCATATGACACTGCATCAAAAATTATGAAGGAATTTACATCTGTTGCGGCAGGCGGAGAAGAAAATGCAGATTATATTCGCATTAGTTCTTCAGGTAAACTTTCAGAAAATACTTTTATTTCAAAGACAACAGGTCAACTTGTTAGCACACCTGTTATTAGAGCAAGTTTTGCCAATAAAATTAAGAAGTCTGATGCTCAAGACGGCGCAAGATTTAAGACAATTATTGTTATAGGTAAAATTACACCTGAACTTTCAAGAGATGGTGTTGAAACTGGTCGTCTTATTATAAAAGGTATTCTTCCTGTTTGGGGCGGTAAGGTTGAACTTATTGACTATATTGTCGAGAATCCTAATGTCGCAAAGCACATTGAAGGTAATTGGCAGGAAGGCGATACAGTTATGATTGGTGGTTATATTAACTTTGTTTCAAAGACAATTGAAACAGAAGAACCTAGTGGTTTTGGTGAACCTATCGTAACTCGTAGAACTATCTCTGTTAAGGAACTCATCATTACTGGTGGTCATGATGCTCCTCTTACAGAAGAAGAAGGCGCCTATGATAATGAAGCAATTGGAGTTGCTTTAAATGAGAGAAAGGCTAGAATGGATGAAAAGGTGAAGGCTGCGGCTCAGGCTGCGACTACATCTAAGCCAGCTTCTAATGGATTTGGATTTTAATAGGAGGTCGATTAAATGATTGACCTTTTAAACTTAGAGCCTACTAGAATTAGTAGGAATTTAAGAGGTAAGTATATGTTGTTTTACGGCTTACCAAAAGTCGGTAAAACAACTTTACTATCCAAATTTCCTAAATCTCTTATTCTTGAATTTGAGACAGGTACAAATGCTCTTAATAATGCTTATGTGCAACCTATTCAAAAGTGGACAGATGCAAAAGCAGTCTTAAGAGACCTTCGTAAAGATGACGTTAAAGAAAAATTTTACACGGTTTGTGTAGATACTGCAGATGTAGCTTGGTCGCTTTGTGAAAAATATATATGTCAGCAAAATCAAGTTCAAAACTTGGGAGACATTCCTTGGGGCAAAGGATATGCACTTTGTAAACAAGAATATGAAGATTTCTTCCGTGAAATAGCGATGCTAGGTTATGGTGTTATCTTTACTTCTCATAGTGCAGAAAAAAATATGAAGGACGAAAAGGGAAATGATTACATTTCTCTTGCGCCCGCCCTACCACAAAGACCATATGATATAGTTAATAAAATGGTGGATATTATTGGTTATATCCGTAGCATTAAAAACTATGATACAGGTGAGCAGAAAACTTTCTTATTTTTACGTGGAGACGATAGATTTGTAGCTGGTTCAAGATTTAAATATATTGAACCTCGTATTGAATTTAGTTATGAAGCACTTTCAAATGCGATTTATAATGCAGTTGACCAACAAGTCCAAGCAGATGGAACTGGTGCAGCGAGTGAAGAATATAATTCATTTTATAATACTTCAGAAGGACGTACTTTTGAACAGATTAAAGATGAAGCAATTCAACTTTGGGACGATTTAGTTGTAAAACCTCAAAGTGAAGAAATGGCGCAGAAAATTTCTTTCATTATAGAAAAGATTTTCGGTAAGAAAATGAAGCTTAGTGAGATAACTGAATCTCAAAAAGATTTGTTTGAGTTAGTTGTTTCTGAAATGAGGGAATTACAGAAATAAAAAGAAAATAAGGAGAGAATGTAATATTCTCTCCTTGTTCTTCTATAGGAGTGATTAAATGTATCTTGTAGATACAAATGTATTATTAGAATATCCATCAGTTTTAAGAACTTATCAAGGTGAAATTAAAGTTACTTTATCAGTTGTAAAAGAATTAGATGAATTAAAGCGTAGTTTAAATGCGGAGACAGCATACAATGCGCGCCGAGCCATACACAAATTAAAGAGAGACGAAACAGTTAATTACTGTCCGGAGGTAATTAAAAAAATAGTTGACGATGATTTGTTGGCGATAGCACAGAAAGAAGGAGATATTTTAATAACTAATGATTTAAATATTCACATTAAAGGAAAGGCATTAGGAGTAGAGTGTATTTTTTATGATAAAGTCGAAACTAATTATACTGGTGTGAGATATTTAGAAGTTGAATGTGATGAGAATATTTATAATGAAGAATTAGATACTATCTTACAGGGAAGAGAACCTCTTGAAGGAATGAAGGAAAATGAGTTTTTAATTATTACTGATAAAAACAGTGGAGATTTTATGTCTACTATGAAAGTTAAAAATGGAAAACTTGAATTAATAAAAGAAACTCAGATAAAAAATAGATTTATAAATGCTATCTTTCCTCGTAATCAAGAGCAATCGTGTCTGTTTGATTTATTATGGGATAAAGATATTAGTATTATCCTTGCTACTGGAGAATTTGGGACAGGTAAAAGTTTTATTTTAACTAATTTTGCATTTCATCAGTTAGACAAAGGATATATTAATAAAATAGTATATGTTCCCAATAATTCTATTGTTGATAATTCAAGAGAATTAGGTATTTTACCAGGTGATACAGTAGATAAAGAATTGATATATATGGGTCCTCTTCTTGATCTTATTGGACCAGAATATTCTAGAACATATATTAATCAAGGCAAGGTAGAAGTCGTACCTCTTTCAGTTATGCGCGGACGCAGTTTCGAGAACTCAATCGTCATTGTCAATGAGGCTCAAAATTTAACTACCGAGCATGTGAAATTGCTTGTTGCTAGGTGCGGCGAGGGCACACGAATTTTCTTTGATGGAGATATAAAACAAACAGACAATCTTATTTTTAAAAATAAGAATGGACTAAAACTCCTTCTTCATCTCGCAGATAGCGAAGAATTCGCACCCATTTTTGGTACTGTGCGTCTTAACTCTATTGAGAGAAGTAAAACCGCACAGGCGAGTGCATACTTAGATAATCTCTTAATTTGACAAAAATTCAAAAATGTGATATAATATAAGTATAAACTAAAAAGAAGGTGAAAAAATGGGTAGACCTTGTACTTGTCCTATCTGTCATAAGGTAATTCCGAATTCAGAAGAGTCCGTTCCTTATAAAAATAAACATTATCATCCAGAGTGTTATCAAGAACAAAAAGTAAAAGATGATTTGTATGAGTATATTTGTAGATTATTTACTTTTAAGGCGCCAGGCCCAAGAATATATTCTCAAATATCAAAGTACATTAATCAAGGTTATACTTATAAAGGAATTTATCAAGCATTAGCATATTTTTATGAGATAAAGCATGGAGACATAAAAAAAGCAAATGAAGGTATAGGTATAGTGCCTTATGTTTATAATGAGGCACAACATTATTATGCCGAAAAACAAAATCAACAAGTGGAATTAGCAAAGAAAATTGGAGAATCAGTAGCAACAACAAATGTAACAAAAATCATAAAACAAAAACCAAAAGAAAAAAAGAAATTGAGTTATGATATAGAAGACTTTTAATAAAAAGGAGTGATTAAGTGGAAAACAGAAATGTTGTTATGCAACTTTTTGGTTGTTTAATGAAGAATCCACTTCTTTTAGGTGAAGTCAACTCTTATAATTTAACTCCAGACGATTTTGAAAAGCGATTAGACAAACAGATTTTTGCAGGTATATATAATCTATTCCTTGGCGGCGCGGAACGAATAACTGTCGCAGATATAGATAATTATTTTAAAGGTCATAAGGCAATTTATGATAGTTTTGTAAAAGCAAATGGAATAGAATATTTGCAAGATGCGGAAGAATTAAGCGTAAGTGAGAATTTTCCTTATTATTATTCGACTTTAAAGAAATATAATGCAGTAAAAGATTTGAAGAAAGCTGGTTTTGATACTTCAAGTTTTTATCCTGAAAATGTATTAGACGAGAATTATGAGAAGAAGATGGGCAGATTTGATGCAATGACTGTCCAAAATATCTTTGATGAAGTTCGACAAAAGTTGATAGAAGTAGAGGGAAAATACGGTGCGGGAACTAACACGAAAACTTCAACTGCAGTTGAAGGCTTAGGAGAATTGTTGGAGTCATTAAAGAGTACTCCCGATATCGGCGCCGCACTTCAAGGTTCTCATTTTAATACAGTAGTTAGAGGCGCGAGAAAAGGTGCGTTTTATCTGCAATCCTCTGGCACTGGTGTAGGTAAGACAAGAGGTATGGTAGGAGATGCGTGTTATTTAGCATATCCTGTAATATATGATTGGTCGGTATCAGAATGGATAAGTAGTGGTTCTACAGAAAAAGTTTTATATGTAGGAACAGAACAGACAATTAGTGAAATCCAAACTCTTATTCTTTCGTACTTATCTGGTATTAATGAAGAAAAAATAATTAGCAATAGGCTAACTAACATAGAACAACAAGTATTAGAACAAGCAATAGATGTAATGACGCGATTTGAAGATAACTTTACGATTGTGCAATTGCCAGATCCTACAATCCAATTAGTAAAAGGTATAATTAGAAAAGAAGTTCTATTAAAAGATATAGAATATGTATTTTATGATTATATCTTTTCTAGTCCAGGATTATTAGGTGAATTTAGAGATTTAAGAATAAGAGAAGATGTTGTACTTGGAATGTTATCGACAGCATTGAAGGATATTTGTGTAGAGTTGCAAGTATTTTTAAAGAGTGCAACGCAAGTAAACGGCGACCTAATGGATATAAAAGGTATCCGTGACCAAAGATGTATTAGAGGTTCAAAGGCAATAGCAGATAAAATAGATTGCGGCGTTGTTACAGCGAGAGTGACAAAAGAAGAGTTGATCACTTTAGGTAGATTAGGACAAGATAGTGGACTTATTCCTACTCAGGTAACAGATGTATATAAATTAAGACGTGGAAGATATAATAATGTAAGAATATGGAGTTCATTTGACTTGGGTACTTGTAGAAAGAAAGATTTATTTATAACTGATGAGGATTTTAAGCCAATTGAAGGATTTGTTCCTGTTGAATTGAATTTTACAAGTATGGAAATTGGTGAAATTGATGAAATTGTGAGAATGTTAAATGAAGGAATAATGATTTCTTCTATAGGTGAGGCCGCAATAAATATAGAGGATTTACAAGTTGATAATCCAAAGAAATGGGAATTTTAAATGATAGATTTACAAGAATTATTAAATAGTTTTACAGAAGAAGATATTATTGAAATAATGCAAGAATTGGGTGCAGACAGATATGTGGTGCGCCCCGAAGCAATTATATTCCCAACTATTTGTCATAATGAGGATGCGGCAGAAGCAAGTTTGAAATTATATTATTATAAAGATTCAAAACTTTTTCACTGTTACACAGATTGTTCAAGTAGTTTTAATCTTATTAATCTTATACAAAAAGTTTGGGAATTAAGAGGATTAAATTTTGTTCAAACTCATAAAGAAAAGAAAAAAGATAATGATTTTTGTTTCTTTGATATTGTAAAGTTTCTTTTAGAAAAAGGTAAAGGAGATTTTTCAAATAAAAAGAATAATGAAGTTTATAGAAGTGATAGAGATAGGTTAAAAAGAAAAGAAAGACTTATCACCCTTCCTACATATCCTGAAAGTGTGTTGGATATTTTTGAAAAAAGTTATCCTACTGAATGGATAGAAGAAGGAATTAGTGCGGCGGCACTATCTGAGTATCATATCCTTTATTCTGTTAGAAGAAACAAAATCATTATACCCCATTATGATGTAAACTCAAATCTTGTAGGTATTCGCGGGCGCGCATTAAACAAAGATGAAGTAGAAGAATTTGGTAAATATATGCCCGTAGAGATAGAAAAGAAATGGTATGCCCATCCACTTGGACAAAATTTATATGGACTAAATTTAGTTCAAGATAATATCAAAAAATTAAAAAAAGTAGTCATTTTTGAAGGCGAAAAAAGTTGCCTAAAATATTTTGACTACTTTGGAAAAGACAACAATATTGCAGTTGCTTGTTGCGGCTCAAGTATAAATAAGGCACAAATTGACTTATTGATGAAGACTTGCGCGCCATTGGAAATAGTAATTGCTTTTGATAAAGAATTTGAAAATGGAGATTATAAAGGAGAAGATAAGTATTTCCAAAAACTTTACTCCATAGGTCAAAAATATAATAAATATGCAAATTTCTCAATAATCTTTGACCATAAAGGATTATTAGGACTAAAAGACAGCCCTGTAGATAGAGGAATTGAGGTTTATAAACAATTGTTTAAGGAAAGAGTGATAGTTAAATGAAGTTTACAGTACCACAAATTAAATATACAAGCAAGTTTTTGGAGAATTTATTGGTAGAAAGAGGAGTTTTTGATTTAGAGAATTTCTTAATGCCAACAAAATCTGCTTTACTTCCATATGGGGATTTGGATAATATTGCGCCCGCAATCCAACTTATTAAACGCCATCTTAATGATGATGTATTGATTGTAGTCGACTGTGATGGAGATGGTTTCACTTCTGCGGCGGTAATGTGGCAGTATTTAAGAGATCTTAACCCAGAAATTAATATGGAATATATTCTCCACACTGGAAAGCAACATGGACTTGAAGATACTTGGACACAGATTATTGAGAAAGAAAATGTAAAATTAGTTATACTGCCCGATTCGAGTTCTAATGACGAAGTATATCATCAAATACTTGCAGAAAATGGAAAAGATATTCTTGTTCTTGACCACCACGAAGCACTTTTATATTCTCAGTATGCGTGCGTAGTAAATAATCAGTTAAGTGAGAATTATAAGAATAAAGCCCTTTCTGGTGTAGGTGTTGTATATAAATTTTGTCAGGCACTTGATGAAGAATATAATGTGAAATATGCGGACAAGTATCTTGACCTTGTTGCAGTTGGTGAAATCAGTGATATGATGCTGGTTACAACTCTTGAAAATAGATATATTTTTACACAAGGTTTGAAGAATGTTGTCAACACAGGTATTAAAGAACTTATCAAAAAACAAGAGTACTCAATTGGCGACATCTCTCATTTAACTCCAACTCATATTGCTTTCTATATTTCCCCTCTTATTAATGCAATTATTAGAGTAGGAAAACAAGAAGAAAAAGAAATCCTCTTCCAAGCACTCATAAATGGAGATAAGAGAGTTCCTTCTACCAAAAGAGGCGCGCAGGCCGGCACATATGAAAGTATTGCAGAACAAAATGCAAGAAATTGTGTTAATGCACGCTCTCGTCAGAATAGAGCAAAAGAGAAAGCACTTGACCTTCTTCAAATGACAATTTGTAAAGAAGGACTTGATGAGAATAAAGTTATTTTAGTTGAAGTCGAAGATAATGCAATTGAAAGTACACTTACAGGTCTGTGTGCTATGCAATTGGTTTCAATATATAAGAAACCCGTTTTAGTTATGAAAGAGAATAGCGACGGATATTTAAGTGGTTCAGGTCGTGGCGCAGATAGATGCGCGCTGACCGACTTCAAACAGTTTCTTAATGATAGTGGATATTTTGATTTTGCAGAAGGACATGCGCAGGCTTTCGGCGCAAGTATTCATAAAAATAAAGTAGAAGACTTTATTAAGTACGCGAATGAAGAATTAAAAGATGTCGATTTTAATGAGGGTGTTTATAACTGTGATTTTTACTTTAAAGCAAACGATGGATTACTAACTGATGCAATTTTCTCTATTGGTTCACATCCTGAAATTTGGGGTAAAGGCAATGAAGAACCTTTATTTGTAGTTGATGAAGTAAAGTTGAGTTATAATGATATCAATGTATGTGGAAAGAATTCTGATACAGTTCGTTTTAATATAGGTGGAGTTACTTTCATTAAGTTTAATGCTAAAGATTTCATTGAAGAATTAAAAGGTCATAATGAATTTACTTTACAGATAGTAGGCCGCGCGCAGCTGAATGAGTGGGCGGGTAATGTAACTCCGCAAATTATGATAATGGATTATAACTTTAGAAACTCATTATTTGATTTTTAAGGAGTAAAAAGATGATTTTTGAAAAGACAATTTATATAATACACGAAGATACAGATTTTACCTATTTTCCTTTTGGAAGATTTGATATAGGCGGATTTTATGTAGAAGAAAAAGATTTTAATGACCTAAAAGATTTTATGGTATTTTGTTCAGACTGTTGTGAAAATTTTATTAATGAAAATATATTTTTTGATATAAAAATTGCTAATAAAGTAGCACTAGAACGAACAATAAATAAATTTCAAAATGTCTTAATGAAAGGAGAAGATTAGGAATGGAAGAAAACATTGTATATAATTGTGATTGCATGGACGTAATGGCAAAAATGCCTGCAAAATCTATTCCTTTTATTCTTACCGACATTCCTTATGATGAAGTTCAAAGGGAAACGAATGGTCTTTCTCAAATGAAGAGTTTAGATACTCTTGGTGCCGCGGATAAGGCGACTTTTAATACTCTTAAATTCTGTGAAGAAGTTTATAGAATTTGTGGTAATAGTCTTGTTATATTCTGCGGACGCGAACAGTTCAGCGAAATATTTAAATTCTTTGCAAATAAGCCAGGTACTACTCGACCAATAGTATGGGAGAAAACTAACCCAGTACCTTCAAATGGACAGTATGTGTACTTAAGTGGAGTAGAATTTGCAGTATGGTTTAAGAGAAAAGGTGCAAAAACTTTTAATGCGAGATGTAAGAATACTGTATTTAAGTACCCTATTCCTGGTGGTAAGAAAAGAATTCATCCAACTCAAAAACATTGGGACTTATTTAAAGAACTTATTCTTGATAATACAAATGAAGGAGATATAGTTTTCGATCCTTGTGCGGGCGGACTAACAACTATACTAGCAGCAGTAGAAACTAATCGTAAATTTATTTGTTGTGAAAAAGATTATGAGACTTTTAAAAAGTCTATTGATTGGTATAAAGCAAATACAGATATAGAAATTATTACAGGAATGGAGGAAGTATAATGGGAGAATATAGTAAAAAGGGTTCATATGCGGGATATGATAAAGACCATTTAGATCGCGCTGACTTAGATTATTATGCAACTCCACCTGAAGAAGTTGAGAATATATTAGAAAAAGAAGGATTGCGTTGGTTTACTGTTGAAGGAATAAACACTTCTTGCACTATATGGGAACCTTGTTGCGGTGGTGGACACATGGCAAAAGGTATTATAGATTATCTTAATAAAAATCATATTTCTACTACTCATTTCTTTATGAGCGATTTAGTTGATAGGGGTGCGCAAGACTATATCGAATCTTTATATGAAAATTCGCAAATTCAGTATGATTATGGGATAGATTTACTTGATCCAGAAGAAGATTTTCCTATCACGGATTTTATTATAATGAATCCACCTTTCAAAGATATAGATAAATTTGTTAATGCAGTTTTTTCTTGCTTCAGTCATAAACTCATTATGCTTGCACGCCTTAAATTCATAGAAAGTAAAAAGAGATATGAGGAAATATTCTCTAAAAATCCGCCAACTCGTATTTATCAGTATATAGACCGCATTGCTTGTTATAAAGATGGCGACTTTACTATTAAGCCAAATTCAATAGAAGCATATGCTTGGTTTGTATGGGATAAGGATGATCCAAGTAAAGATACAACTTTGAAGTGGATTTGGAGTAAGAAACATAAATAAAAAGAAAAAGTCAAGAAAATAATTCTTGACTTTTTTTCTTTTTTGTGGTATAATATAATTATAGAATGAAGATTTGAAAATCAATGATGTCATTAAAATGATGTATTTCAAACTGATAAATCTCACATTAAGTTGAGGTGAGAAAAATGACAAGTGGAATTTATAAAATAACTAACTTAATAAATGGTCATTGTTATATTGGGAAAGCGAGGAATATGGCGAGCCGATGGTCTGCACATAGAAATGGTTTAAGTGATATAA
>Ga0310696_10009542_pt1 | contig 11225 bp, 7 predicted proteins | sample AusTroGonzalo_MG_4_FD_203885 | JGI IMG/M metagenome (GOLD analysis project Ga0310696, IMG submission 203885) | Bovine rumen microbial communities from tropical cattle in Woodstock, Queensland, Australia - Gonzalo_02 (v2) (version 2) | ecosystem: Host-associated > Mammals > Digestive system >...
GTTGTCTTCTGGAGCGGCGTGAAATTCGAGACTTCGCTGGCTCTGCCCAGGGCCGAGAATGTGGATGTGAACGTGGCGGACAAGTTGATTGTCACCATCACGCGTTCCGGTGACTATTTTTTCAATGACCGGCAGATGGGGAAGGAGGATTTCAAGCGGGAACTGGGCGACCGTGTGCACCAGAGCCAGCTCGGGAGCCAGCAGCTCTACGACGACGAGAGTTCCGCGAGCCACCGCCCCATGGTCATCCTCCGCGCCGACAAGGACACCAGGTACGAATCCATCATCGAACTGGCCGACATCTGCCGCGCCCTGGACCTGAATGTATATCTGGCCCTGGAACAGGCCGGCCGCTGGAGCGAGGCCAGGAATTTCCTGGAGCGGGAGGAAAGCAGGTGAATCCTTCGCATACCGAGCGTCACCTGTCAAGCACGTCCGTGCGCTATCTGCTGGGACTCGGCATCCTTCTTGTCTGCCAGCTGCCTCTGTTCCTGCTGCGCCGTCCCGATGCCCCGCCGGAACAGGATGACAGCATGCCCAGCGCCAAGACTCCTCTGGTTCTGCTGACGGAGGACAGTACGCAAAACCAGGCTCAGGGACGGGATTTGCTGGACTGGTTGACCGTCGCCGACCCTATGCGCCTGCTCCTGCCGGATTACGAGCAGGGCTATTCGCGCTTTGCCAACCCGCTGGTAACCTTCCCCGAACCGCAGTTTGCCGTCCGCCCCATTCCCGCCCCGGAACAGCCGTTGCCGACGGGAACCCCGGCGGTCCTGGAAATCCATACGGCCAGCCTGACCAGCCTGGTCCATCGCCTCTGGAACCGACAGTCCTCCCTGGAACTGGCAGAGCGCGATATAAAACCGCTGCCCTTGCGTGTCTTCTGGTTCCTTGATGACGGCAGGCTGCTCGAGAATCCTCCGTCTTTCGAAGACGGCGAACTGGCCAAGGCCTCGCAGGGCGAAGGCGAAATCACGGATGTCACTGTCCTGGAAATCGCCCAGTCATCCGAACTGGCCATTCCCCGCGTCCTGGTACGCCAGAGTTGCGGAAAACGCGCTTTGGACAACCTGGCCGTCGAGACGATAAGAAAAACCTGGCTGGCTCCGGCTCCGGAACTGACGGTGCGGGGCAGCGGCGGCCCCGACTACCGGTTGCTTGTTGACTGGCGGATGCTTCCGGCCGTCAAGGAGACGTTATGACCATCCAACCTACGGTCAGCGACATCCTGCTGTTCTATCTCCTGCTTCTCCTGCTGGGCACGGCACTCTTCTATGTCTTCGACAGGCTCCAGGACCACAACCGCGACTGGAAAATCTCCCGCGCCCGCCTCATGACCTGCCGCAAATGCGGACAGGTCTTCCTCCTGCGACGCCAGTCTCAGAACAGAAAATGTCCCGAATGTGGCGGCAATTCCGGCGAGTTCCGCTATCCGCGCTCCGAAATCCAGCAGAATTTTAGGTAGGCGGACCCTCATGTGGTTTCCCCACCCATGGGTGACAACGGCGCGCACGGAGGCGCGCCCTCCCGAGACCTTTTCCACGGGGGCGTTGGCCGAGCAGACGCTCGGCCCTCCCGAGACCTTTTTCACGGGCGACGACGGCGCGCCCTCCCATATCCCTAACCACTAACTACTTCTCCATGCGAATCATCAGCGGCAAAGCCGGGGGCCTTCGCTTGCAGGCTCCCGTGGGAGCGCAGGTCCGTCCCACGGAGGATAGGGTCAAGGAGAGCCTGTTTTCCATGTTGGGCGACCTGGGTGGCCTGACGGTGCTGGACTTGTTTTCCGGCACGGGAGCGCTTGGTCTGGAGGCGCTGTCGCGGGGGGCATCGCGGGTGCTTCTGGTCGAGCGCGACCAGGCGCAGGCGGAATCAATCCGCGCCAACCTGTCCTTTTTGCTGCGTCTGTATCCCGAAGCCAAGGAACGCGCCAGCGTCCTGGTCTGCGATGTCGCCTGCCTGGCCACGCAACTGCAGTCCCTGCGGTTTCCTCCTGCGGACTTGCTGCTGGCCGATCCCCCCTACCATCCCGCCGACAACGAATACGGCGGCGAAAAACTGCTGCTGGACGCATCCCTGCACGACTGGCTGGCTCCGTCCTGCCGTCTCGTTTTGGAGCATGAGACCGGCACCGTTCTGCCCTGGTCGCCTTTTTCGCGCTGGAAACTCACCAGGCAGAAAACCTGTGGCCTGAGAACTTTGTCATTTGCCGAACTGCTCGCTTCGGCAGAGGAGGACGAATGGTGATGAAATCGTTGTTTTCCAAATTATTCCTGACCTTGGCCGCCATTCTGCTGACTGCATGTCTGTTCGGCGCCGAGAATAATTCCCATCAGGGCTTTCTCTCCGAGGATGCCTTGCGCAAAACCGCCGCCGCCGTAGTCGCACAGAACTATCCCAACGCCGATGACGTGCTTCTGGACGATATCATCAAGGTCGCCTACCAGGCCGACGGCACCAGCCTGACCTGGGACGATACCGCCGTCAAAATCCTCACCGACAAGGGACGCGAAAAATACCGCGCCCTGTCCCTGGGCTTCAATGCCGCCTATTCCCGTGAGGAATTTGTTTTCGTCCATATCCTGCGTCCCGATGGCACCCGCCTGAACATCGACATTGCCGCGCACCAGCAGCTCGCCACCGATGTCTCCCAGATGGGCAGCAATATCTACGACCCCAACAACAAGGACCTCCAGGTTACTCTCCCCGAACTGGAAATCGGCGATGTCGTCCGCTATCTGACGCGCAGGGAAGTCTTCAAGCCCAGGGTGCCAAATACCTTCAGCGATTATCAGGTGTTAGAAGGACCGTCGCCCATCCTGCATTATTCCTACGAGGTGGACAGCCCCGAAGAACTGCCCCTGCGGCAGGTTCTTGTCAAGGACCGCATCTCTGACAACATCCAGACCAGCGAGGAACGCCGCGACGGACGCCTCATCCGCCGCTGGGAAGTCTCCGATGTCCCGCAGTTCTTTCCTGAGCCGGAAATGCCGTCGTGGTACACCTGCGTGCAGCGCCTGCTCGTCAGCACCATCGATTCCTGGGAAGATGTTTCCCGCTGGTACTGGAAACTCAGCGAGCCGCATCTGGTAGCCTCCGAAGCCATGCAGGCTCAAGTCGCGGAACTCCTGCAAGGTAAGTCTGATTTCCAAGAACGGCTGCACGCCATCTTCACCTTCGTTTCCCAGAACATCCGCTACATGGGCATCACCGTCGAAACCGAAGCGCCAGGCTACGAGCCGCACGACGCCAAGGATACCTTCGACAGGCGCCACGGCGTCTGCCGCGACAAGGCCGCCCTCCTGACCGCCCTGCTGCGCCAGGCCGGCTTCCAGGCTTATCCCGTCCTTATCAATGCCGGCCCGCGCATCGACCAGGAAGTGCCCAAGCCGTTCTTCAACCACGCCATCACCGCCGTCGTGATGCCGGACGGCAGTTTTCAGCTGATGGATTCCACTAACGAAACCACCCGCGACTTGTTTCCCGCCTATCTGGGCAACTGCAGCTACCTCGTCGCCACGCCCGAAGGCGAAACTCTCCATGTCAGTCCGTCTGAGCCGTATGACCGGCATCTGGCTGTCATCACCACCAACGGCCACTTGGCCGCCGATGGAAGCCTCCTGGGCGAATGTTGCCTGCAAATGCGCGGCATCAACGACAACGCCTACCGCGGCATGCTCCTGCGCCGTTCGCCCGCCCAGCGCCGCGTTTTCTTCGAGAACGCCGTCAAACGCCTGCTGCCAGGCGGCCTGCTGACGGATATCACCTTCCAGCCGGCGGACCTTGCCGACACCAGCATCCCCCTTACTATCACCTTTGGCTTCTCCGCTCCCGACATCCTCACTGACGACGGCAAGACCGCTCTGCTGACCGTCCCCTGCTTCTCCGAGCAGTTCGGCTATGTCTTGTTCACCATGGGCGAGGCTAATTTGCGGCAACGGCGATTCCCCTTCGAGACAGAGACCCCTTGCGGCCTGAAAGAATCCGTCAGCCTGGTAATTCCCCCGGAATGGGGACAGATTCTGTCACTGCCCGCATACAGAAATCAGGATACGCCAGAAATGCGCTGGGTGCGGAATTGCACCTACAACGGCGGACGACTGGAAATGGATACGGAATATGCCGTCAAGACCTGCCTCTTCACGCCGGAGCAGTATCTGGAACTCAAGGAGTTCCTCAAGGTGCTCGACGTCGAGGAAAAGAAAATCCCCATCCTGGCCCGGCGTGAGCCCGCCTCCGCTGACCAGGTGCCCGAGGAAATGAAGGCCCCCGAACCCGATGTCACCATTGACGACGACATCAGCCTATATGTGCTGAATCCCGACGGCACCTGGTCCTGCGAGCATACCAAGCGTGTGACCATCGGCACCTACAAGGGAATCAAGGAAAACTCTGAACTGAAGCTCTCCTTCAACCCTGCCAGCGAAAGCATCACGCTGAATTTCGGAAGAGTTCGCAACGGGCAGGAGACCAAGGAGGTCAGCGAACAGGAGAAGAACCTGATGGACGCCTCCTGGGTTACGGGCGCCCCCCGCTATCCCGCCGCCAAAACGCTTGTCGTCAGTTTCCCGGGCGTGAAGGTCGGCAGCCAAATCGAGTACCGCTATACCGTCAACTGCCGGAAATCACCGTTTTTCAGCGTGCTGAAGGCCTTCCAGACCATCGCCCCTGTCAAGAACGCGTTCCTGTCCGTCACCGTGCCCAGGGGACACAAGCTGCAAGTCGAGACCTTCCAGCACGGTTTCCTGCCGACGAAGGGCATCGATACCAGGGGAACTCCTCTCGCCTACCAGAACCGCAAGGACAAGGATACTGTCATCCACGAATGGCGCGCCTCCGACCTGCCCGCCTGGCGGCAGGAGGCCCTCGCCGCCCCCGCCTACATCTACTCGCCTACGGTCTTTCTCTCTGACGGCAACTGGAAGGATTACGCCATCCTGCTGACCCAGGTTCTGCAAAACAGAATGGACGGCAGCCCACAAATCGCCAAACTTGCCAATTCTCTGCGCGCCTTGAACGACATTAAGGCTCTGCGCAACCACCTGGCCCGCGCCGTCCTCGAAGCCGGCCCCAATCTGGAGGGCATGCCGCTCGACGCGCTCTCCAATGCCTCCAGAACCCTCGCCGATGGCTACGGAAACTCCTTGGACCGCGCCATCCTCACGGCGAATATCCTGCGCCTGGCCGGCTACAAGCCGGAAATCGCCCTCGTTTCTGATATCCGTCTCCCCGAAATGCAGGAGTTTTGGCGGAAGCATCCGTTGCGCGGCATCTTCACCAGGGCCGTCGTCAAGGTCAAGGCCAGCGACGGCTGGGTCTGGCTGGGCGACCAGAACCAGTACGGCGAACTGGGGACGTCCGCGTATGAAGGCTGCCTGGCCTACAATCTCGCCACCAGGGACATCGAGACCATCACCGTCCGCGCCGAATATCGTGACAAGCAGGACACGCTGTTGATTATCACCCTGCATGGCGACAACAGCGCCACCCTCGAGTTCACCAAGACCGTTTCCGGACATGATTACATGGTTTACCGCCAGTTCTATGAGGAAATGCTGCCCGAACAGCGCGACCGCCATTTCCAGTCGATTCTCTCCGAGATTTCCCATTCTGCCACGGCAGCCAGCGAATTCGTCACTGATTTCCAGCACTATCCCGGCAAAATCTATTACAAGGTAGAAGTCCCCGACTACGTCATTGACGAAGGCGGCTTCGCGCATTTCGAGCTGCCTGTCAATCTGGCTTCGGACTTTCCCATTTCCGGCAACAGCCGCGAAACGCCCCTGTACTGGGGCACAAGCCTCTCCCAGGTCAAGGAAATCCGCCTTCGCTTTGCCACCGCCAACCAGAAACTGCTTCTGGCTCCCCAGGATTATTCCTGGACATCGCCTGGCAAGCGCAGCAAGGTCAGCATCTCTAGGCTGTCCACCAGTTCTCCCCTGGAAAGTCGCTTCCTCCTGAAACTCGAACGCAATCCCGAAATCATCATGCCCTCGGACTATCCGCAGGTCCTGGACATGAAGCAAAGCCTCGGAAATCCCGCCGCCAGAACTATTCTCATCAAGCGGTAGGGGGTTTAGGATCTGTCCGAAAGTTAAGTGGCAGGAGATGTGAAATAGGCGCGCCTTGCTACGGGCACCTTGGCCGAGCAGACGCTCGGCCCTCCCGAGGATGGCATATTTTTCAACGGGCACGGCGGCGGCGAAGGGTCTCGCCGCCCTACCAAACCGTGGTGCACCTTTTCCCCGGGCACGGCGGCGACGAAGGATCTCGCCGTCCTACCAAATATTCCCCAGATGCACAGAGGGGCATCCGCGCCTGACGGCAGCCTCGCGGAAGGCATAGAGCGTCTCGCGCGGTGTCGGGGGTATCTGGCAACGGTAGGCGGGATGGTAGGCGCTGAAATGCAGGGGCGTTTCGAGTCCGAGGCGTGGCTCCAGCCAGTCCAGCCAGGCGTCCAGGTCGTCCAGGCTGTCGTTCTGGCCGGGAATGACGAGGGTGGTTATCTCCAGATGCACGCCGAGGCGTTTCAGCGTCTCCAGGGACTGAAGCACAGGGGTCAGGCTGGCCTGGCACATAGTGGCGTAGAAGGACTCTGAGAAGCCCTTCATGTCGATGTTGGCCGCGTCAATCCAGGGGTAAAGTTCCTCAGCCACCGCCGGACTGATGTAGCCGTTGCTGACCAGGACGTTCTTGAGTCCAGCCTCCCTCGCCCGCCGCGCGATGTCCAGGACGTATTCCGCAAAGACTGTCGGCTCGTTGTAAGTGTAGGAAATAGAAGGGCATCGATGTTGCAGCGCCGCCTCGACAATCTGCTGTGGTGCGCATGAAGGCGCACTCTCCCATTCTTTACCCTGCTCGTAACTCCCGCGCGACAGCGTGTGGTTCTGGCAGAAGACGCATCCCAGGTTGCAACCGAAAGTCCCGAAGGAAAGCGTCCGGCTATGTGGCAGAAAATGGGCCAAGGGCTTCTTTTCGATGGGGTCGATGGCCACGGACACAGGATGTCCGTAGGCCAGTGAATACAACACGCCGCCTTGATTGCGTCGCACTCCGCAATACCCCGTTGCGCCCTCGGCAATCTGGCAATGGCGCGGGCACAGTTCACAGCAAACGGCACCGTCGGCATCAGCATGCCACCAGCGAGCAGGGAAAAGGTTAGTCATGGGTAGTTATTCTCTTGCTTCAAAAAAGTGATGTTATTTGAGAGAAAAGTGTCCCGTGTCCAAGTCACGCGCGCGGTCCGCATCCCCTGTCCCTTGTCCCTCGTCCCAGCCATGCGCGCGTCCCACCTCCCGCATCACGCTTATGCGCGCTTTCCCACGAGCAAGGCGGCGGCCAGGGGTCTGGCCGCCCTACCACCACTGCCACGCGTCCCCTGTCCCGCGTCCCATCATATTTCCCCAATACAGAAAGACCCCGGGCAGGCTGTGCTCGGGGTCTGAGGTCATTCAACAGAATGAACAGGAATTAGAAATGCCAGAGGACACGGACACCGGCGCTCCAGGAATCGAGGTCCTGGGTGACGAATTTGGTCTTGGCATCCTTGAAGGCCTCGTCGTAGCGAAAATCGCAGGACAGGCCGAGGTGCTCGGTGAACCAGTAGGAAACGCCGGCGGAGGCATAAACACCGAAGATGCTCTTGAAGGTGTCGTCATTGCGCTTGGTTCTCGCGCCGTTGTAGTTGGAATAGCAGGTGGAATCGACATCGGCCAGGGCTAGGGACGGACCGGCGGCGAGGTTGAGCTGGAGGCCATTCTGGAAGGAGAAGCCGAGGTTGGCGCCGAGGTCGAACTGGTAGAGTTTCATCTCGTATTTGGCCTTGAAGCCGCCGCTGAAGACATTCAGGTTATCGACGACTTCGCCATCATAGTAGCCGACCACGCCATTCTGCACGAGGGCCTGGTAGCTGCTCTGGCCGAAGCCGTAGGATTTGACGTTGCGGCTGGCGGAGTCGGTGGAGAAGTAAGCAAAATTACCCACTAGGTCGAGGCTCAGCGCATCCTTGCTGGTCAGGGGAAATCCGATGCCGATGACAGGGGCCAGCTTGTCGGAGGTGCCTAGGCTACCCTTTGAAGAATAGTGGCCGCCTTCGGAGGTGACGATGGTGACGACTTCGGCGTGGCCAGTCTGGGTGGCGCCATAGACGCTGCCGTCCGTGCCGACATGGCTGATGTTGTTGATGGGCTGGATGGCGCGGATGCCGTCCCTGGAGATGTAAAAGCCTTTGCTGCCTGAGACGCCAGGCGACTTGAACTTCGGCTTGTCAAAATTGCGGTAGGTCAGTCCGAGGGAAATGTAAGGGCCATCGCCGGACTTTTCTTCGATAATGTTGACTTGGGAGAAGGCCACCAGGGTGGCCGTCAGGGCGAGTACAGTCAGAATTCTGTTGAATTTCATGTGAACTTTCTCCATTGCGTATTTGATTTATGGCTTGATTATCGCCAAATCTGGTAGACTTCGGGGGCGGCCGCGTTCAGTTTCTTGTCGTTGCGGTCATAGTACTGAACGAGGATGACATCGCCATTTGAGAACCTGAACTCGCCGGGAACCTTCAGGGTCAGATGGCTTTCCGAGCCGTCTTCCGAATAGTCGGGAGTGATGATGCCGGTGTTCAGCCAGGTATTGCTGGAGGTGAAGTAGTAGATGCGGATTTTCACGTCGCCGGGCTTGAACTGCTGGTCGGCGGTCTTGAAGCAGTTGAAGGTGACTTTATTATCGGCGAAGGTGACATCCTTGACCAGCGGCAATGAGCTGGCGGAGTTCACGATGTTCAGGGTCAGCATGTCGCTGGCGTTGGAGCCGTTGGCCAGGACATACCAGCAGTAGTTGCCGTAGGGCAGGGTCACGGAGGCCGTGGTGTCGTTGACAGTCACGCTCTTGACCTCTTTGTTGCTGGAATCAAGAACCTTCAGCGTGTACGCGGAGGCAGTCCCGTAATTGGACCAGAAGAAAACCACATCCTGCGTCAGCTGGGCCGTGCCGGTGGCGGGCAGGAACTTGGTGTAATCCCATTCTGTAGTAACCTGGCCGGACTGGGCAACCACCACTGTAATCGGCTCGGAGATGATTGTTCCTTCGGTGTAGGACGGGTTAAAGCCCTGGATGGTGACAGTGTATTCGCCGGCCTTGGCCAGCTTCAGGTTTTCCTCGGCGGCGGAGTAGATGAGGATATCTCCGTCCTTAGGCTGGAAGACACCGTTGATCTTGCTGGTCGCGCCATCGGGGTCGGTGACGGCGATGGAGTAGCGGGAGGCCATGGGGACCTCGAACTTCAGGTCAAAGGTGTTTCCGTCAGCATCATAGGTGCCCTCGACGTTGGGCTCGTTGAGGATTGTGGGGACCTCGGGGGCTTCGTAGGCGGTGGTTATGGTAGCTACGGTCAGTTCGCAGTCAGCCGTGGCGTTGATGTTGCGGGCGGTCACGGTATAAACGCCACCGGTCAGGAGTCCGACGGTGCGTCCGAAGTAGTCGCAGGGATAGATGGTGTCGCCGGTGACGGTCAGGGAGGCGGCGGCCTTGCCGTCGGCATCGGTGATGGTCACCTTGTGGGTGACGGTAGCCGGGTCGACACCGTCAAAGCAGTCGCAGGTCAGCTCGAAGAAGGGGAACCAGGGCGAGGGGTTCAGGACGACCGTGAACTCCGCGGTGGCCTTGTTGCCAACGTATTCGTCACCCTGGTCTTCTTTTCCGTCATCGGTGAAGGTGATTTTGAAGGTAGCTCTTTCGGCCATGTGGTCCTTGGCTTCTGGATTCAGGGCAATCTTGACCTTGACAATAGACTCGCCAGGATTCTCGCCCGGAACCGAATCTAGGCAGGTGATGGAGTCAGTGTCGGCCAGAATGTCTGCCTTCACAATGTCGGCGACATCGTCGACGGTGAAGGGCTTTATTGACTGCGCGGTCTCGAAGCCCGCGCCGCCGACGGAGACTATAATGTCGCGCTCCAACTCAAGCGCATTCAACTCGGCGGGCAGGACAGTAATCATCGTGGAGGAAAGGACCTCGGGGACATTGTTGACTTGGGTGATGGTCACGGGGATGTCGCAGGTGGCGCTTTCGCCGGCGGCGTCGGTGATGGTCACGGACAGGACAGGCAGGTTTTCGGCGGCGAGACCCTCGGTGTTGGCGAAGGGCACGGGCGTGATGGTGATGGTCGCGCAGTAGTTGTCGCTGGGCTCAATCGTGGCGTCGCTGATGTAGGTCAGGGACTCTTCAGGCACCGTGATGGCGAAGGACATGGTGTCGGCTTCGAAACTGGCGTCGATGTCCTTGTAGGTGGCGGGGCTGGCGGCATAGCGGGTGAGAGCCTCTCCGACCAGGACGACGTCGAAGGTTTCGGCGAGGGGCTGGCCGTCATGCGTCTCAGCAAATTCGATGCCGTCAACGCTATTGATGGCGGGGGCGGTGTTCTGGACGGTGAAGGTAATTTCGGCGATGGCCTCTGGGTCGGCAAATTCCTCGCCGTAGACAGTGGCGATGGCCTGGGCGGTAACGACCCCGCTCTTGCCGTTGACCAGCGCAGTGGCGAAGTCAGCGGCGGCATCGGCATCGACAATCTGGTAGGTGGCTTCACCGCCATCGTAGGCAAAGCCGATCTTGTATTGCAGGGGGTCGCCATCGGGGTCGGTGGCACCGCTGGCACTGGCCTGGACGGTGGTTCCGGTGGTGGGCTCTTCCTGGGCGGTTCCGTCGTTCATGTAGACGACCGTGAAGTTGGCGGGGACACTAGGCAGCTGTTTGGTGTCGGTGACGGTGAAGTCCCAAGATTGTCCCTCGCTGGTGGCGCCGTTGCCGTCGGTGGCGGTGGCGGTCAGGGTGAAGGTGACGGTCTTGGCGCGGTCAGCGCCGGTGAGGGTGTCATAGCCGAGGTCGAAGGTGCAGGTGGAGGTTGCCTCGGCGGCGCCTTCGGAGGTCGTGCTGTCGGACCAGTCGGGAGTAATGGCCTTGACGACGGTGCCCTGGGGGGCGTCGTAGGTCAGGGTCCAGTTGAAACTGGCGATGCCGGTGGCGGCCACAGGTTCGTTGGGATCGGCGGCGCTGATGCTCACGGTGACAGTGGTCGGATTGCCGTCGGTGACTTCATCGTAGTTGGATGCAGGGGCGGTGACGACGGTGATGACTGGCGGCAGGTCGGCGCGGTAGGAGACGGTGACCGTCACGGGGTCGGCGGCATCAGTGCCGTCGGAGAAGACGATGGAGGCCACATCGGCATCGTCACCGTA
>Ga0310696_10009544_pt1 | contig 11224 bp, 13 predicted proteins | sample AusTroGonzalo_MG_4_FD_203885 | JGI IMG/M metagenome (GOLD analysis project Ga0310696, IMG submission 203885) | Bovine rumen microbial communities from tropical cattle in Woodstock, Queensland, Australia - Gonzalo_02 (v2) (version 2) | ecosystem: Host-associated > Mammals > Digestive system >...
CAAGAGATTTAGGTCAAAAATATTATCACTTTATCTTAATAGCAAAAAATAAAGAAGGTCATCGAGCTTTAAGAGAACTATCTTCAAAAGCATGGATGAATAGTTATTGGGATCGAGGATTAGAAAGAGTCCCAACAGTAAAAAGTGATTTAGAAGAAGTATTAAGAAAATATCCAAATAGTTTAATAGGTACAACTGCATGTTTAGGTGGAGAACTTAGTGTTAACACATTAGCATTAATAGGTGCAGAAAGAGTAAATGATATAGATGGAGCAACAATAGCTCACAATAATATTGTGAATTTTTTATTATGGTGTAAACAAACTTTTGGAGAAGATAATTTTTATATAGAATGTGCGCCAGGCACAAGCAGAGAACAAATATTAGTAAATAAGAGGTTTCCTGCAATAGCAAAAGCATTTGGTTTAAAAATGGTTATTGGTTCCGATGCGCATTATCTTAAAAAAGAAGATAGATATGTTCATAAAGCATATTTAAATAGTAAATTTGGAGAGCGTGAAGTAGATGAATTCTATGAATTTGCATATCTTCAAAGTAATGATGAAATAATTAATAATTTACATTCATCTGAATTTAGTGATGATTTTATAAATGAAATGTTTCAAAATAGTTATAGAATTTGGGATATGATAGAAAATTATAGTCTAGCTCATGCACAGACAATCCCGCATGTAGAAGTTAAAGATTATAAAAAAGGAGATATCGCAATTTCAGATTGTCCAGTATTAAATGAATTAGCAAATTCAGATGATAAAATTGATAGATATTGGGTAAATGAATGTATCAATAAACTTCAAGAGATTGGTAAGTTTAATCGAGAATATTTGAATAGACTTGAAGAAGAAGCCGATATCAAAAGAACAATCAGCGAAAAATTAGGAACTAATATGTTTAGTTATCCTGTAACTTTGCAACATTATGTTGATTTATTCTGGGAGTGCGGCAGCATCGTTGGCGCAGGTCGTGGTTCAAGCTGTTCAGGTCTTAATCATTATTTATTAGGTATAACTCAGCTTGATCCGATACAATGGAATCTTCCATTCTGGAGATATTTAAACAAAGAGCGTGTTGAGTTAGGTGATATCGATTTAGATTTATGTCCAAGTAAACGTCCTAAGATTTTAAATGAAATTAAAAAAGAAAGAGGACAAAACTTTAGAGAAGATATAGATGAATTAAGTAGAAGAAATTTAGGTTGTACTTTAATTGCAACTTTTGGTACAGAAGGTACACGTTCTACAATTTTAACAGCTTGCCGCGGATATCGTAGTGAAGATTATCCAGATGGTATAGATGTTGATACTGCACAATATTTAAGTTCATTAATTCCAAGTGAACGTGGATTCTTATGGAGTTTATCAGATGTTGTAAATGGTAATCCTGATAAAGATAGAAAGCCAATTAAATTATTTATTAATGAAGTTAATGAGTATCCTGGGTTATTAGATATAATGATGGGTATTGAAGGATTAGTAAATAAAAGAAGTAGTCATGCTTCAGGTGTAATCTTGTTTGATGAAGATCCATATGAGTTTGGCTCATTTATGAGAACACCAAAAGGTGAAATCATCACAGCTTATGATTTACATATGTGTGAAGCATGTGGTATGACAAAATATGACTTTTTAGTAACAGAAGTTCAAGATAAATTAGCAGAAGCAATTAGATTATTGCAAAAATATAATGAAATAGATAATAGTTTATCATTAAGAGAAGTATATGATAAATATTTTCACCCCAATGTTCTTCCTATTGATGACCAAGATATATGGAAAGCATTACAAGAGAATAGTGTATTAAATATTTTTCAATTCGATAGTGAAGTTGGCGGACAGGCAGCAAAAAAGATTAAACCTAAGTCAATGTTAGAAATGGCAGATGCAAATGGTTTAATGCGTCTGATGACAGCAGAAAAAGGTCAAGAATCTCCAATGGAAAAATATATTAGATATAAAGATGATATATCTTTATGGTATCAAGAAATGAGAAAATATGGTTTAACTCAAGCAGAACAAAAAGTATTAGAGCCATATTTTAAAGATTCATATGGAGTTCCGCCAAGTCAAGAGCAATTAATGAGAATGTTAATGGATGAAAATATTTGTAACTTTAGCTTAAAAGATGCAAATGCCGCACGTAAAATAGTTGGTAAGAAACAAATGAGTAAAATCCCAGCGCTAAAAGAACAAGTGTTACATCAAGCGAAGTCTCCATGCTTAGGTAATTATGTATGGACGTGCGGAATTGGTCCTCAAATGGGTTATTCATTTAGTATTATTCATGCTCTTGCATATAGTTTTATAGGTTTTCAAACAATGTATATTGCAACAAGATGGAATCCGATATATTGGAATACAGCATGTTTAGTTGTCAATAGTGGAAGTCTTGAAGAAGAAGATATATACGAAGAAGATGAAGATGGAACTATTGTAAGTGATAAAAAAGAAAAAGCAACAGATTATGGAAAAATAGCAAAAGCTATAGGAGATATTATATCAAGAGGAATTAAAGTTAGTTTAGTAGATATAAATAAGTCAAATTATAGTTTTGAACCTGATGCAGAAAATAATGAGATATTATTCGGTATGAAAGCATTAAGTAATGTTGGCGGTCCTGTAATAGAACAAATTTTGGCTCATCGTCCATATTATGGTATAAAAGATTTTATGCAGAGATGTCCACTTAATAAAAGTGCAATGTTTAGTTTAATTAAAGCAGGAGCTTTTGATAAGTTAGAAAAAGAGTGGGCTGCGGAAATGGGTATTGAACCTAGAATGTTAGTAATGATTTATTATATCTCACAAGTTTGTGAAGCAAAGAAAAAATTAACTTTACAAAACTTCAATGGTTTAATTGATTATAATGTTATTCCTGAAAAAGATTTAGAATTACAAAAGAAAGTATTTAAATTTAATAAATATTTAAAAGCAAATAGAAAAGTAGGTAAATATTATACTTTTGATAATGCATGTGAAACTTTCTATAATAAATATTTTGATTTAGACCAACTTGAAGTAATTAATGGAATAACTTGTATTCTTCAAACTAGATGGGACAAGATATATCAAGCAGAGATGAATCAAGCAAGAGATTATATTAAAGATAATCATGATAAATTATTATCTACATATAATCAACTATTATTTAAAGAATATTGGGATAAATATGCTCAAGGCACAATCGCCGCATGGGAAATGGAAGCATTATGTTTCTATTATCATGAACATGAGTTAATTAATACTAATAATAAAAAATATGGTATTGTTAACTTTAATGAATTGCCATCTGTACCTCCTGTTGATACATTCTTTAAAAGAAATGGTAGAGATATTCCAATATTTAAAATATATAAAATAGTAGGAACAGTTATTGGTAAAAATGATAATCGTTCATCTATTACATTATTAACTCCAACAGGAGTAGTTAATGTTAAGTTTACAAAAGAATATTTTGCTATGTTTAATAGACAAATATCTGAATTAGGTTCAGATAATATAAAACACGTAGTTGAAAAAGGTTGGTTCACAAGAGGAACTAAGTTATTGATTGCGGGTTTCCGCAGAGATGATACTTTTGTAGGTAAAACATATAAAAATAATGGTTTCCATCAAATATATAAGATAACTGATATATATGATAATGGTGATATTAAATTAACACATGATAGAGCTGGGCTAGATGGAGAAACTATCTAGCCTTTAGCTTAAGCAAAATTGATTAATGTATTAAAAATAAAAATGATATATTATAAAGGTTAAATCCTTGAAATAATTAAATACTAAGGAGGAAGACTATGAACGTAATTAAACGTGATGGTAGAGTAGTACCGTTTGATGCTACTAAAATCGAGAGAGCTATTCTCGCAGCGTTTCAAGATGTAGATGGAAAAATTACTCCATATGCGCAAGAAAAAGCTGAAAATATAGCAAGTTATATTGAAGGATATTATCTAGATGTAGATGAAACACCTGGAATTGAAGAAATTCAAGACCTAGTTGAAAAAGGATTAATGTCTACAAAAAGAAAAGATGTTGCAAAAAACTATATCCTTTATAGAGAAGAGAGAACAAAAATCAGAAATGCTAATAGTCAATTAATGCAAAACATTAAAGAAAAAATTGAAGCATCTGATGTTCAAAATCAAAATGCTAATGTTGATGAACATTCATTCGGCGGCCGCATGGGAGAAGCTAGAAGTGAGTTAATGAAAGACTATGCTCTTAACTATATAGTATCCCCAATGGCTAGAGAAAATCATTTAAACAATGAAATTTATATTCATGATTTAGATGCTTATGCAGTAGGTATGCATAATTGTTTAACTATTCCTTTTGATAAACTTTTAGCAGAAGGCTTTAATACAAGACAAACAGATGTTCGCCCTGCTCGTTCAATCAATACAGCATTTCAATTAGTTGCAGTGTTATTCCAACTTCAATCACTACAACAATTTGGCGGAGTTAGTGCTAGTCATTTAGATTGGACTATGGTGCCATATGTAAGATTATCATTTAAAAAACATTTTAATGATGGTTTGAAATATATTGAAGATACAGGTTTAATTTTTGATAATAATTTTGATACTGCTTCTATTGAAGATGAAAAATATAAACAATTTCCAAAAGCATATAAATATGCTATGGATATGACTGAAAAAGAACTAATGCAAGCAGTTCAAGGTATGTATCATAATTTAAATACATTACAAAGTAGAAGTGGAAATCAATTACCATTTACTTCAATTAATTATGGTACTTGTACATTACCTGAAGGTAGAATGGTTACAAAAGCATTATTAGAAGGTTCTATTGAAGGTGTTGGTAAAGTTAGAAAAACTCCAATTTTCCCATGTGGTATCTTCCAATGTATGAAAGGTGTTAACCGCGCTCCTGGAGATCCAAACTATGATTTATTTAAATTAGCATTAAAATCAACAGCTCAAAGATTATATCCTAATTATGTTAATGTAGATTGGTCTGTTAATAAAGGTTATGATGTTAACGACCCTAAGACATATGTATCTACAATGGGATGTAGAACTTACAATGGAGCAGACATTAATGCAGAGCCTGGAACAAATCCTCAAACTAAGGATGGCCGCGGAAATATATGTCCTGTTACTATTGTTATGCCTACATTAGCTATGAAAGCAAAATTAGCATATGATAAAGATGTTGCAGAAAATGGTGCTGATTCAATTCATTTAACTAAAGAAGCTAGATTCTTAAGTCTATTAGACGAAAAAATTCATGAAGCTAGAGATATGCTATTAGAAAGATATAAATGAATTATTAGTCAAAGTCCAGAATCAGCTAAGTTTATGTATGAAAATAATATTATGTTGGGTTATGACGGAAAAACCATAGAGTCTGCAATGAAACATGGAACTCTTGTTATAGGTCAAATTGGATTAGCTGAAACATTACAAATATTATTAGGTACAGATCATACAACACCTGAAGGTATGGAATTTGCAAAACAAATTGAACAATTATTTAAAGATAGATGTGCTCAATTTAAACAAGATTTACATTTAAACATTGGAGTATATTATACCCCTGCTGAGAATATGTGTTATACTTCAATGAAAAAATTTAAAAAACAATATGGAGTTATTCCTAATGTAAGCGATAGAGATTATTTTACAAATAGTATTCATGTTCCTGTTTGGAAAAAAATAAGTCCATTTAAGAAAATTGAAATTGAAAGTGAATTAACTGGATATAGTAATGCTGGATGTATTACATATATTGAGTTAGATGGCTCTGCAAAAGATAATATAGAAGCTCTTGAAACATTAGTTAATTTTGCTATGGATAAAGATATTCCTTATTTTGCAATCAATGTTCCTAATGACACTTGTTTAGATTGTGGATATACCGATGAATTTGGAGATAATTGTCCTGTGTGCGGCAGCACGCATATACAACGCTTAAGACGCGTTACTGGATACTTAACAGGCGATTATAAAACAGCATTTAATAAAGGTAAAATTCAAGAAACAGAACAAAGATATAAACATTCTAATCAATTAGAAGATTGGAATACAAATAAATAATAGGAGGAGGTTAAGTAAAAATACTTAACCTCTTTTTTGCGTTTGAAAAAGAATGATTAGGGGGTTTTCATTATGGATAAAGAACAAAAGGAGTTATGCAATAAAATATTTTACTTATTAAAAAAAGGTTTTACTTTCAATCAAATTTGTAATGATTTAGAAATGAAAGAAAATGAAGTATTCACTTTAATTATGCTTATGATACAAAATGGGTATAATGTAGATATTATAAATGGAGAACCAGTTATTTTTAAACAACCAGTTCGACATAAAGATATTTATGAAGTTCCTTATAATTTAGAACATTTAAAATTATTATTAATTAGTGATACTCACTTATGTTCTAAATATGATAGATTAGATATTTTAAATTATTTATACTCAAAAGCAGATGAACAAGGCGTAAAACATATTTTACATAGCGGAGATTTTACTGATGGCCGCTCAAATAGACCAGAACAAATCTATGAATTAAGAGAGCCTTCTTTTGAAGGACAAGTAGAATATTGCGTAAAAAAATATCCTAAATTTAATGGTAAAACTTATGCTATTCAAGGAAATCATGATGATTGATGGTATAAATCAACGGGAAGTGAAATTGTTAAAACAATAGCCAAAGAAAGAGAAGATATTGTTTATTTAGGTCCAGATGTTGCGGATATGCATATTGGTAAATTAAAAATTAGATTGTTTCATGGAAGCGGCGGCGGAGCTTATGCGAAATCATACAAGCTTCAAAAATATTTAGACTCGATACCTTTAGAAGAGCGTCCGCACATTTTACAGACAGGACACATTCATCAATCATTTTATATGAAACAAGACCACACTCATTGTTTCCAAGTCTCTTGTTTAGAAGATCAAACCCCATATTGTAGAAGTATGGGCTTGGCTAATGATAAGTCTTGTTGATGGGTTGATGTTACTTTTGATGATAAAGGTCAGGTATATTCTGTTAGTCCTGAATTAGAATGTTTTGGAGATAAAAAATTATCTTTGAGAAAGTCAAAAAAGAAGTAGTTATTTTGCTTCTTTTTTGACTTTTTTTTAAAATAATGATATAATTATTATATATAATGAAAGGAAGGTAAATGAAAAATGATTAAAAGAATTTTATTGTATTTAAATGAAGAAGATAGAAAGATATTAGAATCTAAAAGTGAGCCTGTAACAGATATTAATTCAGTTAAAGACCTTATTCAAGATTTACGAGATACATTACATGGGCAATCAGATGGTTCACATGGTATTTCCGCATCTCAAATAGGTGAATTAAAAAATGTTTGCATTTGCTCATGGGATAATCGAGAAATAGTTATGATAAATCCTGAAATAACAAAAACTCGCGGTCTAACAGTATATACCGAGGGATGTCTTAGTGTGCCTGGAATTTTTAAAAAAATCCCTAGAGCACAAAAAGTATGGTGTACATATTTAAATGAGCAAGGCGAGACTTGTGAAATTGCAGAGGGTGGCCGCATGAGTGATATTATTCAACATGAGTTGGACCATATGCAAGGAATATGTAAGGTTCATGAATAGGAGAATAAAGAATGGAAGAAATGAAAATTAAAGGATTAAAAATTCAAGCTACTGATAAGTCTTTTACTATCTATAATGCAGCAACAATTACTAATATAGAAAAAATAAAAGATATTATAACAGAATTTTTAGACCGTTCTGACGAGTTTTATGTTCATACTAATCGATCTATTGAGTCTTTTATTCAAGAATGGATTTTTAATTCTTATAATAAAAATAAAATAGATTATTGTTTTAAAAAGAAAAATAATATTTTTAAAGAATTATTCTATAAAATATTTACATATTCCGCAATAAGAAAAGCAAAAAAACAAATTATTAAAAGAGAAAAGAAAATTAAAAAAGCCCAAAAGCAATGGTTAAAAAAGATAGATAAATTTACAAAACTAATGTCTGACATTTATCTTGATTTTGCTGAGTATTATTGGGATACAATATTAACAGAAGATGAACATACTAAATTTTATTTATATTTATATGATAATATTTTAGATAAACGTATCTTTAATAGTGATAAAGTTCTTAATGCAGAACGTATTATTCATCATCCTATCGATAAGCAAGAAAAGCAACAAATGTTTGAAAGTAAAAAAATTGAATATAGTTTTTTACGTGCTTTTAAACCACATTGGAATTATTGGTCTTCATGTATAGAAGATCCACTTCCTTATATTTGTATATGTGGAATTTTTATTATTGCTCATGCATTAATGATAGACTGGCCAATTGAAGATGTGTATAAAATATATTATAGAGATGAAATATATGATATAGTACAAAACAAAAAACAAATAAGATATTTAGAAGATATAATTTTTAAAGGAGTACAATATTATGAATAAGGAGAAAAAGCAAGAGCTTGAAGCTAGTTTAGGTAATCTTTATGAAATGAATAAAATCATAGTAAAAGACCATGAACCTGAATTAACTGAAGGCAATTTAAATAGTAAAAAGCAAATTATAATTGATTACATTCAAAAATGTAAAAATAATTATTATATGTTATTATGCAATGAAAGAAAAGACTATACAGTATTCCGCTGGTCAGATTTAAAGAGCTCATTAGCGCCTATGTGTATTGCAAATATTCTAGTTGATGAATGCTTAAAAAATCGTGGCAGTATCCACGGAATTGATTTAACACAAGAGAAAGATGCTGTTGAAATATGGTTAGTAATAGATGATGATGCATATGTATATTACTTCTTTCCATATGATGCAGCTGTTATTGAAGTATAAGGAGGTTTTTATATGATAGTAGTTCAAATTCGTAACTTTACATTATTTCAAGATGTAGTTGTATTTAATGCTAATAATGAAATTTTAATGCGTACAAAAGCAACTGTTAAAGATATGCCAGAGGTTATTTCTCAATTGGCGGAAACTCATCATGAATATGATGTAAAAATATTTGGTAATAAAAAATTTAATGCAAATCTAAAAGACAAAATTAAGAATTGTTATTTTGCTAAATATAGTATAGATAGATTAAATATTGAATTAGTATAGGAGATTTTATATGAAATATTTATTAACAACAACAGAAGTATATAGAGTAAGCTCTGAAGAAGAGGCTACTACATTAATCGCTGAAGCTAAAAAAGAAAGCGGATATATTTTAAGTAAATATAGTTCTCAATACAAAGAAAAGAAGTCAAAAGGTGAAGTAATTGATTACTATTGGAAAGTAACTTTAGTTAAAGAATTTAATAGTGAAAAAGAACCTATGGCTAATGTTGAGATTACATATACTGAAGGAAGTGCTTTCTAAAATGGCGGAAACAGTTAAATATATTAAATTAAATGATTTAGCTCAAGAACCAACGCGCGGAAGTGCGGCTGCCGCAGGTTATGATTTATATTCAGCTATGCCTGAACCTATTGTTATTCAACCTCATACAACAGAAAAAATAGGAACTGGTTTAGCTTTTGAATTACCAGAGGGTACTTTTGCAGCTATTTTTGCTCGTTCTGGCTTAGCTACTAGACAAGGTTTAAGACCTGCAAATTGTGTTGGTGTATGTGATAGTGATTATCGAGGTGAATATATCGTAGCTCTACACAATGATACTGATGAGTCTCATATAGTTGCACCTGGAGACCGCATCGCGCAAATGGTATTAATGCCATATATTCCTATGGTATTTCAAGAGGAAGAAATTTTAGGCTCTACAGAACGCGGAGATGGCGGTTTTGGTAGTACAGGAGTTTAATAATGAATAAAATAGAAAGACATAAAGAATTATTAGAAAATATGCACGATATCTATGTTCGTAAAAATCATGACTATGGAGATAGTGTACATGATACATATTTAAAATATGGTATTACATCTTTTTTAGTTCGTTTAGAAGATAAAATGAATCGTGCAAGAACCTTAAGTCAAAAAGAACAAATGGTTCAAGATGAAAAATTGGTAGACACGTTTTTAGATATGGCTAATTATGCAATATTAGCAATTATGGAACTAGAGGAGGAAGAACAAGATGGAGAATAAACCACAAGTTAAAATAACAAATTTTCATGTAGATTGGCAAGCAATTAAATCTGCGTGTATGACAACTATTAGAAAAGAAGCTGGTGATAAAGAGCCATCTAGTACTTGGAAAAGAAAATTGTTACTTGCAGAACATAGTCCTGTTAGACGTAGTTTAATATCATGGAAATGGGAAGAAATACCATATGCAATTTCTACTCATTTCGCAAGACACCATGAGGGTGTTGAAAAATTTGTTGGAACATCACGTACAGATAGAACTGGAGTTGATCGTTCTCAACGTAGCCAAATGGATATGGTACCTATGGAAATGGATGCTAATATTCAAGGCTTAATAAATATTTCTTTGCGTAGATTATGCACTGCCGCAGATCCTACAACAAGAAAATATTGGTGGGCGGTATTAGAAACAATTCGTGAATATGACGAAGATATATACTGGGCTTGTGTTCCTCAATGTGTACGTCATGGAGGTTGTGTAGAATTCCAAAATTGTGGTTTCTATGATAACTTAATGAAAGATGCTACTATGGAAGAACAAAAAACTTTAACTTTAAGATATAATAAATATAATGAGTGGCGAGATAAAGTAAATCATCGCTAATACAAAGTAAAGAAGGTTTAAATATGAGATATATTATAATGGCAAGTGGAGAGGGAAAACGCTGAAATAATCATTTAGGTATTCCAAAACACTTGATTGAAATTAATGGTGAAACATTATTAGCAAGAACAACTAGACTATTAAAAGAAAATGGTATTGAAGATTATTTAATTACAGGAGAAGATGAGCGATATAAACAATATGGACAATTAGTTCCTCAAACTAAACATGATTGTGAAATTGATAGATTTGAAGAAAGTGTTATTAATGGTCCTGTATGTTATTTATATGGAGATGTATATTATTCAGATGAAGCCATGAAAACTATTATAAATGAGAGTAATGGTAATATTTTATTTTTTGGTAGTCATCAAGAAATATTTGCTATTAAAGTAGAAAATACTAAATTATTTTTAAAATATAAACATAAAGTAAAACGATTATTTTTAAAAAATGTAATCAATAGATGTATTGGTTGAGAAATATATAAAACTATGCATCA
>Ga0310696_10009545_pt1 | contig 11223 bp, 10 predicted proteins | sample AusTroGonzalo_MG_4_FD_203885 | JGI IMG/M metagenome (GOLD analysis project Ga0310696, IMG submission 203885) | Bovine rumen microbial communities from tropical cattle in Woodstock, Queensland, Australia - Gonzalo_02 (v2) (version 2) | ecosystem: Host-associated > Mammals > Digestive system >...
GGTGATACAGATTGCCATAATGAACACCAAACAATTCACCCGTCAATAAGTCGAAAGCCATCTTGATCGGCAAATCAATGGGGCTGATAACGGTCAACTGTGCATTGGAAAGATCCAATGAGCCAAACTCGCCCCAGGAACTGATCATATAAGCGTTACCCTCCATGTCGATAGCCAAATTGAAGCCATCGTGCGCTATCGCGCCATGGTCTTGCATGTTGTTTGGGCTGGTCGGATCGAAGCTCTTCAGGTGCTCTTCTGCGATAAGATAAATCCGTCCGTCCGCAGGATTGTAAGCCATGTCGTTGACGTAGGGGACGTTGGCAACCATTACTTCAGGTGCTCCGATAAAATGATTGGCGGCATCGAATCCTGACCTGCAAATGTGATAGCCGTTGTCATTATTCACACTCCATACATAGCCGTTGGCAAAGGTGGCCACCGACACAGGGGACTGCGTGTCCGACACAACGGATACCGACCCTGGATTCTGCATGGTAAAGGAGATGTACTTGTACTCTGCCGGGCTGGGAGGTAAGATGTATCCAAACCAATCGGCGGTGGATGTGGGTCCCGACTGGGCATTGACAAAGCCGGCAAATGCGAACAATAACAAGATCAGAGGTAAATGCTTTTTCATGGTGATTGAGTGTAGAGATTTATTATTGGCGGCAAAAATAAGTATTTTATTTGTCAATCTATAGGAAAAGTCTTACTTTTGTGCCATTATTCCTAAATGGCCGAACTATGAGACGTTCATTTCTGTTGCTGGGCTTGCTGCTTCTGGGCGTGTGGTCTTTGAAAGCCAACCCCGTTGACTTTTCACAGGTAAAGACGGCTGCCTCGAAATTCCTTGAGGCCCAAGCCGGGGAGGAGTTCCGTGGCGAGCCCCCTGAGATGGTCTATGCCGAACCCAACGGCGCCTACTACATCTTTGCCACCGCCCCCAAAGGCTTCGTCATCATCGCCGGCGACGATGCCTACCGTCCCGTCATCGGCTACTCCATGGAAAACCCGTTCGACCCGAATGACATCCCGCCTGCCTTGGCAGACTACCTCGCAGGCATCGCCCAAAGCATCCATGGCCTACAGGCCAGAGGCCATGCCACAGCAGCGCCCCTGGTGGCCGCCGAATGGGCATCGGTGCTCGACCACGGACAATTGATTTCACGCTTCGGCGGAAAGGAAGGGGAGTATTTCGTCCAAACCCAATGGAACCAAGACTACCCCTACAACTGCTGCTGCCCTGTCGACACCCTCGGCTCGGGTGGCCACGCCATCGTGGGCTGCCTCGCCACCGCCATGTCGCAGCTGATGCGCTTCTGGGCCTTCCCGGCGCAAGGCATCGGCAGCCACTGCTATGTGCATGAGGACTATGGCGAGATCTGTGCCGACTTCGGCGCCACCACCTACGACTGGGACCATATGCCCAACAAACTCAACAGCAACTCGTCCGAAACCGAGAAACTGGCCACCGGCACCCTGTGCTTCCACTGCGGCGTCACCATCGACATGGGCTACGGCCCCGACGGCAGCGGCGGCGCCTCAGGCCCCATCCCGGGCGTGATGCACCAATATTTCGACTACTGCGACGCCATCGTACAGCTGCGGCGCGACGACTTTGAACTGGAGACCTGGAAACGCATGGTGCGCGAACAGTTCGACATGGGCTGGCCCATGTACTACGGCGGCTGCCAGGACGGCGGCTGCCACGCCTTCGTGTGCGACGGCTACGACGACAAGGACATGTTCCACTTCAACCTGGGTTGGGGCGGCGGCTCCGACGGATGGTACATCATCGACGAAGCCCCGTACACCAGCCCCGCCGACGCGATGTTCAACTTCGTGCCTTCCACCATCTACAACATCACCCCCAGCGCCCCCACCGACATGTCAGTCGACGTCCCCGTGGAAACGGAACTGAGGACGGTGATCCGTTGGACCAATCCGACCACCTCGCTCGACAACACCCCGCTGACCTCCATCGAAGAAGTGGTGGTGAAACGCAACAACCAAGTCATCCAGGTGCTGACGGGTCTCAACCCGGGCCAGACCTGCGAGATCGAAGATACCGAGGTGCCTTACTACGACACCTACGACTATGCGGTGTACGTGAAAGCCAACGGCCGCTACGGCAAACACGGCGACGTCCTCGACGTGATGGTGGGCCCCTCGTGCCCATGGAAACTGGTGATGACGACCACCAACTTCCAAGGCTGGGACGGCGGGTCGATCTCGATATACAACAACGCCGGCTGCCAAGTGGCCCAATACACCATGACCTCGTCGACTCCGGCCGTGGAACGCCCCGCCTTGCCACTGGGCCGTCTGAGCTTTGGCTGGACCGCCCCCGAGAACACTGTGAGCAGTCTCAGCTTCGTCATCAAAGACGCCCAGGAACAGGAGGTCTTCTCCTTCAGCGGCTCGTCCGACGAACTGGAACCGGGCATCTTCTTCGAGACCAACAACACCTGCGGGGGCGACCTCTCGTGCGAAATCCCCGGGAACCTGACAGCCGTGAGCCAAGAGGATCAGGTGCTGCTGACCTGGGATGCCGTCGACAACGAGGGCTATGGCTTTAACCTCTACCGCGACGGACTCATCTGCCGACTCATCCCCGCCGGCACGGGAACCTCGTTCATCGATCAACAAGCCGGCCAGGGTGGCCATTGCTACCAAGTGGCCGTGCTGTGCGAAGGCGGCGAGACCGGCCTCTCCAACGAGACATGCGCCTCGGTGGGACCCTGCTATCCGCCCCGTAACCTCGACTTCAACATCGTCTCCAACTATCGCGTGCAACTGAACTGGGAGGCTCCCGTTCCGAGCGATGGGCTCTCGGGCTATGTGCTTTACCGGAAAGAGGGCGACGGCGAATACACGCGTCTGAAACTCCTCAACGCGAACACCCTGACCTATACCGACAATGCTTTGTATCATGAAGGCGACTACTACTACCGCCTCTATGCCTACTATAGGATCCCCGACTGCTACTCGTCGCCGGCCAATAGGAAATACTACCCCAATGTCTTCGAACTGCATGCCTACTATTCGCCCACCGGCGTGGTGGAGACCGAAGTGGGAGTGAAGGTCTACCCGAACCCCACCTACGGCACGGTGAAGGTCGAAGCCGAATCCATGACCCATGTGACCGCCTACAACGCCTTGGGCCAATGCGTGCTCGACCAAGAGACCGCAGGCGACAGCTACGAGTGGCATCCGATGGAAAAAGGCGTCTTCCTGATGCGAATCGACACCGAAAACGGTGTATCATACACTAAAATCGTTGCGCTATGAAAACACCCGTAAGGCAAGTGGTAACCAAAGCTGACCTGAAGCAAGCCCTGGGCATGAAAGGGTTTGTGGGCGACTGTGCAGCCAGTGTCGCCTATGGCTTTTGCGGCCTAGGCGAGATCAACAGGCTGTTCGACGGCGCCGCCGACTACCAAGGTAGCGCGTTTGCCGATCATCTGCTCGAGAATATGAACATCACCATCGATGTGGCCCCCGAACAGCTGGCCAACATCCCCAAGGAAGGCGGGTTCATCATGGTGAGCAACCACCCGTTCGGAGGCATCGAAGGCGTGATGCTGCTGAGCGCCATCGCCAAGGTGCGCCCCGACTTCAAGCTGATGGCCAACTTCATCCTGTCGCATATCCCCAACCTCAAGGAATGCTTCTTCTCAGTGAACCCCTTCGAGAAGAACCCCGAATGGAAAAGCAGCGTCGGCGGCATCAAAGGCGCCATCCAGCACGTCGCCGCAGGCCATGGCCTGGGCGTGTTCCCCGCCGGCGAAGTGTCGCGCTACCACGGACACGACTTCCCCGAGGACCTGCCTTGGAGCAACTCCATCGCCCGTATCATCAAAAGCGCCGGCGTGCCGGTGATCCCCGTGTTCTGGGACGGCTGCAACTCACGCCGCTTCTACCGCTGGGACCGCATCCACAGCATGCTGGGCACCGCCCGCCTCACCCGCGAGCTCATCAACAAGCACGACACCAACTTCAACCTGCAAATCGGCAAGCCCATCTCACCCGAAGAGGTGGCCCTCTACGAGAAACCCCAAGAGCTGGCCGCCTACCTGCGCAGCCGCTCCTACGCCCTCGAAGCCAACGTGAAGAAAGAGAAAGCGCCCGAAGTCAACGCCAACTGGGCCCCCGTGGAACCACCGAGAGACACCCAACTGCTCGTGCAGGAACTGGAAGCCATCCGCGAGAAGGGATTCCTGTTCTCAGCCTCGACCTATGAGTGCTTCCTGGCCGACTACAACGACATCCCCAACCTGATGCACGAACTGGGCCGCCTCCGCGAGGAGGCCTTCCGCTTCATCGGCGAAGGCACCGGCAAGAGCCTCGATACCGATGAGTTCGACACACATTACAAGCATCTCATCCTCTGGGATACCAAGAAACAGCAGGTGGCAGGTGCCTACCGCCTCGGCTTCGGCAACGAGATCATGCGCGACAAAGGATTCAAAGGCTTCTACGTCAGCACTTTGTTCCGTTTCGAGGAATCCTTTGGCGAGACGCTGAAGAAGACCATCGAACTGGGTCGCTCGTTCGTCACCGTCGAATACCAACGCGAAGTGCTGCCCCTGGTGCTCCTGCTGCGTGGACTGGCTGTGGTGGTTATCAAGAACCCCGAGATCGAGCATTTCATCGGCCCCGTGAGCATCAGCTCATGGTACCCGAAGTTCTACCAGAGCATGATCGTCCGCTACGTCTCGGAGAAACACCCGGTGAATCCCGAACTGGCCAACGTGGCGCATCCTACCACGCCTTTCCATGCCGACTTCCTCAAGGTCGACGCCGACGTGTTGATGCGTAATCACATGGAGAGCATCGACAAGTTCGACAAATACATGTTCCGCCTCAGCAACGGCGAATACCGCCTGCCTACCTTGTTCAAGAAATACCTGAAGCTGAACGCCAAGTTCCTGTGTTTCAACGTCGACCCCGATTTCAACGACACCCTCGACGCGCTGCTGTTCCTGACCTTCACCGACTTCCCTGAGGACGAGGTGATGCCCCTCTTCCGTGATGGAACCGAAGAGGAACAACAGGCCGTAAGAAAGAGGTTTGGTTATTCAAACGTCTGAGCAAAGAAGGTGAAATTCACCTTGCCATAATGCCTTTGGTCCATGAAATGGGGATGCTCCTCAAAGTGGACGTATTTGTCATGTTCCAATACAAACAGGCCATCGTCGGTGAGCAGGTGGTTGTCGAAGACCAGGCTCACCAGCTCGTCGTAGCGCTGGCAGTCGTAAGGCGGGTCGGCAAAGATGAGGTCGTACTGCATCTTGTGGCTGGCCAGGAAGCGGAACACGTCGGACCGGACAGGCAGCAGCTCCTTCATGTCGAGCTTGAAGGCCGTCTCGCGGATGAACTTGACACAGCCGAAGTCGAGGTCGACCGAAGTGACCTTGGGACAGCCGCGTGAGACCAACTCATAGGAGATGTTGCCAGTGCCGGCGAAGAGGTCGAGGGCGTTGACGGCCTCGAAGTCCAGGTAATTCTCCAGGATGTTGAACAAACTCTCCTTGGCCATGTCGGTGGTGGGCCGCACGGGCAGGTTGTTCGGGGCGACGATCTGTCGGCGCTGGTATCGGCCTCTGATGATTCTCATTTCAGGATCTGATAGTGGTTGTAGTAATACTGGAACGGGACCTCGCCAAGCATCTCCTTGACCTTGAAGTCGCGCGGACGGGTCACAAAACGGATGTCTTTCAGGTAACGCCGGCAGAGGTCGATGATCTCCGAGCCGGGTTGGATGAGTCCCGTAAACCAAACCGGGGTCTCCAGTCCCGACAGCTCGTGTTGTTGCATGGCGTAAAGCAGGTAGTAGGAGAAGTCGACCTTGGTTTGGAACTTGAAGTTGTTGAAAAACAACAGTCGGTCCTGCATGATGGCCATGTCGAAGTCGCGGTTGCGGACGTTGACGTGCACCACAGGGGTCTCGCTCTGGGGCAGGCTCTTCAGGAACACGGTGGTGGAGTGGCAGATCTGGGCCTCGGGCCATTTCGCCAGAATGCGGTCGCGCAAAGCCTCGGGATAGGCATAGAGGTTATAGGCCTGGTGGTTCTCCACCGGATCGGCAGCGGTGACGTAGCCGCTGGGCAGGGTGAAGCCGAAGCTCAACAGCTTGTCGCAGTCGGCGGGGCGATAGAGGTCCTCGGGCACCAAGGTGCTGGTGCGGCCGTCGACGATGCAGGTGACCGATTGGCAACGGCCGTTGCCCAAATCGCGCGGCCTGAGGTCCTTCTCCAGGACCCGGAAGAGCTCGTCGGCATTGTTGAGGCTGTCGGACTGGTGCAACTCCAAGTCGGCCACCGACCGGGCAGCCGTGTCGAACAGCACAAAAGAAAGACCACCCAACGAGAATTGGATGGTCAGTCTGTAATCAGGATTCAACAGCGTCGGCATGTCTCCGTTGGGATTATAGCTTCTCCCAGTTGCCGTCGGTGGAGGCTTCCTCAAGCGAACCGACTTTCAAGCCGGCGTACTTGTCGATCTGTTCCATCTCAGCCTTGAGGTTCTGGACACGGGTGTTCCATTCCTTCTCGGTGAACTTGCTGCCAGGGGCGTTGAGGTAGACCTCGTAAGGAGTCTTGACCTCGAAGACCGGCACCGAGATACCACCGCGCTTGATGATGCTGTCGTGGATCTCGAACTGGGTGGCGGGCTCGCTGAAGGGGACGATGCTCAGCTCGTTGATGTTGAACTGGGCGCGCTTGCCAAAGAGTGAGTCGAGCACTTTCACATAACCCAACGTGTCGTTGATGGTCTTGGTGAAGGTGGTGTCCTCCGGATCGGGAACCATCATGATGATCGGGATCTCATAGTTCTTGCAGAAGTCAATCAGCGTGTCGAAATTGGCAGTGTACTTGTTGTGAGCTTGCTTGTACTGGATCTCGGCGTCGCGGATGTCCTTCAAACGCTGGACCACCTGTGCCTCACGATGGCTCTTTTCATTATTGAAATTAATAGGAGCTTGGATGCTTTGGACTACCTTGATGGCCAGGAACACAACAACGGCGAACAACGCAATGTTGATGAGAATACTCTTGAGTTTTGAATTCATTTTTTGATATTTTACTGATTATTATTGGCTATTTTTAGTCGTGCTGCAAAGGTATTATTTTTTTCGTTTCATTTGAAAAAATTTTCTTGATTTATTTTTGTACCTTTGCAAAAAAAGAAATAACGCCATGAAAACGAAGAAGGAAATCGTAGAGAACTGGCTGCCCCGGTACACGGGATTGCCGCTCGATCAATTTGGAAAATACATCCTGCTGACCAACTTCCAGAATTACGTGGACCGCTTTGCCGCCTGGCAGGGCGTGGAGGTGGTGGGCAAGGACAAACCCATGCCTTGCGCCACCGACGGCGAGATCACCATCATCAACTTCAGCATGGGTAGCGCCAACGCAGCCACCATCATGGACCTGCTGGGTGCCGTCAAGCCCAAGGCAGTGCTCTTCCTGGGCAAATGCGGTGCGGTGCGCAAGAACCACGTGGGCGACTTCATCCTGCCCATCGCGGCCGTCAGGGGAGAGGGTACCTCCAACGACTACTTCCCACCCGAGGTGCCGGCCCTGCCCGCATTCAGTCTCGAAAAGGCCATCTCCACCACCATTCGCGACTATGGACGCGACTATTGGACAGGTACCGTCTACACCACCAACCGCCGCATCTGGGAACACGACGATGAATTCAAGAACTACCTCCGCCGCATCCGCGTCCACGCCGTAGACATGGAGACCGCCACCCTGTTCAGCACAGGCTTCTATAACGAAATTCCCACCGGCGCCCTGCTGCTGGTGTCGGACGAACCCATGACCCCCGAAGGCGTCAAGACCGCCGACAGCGACAAGAAAGTGAGCAGCAACTTCGTGGGCGACCACCTGCGCATCGGCGTCGACTCGCTCCGCCAACTCATCAACAACGGCATCACCGTCAAACACCTGAGATTCGACTGATGACGTTTGAACAGATCATATCGGACATCCACCAGAAGAAATACGCCCCCATCTACTTCCTGATGGGCGAAGAGCCTTATTTCATCGACGTCATCTCCGACACCATCGAGGAAGAGGTGCTCGACGAGACCGAGAAGGCCTTCAACCAAATCGTGGTCTACGGCCGCGACGTCGATATCGACACCGTAGCCACCCACGCCAAGAGCTTCTCGATGATGGGCGGTTATATGGTGGTCATCGTCAAGGAAGCCCAGGACCTGAAGAACATCGAGGACTTCGAGAAATACCTCGACGTGATTCCGCCTACCACCATCTTGGTATTCGACTACAAATACAAGAAACTCGACAAACGCCGCGCCCTGGCCAAGAAAATCGACAAGATGGGCGTGCTCTTCGAGTCGAAGAAACTCTATGAGAGCAACATCCCAGGGTGGATCCAAGGCTATCTGACCGAAAAGGGATACACCATCACCCCCAAGGCCACCCAGATGCTCACCGACTTCCTGGGCACCGACCTCCACAAGGTGCGCAACGAGTTGGACAAACTCATCATCGCCCTGCCCAAACAGAAGAAAATCGACGATGTGGATGTGGAACGCAACATCGGCATCTCCAAGGACTTCAACGTGTTTGAGCTGCAAAACGCCCTGGGCCGGCGCGATACGGTGAAAGCCCTGCAGATCGTGCAACACTTCGGCGAGAGCAAGGACAACCCGCTGTTCCTCACCGCCATCAGCCTGTTCGGCTACTTCACCAAGATCCTCAAGGTGCATTACGCCACCGACCCCTCGCAAAATGCCCTGGCCGCCGCCATTGGGGTGAGCCCCTTCTTCGTGCGCGACTACCAGATGGCAGCCAAGAACTACTCCATCGCCGACTGCGTGCGCTGCATTGCCGTGCTCCGTGAATTCGACCTCAAGTCGAAAGGCTACAACGTAGGCGAAACCCCTGAGAAAGACCTCTACCGCGAAATGATCTTCAAACTCCTCACTCCTCACTCCTAACTCCTCACTCCAATGAGAATCGTAGCACAACGTGTTTCAAGAGCCTCTGTGACCATCGACGGCAAGCTGAAATCGGCCATCGGACTGGGCATGATGGTCCTGCTGGGCATCGAGGAAGCCGACAACGAAGAGGATGTGGAGTGGCTCTGCGGCAAACTTAGCAAACTGCGCATCTTCGACGACGGCAACGACGCCATGAACCTCGACATCAACCAAGTCGGCGGCTCCTTCCTCGTGGTGAGCCAGTTCACCCTCCACGCCCTGACCAAGAAAGGCAACCGCCCCAGCTTCATCCGCGCCGCCCGCCCCGAACAAGCCATCCCGCTCTACGAACGCTTCGTGCAACGCCTCCACGAAGTCTCAGGCCGCGAGGTCCTCACCGGCGAGTTCGGCGCCATGATGGACGTGGAATTGGTCAATGACGGCCCGGTAACAATCATTATGGATTCGAAAAACAAAGAATAATATGGACGACAAGCGTTTAGATAAAGTTAATAAACTGATTCTTAAAGAATTAGGTGAAATTTTCCAAAAAGAGCTGAAACCGGCGGTGCCTTCGCTGATGATCACCGTGACCCACGTGAAGGTGACTTCGGACCTCAGCTATGCCAACGTGTATCTGAGTGTTTTCGGCGTCGACGATAAGAAGAAGGTGGTGGAGGAGGTTGGGATGAATGCCCGCGCCATCCGTGGCCTGCTGGGCAACCGCGTCCGCCATCAGATGCGCGTCATCCCCGAACTGCGTTTCTACGAGGACGACTCGCTGGATTATATCGAGAACATCGACAAACTGCTGCATTCCTGACCGTGCGACTTCCCCTGTTCATAGCAACCCGTTACCTGCTCGCCAAGAAGAGCCACAACCTTATCAATATCATCACGTGGATCTCCATCATCGGGATCAGTGTGGCTTCGTTGGCCCTCATCGTGGTGCTGTCGGCCTTCAACGGACTGGAACGGGTGATTGGCGAGATGAACAACCGCTTGACGCCCGACTTGCAGATCTCTGCCGTAAAGGGCAAGACCTTCGACCTGACGGCTTTCCCCTTGGGACAGCTGAAGGATCTCGAAGGGGTGGCCCATGCCATACCCACCCTCACCGACGATGCCTTGTTCCGCTCCGACGACAAGCAGCATATCGGCCAGGTGAAGGGCGTAGGCCTTGACTATGAGCAGGTGGAGCGTCTTGGCGAGGTGATGTTCAACGGAACTTCGCTGAAACTCACCGATGGGATCCACAGTTTTGCCATCCCGGGCTCGGGGGTGGCCTGGCGTTTGGGCATCAACCCCTACAGCCCGTATGCCACCTTGCGCGTCTATGTGCCCAAGCGGGGCGACGCCTCCCAGATGAGCCTCGAGAGCAGCTTCAACTCAGGGGTACTCAACGTGCAAAGCACCTTCTCCACCGAACAGGAGGTGGACGAGAAGCTGGTGCTGGTGCCTTTCGATTGGCTGTCGGGACTGCTTGAATACCACGATAAAGCCAGTGCCGTCGAACTCTTCCTCGCTCCCAAGGCCGATCTGGGCAAAGTGAAAAAGGCGGTGAAGTCGCTGGTGGGCGCTGACTTCCAGGTGAAAGACCAGCGGGAGCAGATGGCCACCTTGTACAAAATCATGCGCTCCGAGAAATGGGCGGTATACATCATCCTCACCTTCATCCTGATCCTGGCCACCTTCAACGTGGTAGGTTCGCTCACCATGCTGATGATCGAAAAGCGCAAGGACACGGAGATCCTGAGGTCTTTGGGAGCCAACAACAGCCTGATCCACTGCATCTTCCTCAACGAGGGACTGCTGATCTCCGTTGCCGGAGGCCTCATCGGCTTGCTTCTGGGCATCGTGGTGGTGCTGCTCCAGCAAAAGTTCGGATTTGTGAAATTCGGCACCGGCGGCAACTACGTGGTGGATGCCTATCCCGTCTGGCTGAAAGGGAAAGACGTGCTGCTGATCTTCGCCACCCTACTGGTGGTGGGCTGCACCTCAGCCTGGCTCACGGTGAGACGTGCGACGCGGCAATCTGATTCGTCAACGCGATAAACTCCTTCACCGAGAGATGCTCGGGACGCTTGTTGAACACCTCATGCCCAATGATTTCCGGATTGAGTAAGGTGCGAAGCGAGTTGCGCAGGGTCTTGCGACGCTGGTTGAACGATTGCTTGACGATGGTAACAAACAACTGCTCATCGCAACCCAAGTCAGTGACCGCGTTGCGCCGCATCTTGATGACCGCCGACTTCACCTTG
>Ga0310696_10009547_pt1 | contig 11218 bp, 10 predicted proteins | sample AusTroGonzalo_MG_4_FD_203885 | JGI IMG/M metagenome (GOLD analysis project Ga0310696, IMG submission 203885) | Bovine rumen microbial communities from tropical cattle in Woodstock, Queensland, Australia - Gonzalo_02 (v2) (version 2) | ecosystem: Host-associated > Mammals > Digestive system >...
ATGGCAATGGTCATATCAGTGCCTATAACGGATCTGCCTTTGCTGGCGGTGGAGCAACATACTCTGCTGGTGCTAACATTGACATTACAGACGATGTAATCAGCGGTAAGGACTGGACTGAAGAAATCACTTCGGCAACATCTGGTTTGCAGCCAAGCGGTGACTACTATTCAGCAACTAACCCTTCTGGTTTCTTAACTGAATTGCCTGCATCTGCTACTGACGTAATTGACACAGTTACTGCTAACAGTGGTACATGGGGTGGAAGCGGATTGCCTGTATCGGCTGGCGTTGGCATTGGCATTGACATGGTTGATGATACCTTGGTATTTAGCGCTAAACCGCAACTTGATGATACTGTTCTATGGAGCGGCGACCAGGTTGGAAGCGCATTCTCTGTGACTTTGAACGATAACTTGAATTCATATAGATATGTTTACATTCAAGGTTACACTAATGATAACAATAAAACTAGAACATTGGATATATTCGGATCAACTGCGCCATTGGAAATTTCAGGTGGATTCGCCATGGGTACATCTACTTATACATCCTGGGGTGAAAAATTCTGGTTGCTGGAGATTACGAACTCTACTATTACTCCATTAGGTGCATGGGAACGTTCATGGGGTAATGCTTCAGCTGGAGCAATAACCAACATGAATACTTTCGGAATAACAAGGGTTGTTGGATTCGGCCACAAATAAGGAGGCTACATGGCTGAAAGTTATAAGTTAACATATAATAACAAGCCATTAACTTTCCCAGGATGGAATGGGCACATTAGTTTTAATGCGCCCGTTACTCCTGTTAGAAGATATGAATACAGCTTGTATCATAACCCAGACGGCATAGGTGTATCGGCTGGTACATTAGCATCGGCAACTACTGCATTTGATGAAATTATCATTGGTGTAGGTTGGCAAGATACACGAAGATTGCATGGCATTGAATACAACTACTTCCAAGCGCTGAACTCAGATGGTTCGGAGAAAAATGGATTTGGTCTGCAACATTACTTTTCTAATGCCGGTAGCTATTTTATGTTTGAAACTAGAATGGATGTTGATAACACAAATCTTACTTTCCAATGCTCAGCAAATACAGCAAACTATTGGGGTGTATCAACTCCTCAGACTACTACAGCCGCAATGGCAAACTGGAATGCAATTCCTGGCCGTCTAAAATGTGTAACCGATATCATAGGAGTTAAATATCAGTAATGGAAAAGTATAACAGAACATTGCTTTACTCAGGTGATACGGTTTCAGCATGTGACTTGTCTGAGCCTGTCACTAATTTTGAGTTTTTTGAGATTGACAGAAACACAAGAGGATGTTTCTTTCCAGCAACTGCATCTTTGCCTCGTGCAAAAACAACCGAAGTTGGATATTGGCAAAATGATGGCTATTTGGATAAACAGGAAGTATTTAAACTGACAAACAATGGACAACATCTTGAGTCAGTTAACTTCCAGTATATACAGCAAACATCATCAAACAATCTTAGGTTATTGGGCTCAGCAATTAACAGAGCAAATAACATCAAGTTCTTTACTCGTGTTTATGGATGTAATCGCATTGCTGGCACTAGCACTGCATCTGAAGGTGTTCCACCATCTGATTCAGGATATAAGCAATATGAAGAAGTATTGCTAACCACTGGTGATGAAACATGGACTAAGTCAGCAATTCAACTTTCAGAACCTGCTCGTGGTTTTGAACGTATTAAGGTTCTTGTTGGATCTTATACCGAGTCACCTAACATTTATGAGTATAATGCTCCGTTGTCATCAGGTGAAAACTTTACAACTCATTCATATTGGGGCGGTGATAATTCTAACTTTTTAAACTGGGCTCGCTGGGAATGGAAAGGTGATACATCTGTTCTTAGTGCATACAATGGCGGGCAAGGTAAATCATTTCAGCTTGGATTTGCTTCTGGCGCTAGTAACTCTCTTACAGCAGTAACTGGAACGATAGAAGATTCAAACTGGGTAAGACGAAACATTAGAAAGATATGGGGTATTAACCGTAGACCTACTCATTCATTGACAATTTTGTCTGCTGAGCATGGTTCAGCATACGCTCCTATAATGAGCGGTTTTGAACATGACATGATTGAGATAAGTCCAACACCTGATGCAGATTGGTACTTAAGTGGATATAATGTTACTGGTGCTACAATGTCTGGAAACAAGTTTACATTTGGCGACCAGGATGTTATAATTCAGCCTGTATTTACAGATGAAGCACCAGTGATGCTTGACTACTATCCAATTGGTTCTTACTATACTACAAAGAGCACGGATTTTGATCCTAACGTTCTTTGGGGTGGTACTTGGGAATTGGATACTTCTGGTAAGGTTACTCGTGGTGGTACTACGGTAGGTGCTACTGGTGGTGAAATCACTCACGCTACTACAGTTAATGAATTGCCTGCACATAATCACACAACTAATAGATACATTGAACGAAAAGAAAAAGGAACCAACTGGGGTAATGATAATCTTTCAACAGTTAAAGACTGCCGATATGGTTCAAATACTACTGGTAACGTTAAACAAGGCGATAGAACAACTACATCTTGTTCTAATACTTCAACCTCTCACAACAACGTTCAAAAGAGTTTAATCTGCAGACGTTGGCATAGGATAGCATAATGACAGTAGATGATATTTACCAAATAGGTTCTTATTATGAAACCAGTAATACGGCTTTTAATCCTAACGAGTATGGGCCGTTTGCTGGAACAACATGGACTGAAGATACTGATGCATGCGTGCTTATATCCAGTCCTAACGGCAGCGCTGCTACTAACATCGGTGTGCTAACTGGTGCAGACACGGTTACGCTGACAACAGCACAGATGCCTTCGCATTATCATACTGTTTCGCTAAATGTACTTACACCTAATACTTCAACTACTTCATACGGCAATACGGTAAGAACACAAAACTTAAGATGCGGACATAACTATACAAGTACGGCATACACAAGACAATGGGGTACTGGTACCACAACTTGGCGTAATACTGGTGGAGGCCAGGCACATAATAATATGCAGCCATACATTGGTGTTAAAAGATGGAGGAGAACAGCATGACGTTAGAAGAATTAAATATGCTTCATCCTGTTGGAGAAATCTATCAAACAGTAAACACAGGTTTTAATCCAAACAATACATGGGGCGGAACATGGACAGCAGATAATACAGAAAGTGTGCTTGTGTCACAACAAACTGGAAACCTTTTCTCTGCTGCATTGGGTAACGTTGTTGGTGCTAATACTGCAGTAACGAACTTGCCAAACCATACACACAATGCTTCAGCTGCTGTTGAAGAAAATGGTTCAACTACATGGTTTACATTTAACGTTGCTGGTACTAATGGATGTTATGGTGCAGGTACATGGTCTGCTGCTGCTAAAGGTGGTGGCGGATCACATGAAAACCGCATGCGTTCCAAATACGTTATTCGTTGGGTTAGAACAGCATAAGCGAGGTTTCAGATGGAATCAGTTCTATCACAGATCATTCCTCTCGTTGCTCCAGCGGCATGGCCTTTGATTATCGTAATCTTAGGCTGTGCCTTTATTTACTTTAAAATAAATTCACAGCGAAAAGAAACAAAGAAAACGCGTGATGAGGCACATGATAACATTGTCACACGAGTTACTTTGCTGGAACGTGAGATTGAAGAAATCAAGCAATTGGATCTTGCGACTAAACTTGCTCAGATCCAGACTGACTTGAATTGGATAAAGGAGAAATTGAAATGAGCAAGATACTTGTATTTGGCAATTATGCTCTGCAAGTTGGAAACTGTATTGCTGGTGCTGAGGTTATTACCCCGCCAGCAGTTTATGATCTTACTGTTGTTCAGACACCTAACGGACACCTTGAAGCATATCCGCTTTCTGGTTATTCCGGAGATAAGTTTGGACTGACAGCAGCACCTTCAGCACATTATCATCTTAACACATACAGTGTCACTGGTGCTGTTCTTACAGGTAACTCCGGTACATTCACAAATTCAGATGTAACGGTTCAAGCAAACTTCGCTGAGGATCCGAAATACTCTGCTACATTGCAGACAAACGGATACGGTTCTATTGCTGCTAACAAGACAACAGGTTATCAAGGCGATACTGTGACATTGAGCAACACGCCATCAGCAGACTGCACATTTGCATCATACGCAATTACTGGTGCTACACTGACGGGTAACCAATTTAATTTCGGTTCACAGAACGTAACTGCAAAGGCAAACTTCAACAGAAATTCTCATACAGTTACCGTTCAAAATGATGGACACGGAACAGTTACGGCTTCACCGACAACAGGTTATTCTGGAACTCAGGTTACATTGTCAACCACACCTGCATCTAACTATGAGTTTAGTGGATACACAATTACTGGTGCTACATTGACAGGCAACAAGTTTAACATCGGCACATCTAATGTTACTGCGAAGGCTTGGTTCAAGCAGTCAGATCCTTACCTTGCATCTGCTGTTAAGATCGGTAACCTGTATTGGATGAGTGCGGACATTCACATTGTTCCAACTGCGATGAGCAACTATACATCTCATTATACGCAGACGGCATCAATGACAAAGAATGGTATCAACTTTGGTAAGGTAACTTGGTATGACGGATCTGCTGTTGCTCACTTGTCAGGCAACCTTCAGTCAAAGTATGGCGTTCCTGCTGGATGGCGTATTCCTACGGAAGCTGACTGGGAAGCATTGCTTGCACTTTATCCTAACAACGGCATGCTTGCTGATACTTCTACATGGACAAGCACAGGAACATGGGGATCTACAAACAGAAACAGCAGTAAACTATCTCTACGAGCCGTTGGATACTATGAAGGATCTATTCCTCCATGGCAGTCAACAACTGGTGTATCTTACTGGGCATCAACTAGCCCTTGGTCTGACGCTATTCGTAAATACCAATTTATGGCTGATGAAACTAGACCGCAAACGGGAACTGATGATATGACATGGCCTTCTAACCCAATACGACTTGTTAAGAATGCCTAAAGGACAACGGGACGGGTTAAATCTCGTCCCTCCTTTGTAAATACAAATAGGAGGTTTTATTCATGCCCCAAATGATTTCACGTAATACAGTGCTCCTTCGTGGAAACGGGCGCACAAACATAGAATACAGCGCCGGTGATAACATCAATATAACAGATGATGTGATTTCAGGTCGTGACTGGACACAAGACATTGAGAACGCCGTCAACTCAGGCGTTGCTGGTCAACTGTCTGCAGGCGACAACATTGCGCTCAATACAGAAAATAACATCACGACTATTTCAGTTACCGGTGATCTTTATTCAGCCGGTCCGAACATTGACATTACTGACAGAACCATTTCAGGCAAGGACTGGACTCAGGATATTTCTGACCAGATTGCTTCTGCTATCAGCGGCAAAGCTGATGCTTCTGCCATTCCTGAAATTGTTGAATATAGCGCAGGTGACAACATTGACATCTCAAATCATGTAATCAGTGGCAAGGACTGGTCATACGAGATTGGTCTTAAGGCTGACCGTTCTGAATTGCTTGAAACAGCATCAGCAATCACTGAACACATGACTGAAACCATTTCGTCAACATCGTCTGAAATCATTGACATCATCTCAGCAACATCAGGTCAGGGAGGATCTGGTTCTTGCCCATGGATCTCTGGTGCTAAGGATTATGACGGTGAAACATATCAGCTAGAATTTGGTAGCGTTGTTCCGTTGCTTTCAGGCTGGGATCTGTCTGGTGACCATAACCACTCAATCTGCATGAAGGGTAGATACTTCAGAATGCCTGAAGCTCCGTTCTTGATGCAGTCAGCGTTTGACAACTTCATCTCTGCTGGTTTCCAACCTAACATCAATACCCTTTACAGTTCAGCTGCATATCTGAATGCAAACAAGTTGGATATCTCTGCATTCACTGCTTATTCCGCAGCTCATTCTGGTGATGACAACACTCCTTATTCTGGAGCAAGTGGCATTGACGTAACGGATCATATCATCTCAATCACAGGTGAAGTTGGAAGAACATACAGCGCTGGCGCTAACATTAACATCAACGCTCAGAACGTTATCAGTGGTAAGAACTGGCAGCCAGAAATAGATGCCGCTGTCTCAGGTAAACAAGATACCATGAGCGCGGGTGCTAACATCTACATCTACAACAACACTATCTCAGGTAAGGATTGGTCAAACGACATTGCATCTGCAATCTCAGGCAAGGCTGATACCACAGCAATTCCTGAATATCCTGAAACCAAGCCTCTATCTGCTGGTCCTGGTATCGCAATTTATGATACAGAAAGTGCTATCGCAATCGCATGTACTGTTGACCCAGGTTCAGCATCAATAGATCCTTACATTGCTGGTGCTAACATTGACATTACCAATCAGGTTATTTCTGGTAAGAACTGGCAGCCTAACATCAATTCTGCTACATCTGGCAAGCTTGATGTGACAGCAACATCTGACTGGGATACAGAACCTTACATTGCTGGCAACAACATCAATATAACAAATCATGTGGTATCTGGTAAGAGCTGGCTCAATGAAATCAACGCTGCAGTTTCAGGCAAGGCAGACAAGGATGAAATTCCAACTGTCATTGATTACTCAGCAGGTTCAAACATCAACATTTCCAATCACGTCGTTTCAGGTAAAGACTGGACAAACGACATGAAGGCAATCGCCGAATCTGCAATCTCGGCGTATGATCCTGTTGCTTATTCTGCAGGCGACAATATAGACATTACCGATCATGTGGTTTCTGGACGTGACTGGTCTCAGGAAATCGCTGATGTATCTGCTATTGCCGAATCTGGAGATAAGACACCCTATTCTGCCGGAGCAAATATCAACATTTCCAATCATGTCGTTAGTGGCAAAGATTGGTCTGGTGACATCAATGCTGCTGTTTCTGGAAAGCAAGATAAACTATCTGCAGGAAACCACATCGACATTACCAATAACGTCGTATCAGTTACTGGAGAAATGGGTAAGGTCTATTCAGGACAAGCACCGATCCTAGTAGATAACTCAAATGATATCATCAGCCTTGACATGAATGCAAACTATACATTCATTCCGGGTACTAACATTGAGTTCGTTGAAGATCTTGAAGACCATACAGTTACTATCAATGGAACATACGATGCATCTGCACAGATTGAAGCAGCAACATCTGGACTTGTTCCTTATGAAGCTCTGAACACTTACACTGATGAATTCAGCAACACAATCGTTTCATCTATTGATGATCTAAACGGTGACCCGCTTCTATTCAGTGCGAAATACGCAGATTACGCAACCTTGGCTGCCTCAGCTCAGTTTGATACACTTGGAAGACCTCTATACCAGCTCGCAAGCCAGAATCAGCTAAGTGCCTATATTCCGTTCAGCGCTATTGACGGAGACTCTGCAACATCATCTATCAGCGCAATAAACGGCTCTGCCTGTGCTGGTGGAAATAAGATTGAATATCACAACAGCACACCTGGTGGAAGCTCTTCAGGTACTGGTGATTTGGATTTCATTCGTCAAGTTAATCAAGGCACACCTGATAGGATCCGCGTTCAAGTTGGTTCAGCAGATGTTGGTCTCCTTGCTCCTACAGCAACAGTTAACAGTGGTATCTTGACAACCAACTACATGGGATCCGTTCAGTGGCTTCCACAGAGTGCTTTGATACCGAAGGATGCATCTGCATTCGCAGGTTACTATACAAGAACTATTACAGATGATGATAACATCAGCTACCTATTGCCTGGTTCTGGCTATCCTCCGATGGACCACGACTGGACATTCAACTTCATCAACTGGTCACAGAACGACATTGAGTATTCAGCTGGTAATGGAACCGCAACATTGCCTTATGGCTACGGCGTAAGAATCCATTATGACGCTGACAGCAACTATCTAGATGATGAACCTCGTTATCCTGCAGCTGGCGACAACTACTGCACTGAATCGGAAACAATGGACAACATGAAGATCCGTTGCGTTGGTTCAAGTGCTGACATCGGTGATGAATGGAATATCATCTATGTGGTAACTGGTTCTAATTAAGGAGAAAATTATGGCAGGAATTTATAACCTTGGCCATCTCATAAAGGGTGTCTATGTGGCAGGACACCCTGTCTCCCTCTATAACCGAGGGAACAGGATCTGGCCTGTTGAGGATCCAATTCAGCAGTATTCAGCAGTAAGATTTGAGATTGGCTGGAACCAGCAGGACAACCTTACGTTTGCTGGTATGTGGCTCAATGGGCTACGTGCAGACTTCCCTGATGACTGTTATGCAGGTCAGTACTACAACGGTTCATGGCATCCTATCAACAGTTCAGAAATGAGTGCTATCTGTCGTGAAGGTGGTGGCACACAGGGTACTGCATTCTACTGCAACTCTGCAAGATTTATGTTCAGCGGAACTCAGCCTTCAGGTTGGCGAAACATTGCTTGGACTACTCAGCAGTATTATCAGCCAACTGGAACAGTTACTGCTGCTGCATGGGGTCGCACTGGTCCTAACTTTGAACGATTCCTCGGATCTGCAACTTTCAATATAACAAACAGCGCAACATATACGCTTAATCTTTCATAGGAGATAACATGGCAGAAGAAAATTCATATCTGCAATACAATGACGGCTTCGTGCTGCACAACGGTTTGCCTGTGAAGTGGTTATCTGAATTGGGTGATACTTATGATATCATCCTTCATTTCAGTCAGGACTGGGACTCATGGAACTATACTGGATTTGCAGCACAATATAATAACGTTCATGGTGATTTTGAATATGTGCATTCATATAAGTTGTTGCCTAACCAAGGTGAAAGAGGATACTTTGGTAAGAAGGCGCAACTATCAAGGAAACGCACTTCGGCAGTTCCTACACATTTGAAGTATGGTGCTAACTCAGCAGCAATGAAGGCAGCAGATCCTTATTCTCCTGCAGAAACATTCTGGTTTGGTTCAGCAAACAACAAACCTTGCTCAGCCGTTGTCTTCCCGTATAATACAGCACCTTCAGCTGATTACTATGTTGGATTGAACACAACAGCAACAAGTGCTATTGACTTCACTAACCATGGTGATGAAGGCATGTGTGAAATTGTTCAGATGTATGTTCCCGACATGACATCGCTATTGTGGTCATTGAACACATGCAACTTCTCAGCAGTAAGAAATCTGTATGGGCCTAATGTAACTAATGCATCTGCTGTATTTCAGACATATGATGCAGAGTTTACAGGACGAGATACTATTAAGGTTCTTGAAAACATTTATCTTCCAAAAGCAGCATACATGACTAGCCTTGGAAATCTAAGTGCTGTAAAGAATGTTACTGCTGGTATGTCTGCAAGAATGTATGGCGACTACGAAGTTGACACATTTTCAGGCAAAACTTTGGTAACTGTTGGAAACGGTTCTGGAACGATAAAGAACGTTAAAGCGAATGTATCTGCTATTAGCGCTATTGCTAACGGAGTTACTGGAAATCCATTGTTGTTCATTGATAGTAATGTTAACAACATAAGTGCCTTCGGATTTAATGCACAGCGCACATCTGGAAGCAATGTTAAGTGCGATCTTTTCAACTCATCTGGTTCTAACATTGAACACATAACAACAAACAGTGCTTACTTTAACAATTCTAACCTTAAGTTTGATAGAGTAAGTGGAACTTTCAAAGATGAAGGTGGCACAAACAACATTACTGCAACAGTGAAAGTTCCATATCAGACATCAGCTATATTAAGCGCTGGAACAACTCTAAGCGGAAGTATTAGTGGCGTAGGCACTGTATTTTTAAGTGGCTGTGATGTAACTAACTGTTCAATGATTGAAGGTCAATACATTAATGCAAATACCGTGACAACTGAAAGCATTAACAGCATTTACGGAAGATCCAATCTTAGAAATGTAAGCGCCACAAACATAACGGCAAGTATTGGACAAGTTGCTTTGGATAATTATGCTCTTGTTGGAACTAACATTACTGCAGATAATCTAACCATAAACGGTTCAGCATCATTAGGAGGCGCAACGCTTGGTAACGTAAACATTCAACATTATCAGTATTTGGATAATACTACATTTACAAGTTGTATTGCTAATAGCGTGTATTGTAATACAGGCGGATGTGGATTTATAAGCGGAAGTATAGTAAATGACTTTTCAGGTGACAGTCTAGCAGCTAAAAATTCAACTATGGGCAACGTATATTCTAGATATGCTAGCCTTACTGCATCAACAGCAACAGGTAATATAATTTCCCATGAGGGTGTATACTTAACTAGCGGTTCAAGTGCATATGATATTTCATCAAATGATTATTCAGTTCAACTGTATAATTCAACTGCACATGACATTACAGCCGTTAACTTTACTGCTAACCAAAACAGTTTAGCGCATGACGTCATTTGTAAGAATTCACGCTTCTCTGGTGACAGCTTTAATACGCTGTCAGCATCTGTATCTGCATCTGCTATTAACGGAACTTATGGCGATGTAACTGCAAATAGTGGTTTCTATTGTAATAGAAACACTAGCGGTAATTCACTTTATACACAAGGTCGTGTAAGAGGAAGCGGTTTCATTGATAGCATAACTGCTCATACGGTTGACTCGACGGTAACATATAACCATCTAACAATCATCTAAGATTAAATAACAAAAAACGGATCGGGCGTATCCCGACGGAGGACATCATGGCAAGAAAGAAAAATACAGAAACAAACCTACCATTAGTTACACCAGTGAACGAACCCAAGGAGGTTGAGTTCACTGTTGAAACTGGTATCAAAGACGAAGTAAAGAAACTAACTGAAGCAGTTGATAAGTTGACCCTCATTGTTTGCCGCTTGGAAAACAGACTCAACATGTTCGGAGGAGGATACAACTAATGGCAGGAGCACCAAAAATGAGCGAGTCTCATAAAAGGATAAATGGCTTTAACCTTCAGCAGAACTGCAAGTTGAGACAGAAGCAGATGAGATATTTGCTGGACAATATGAAAGGTCCAGATTTTTCACTCATCACTTCAACTAAGGCTTTGTCTAATTCATTTGACATTGATGATGAAGGACTTAACGAAGCCGGCATCACATATCGTATTCTCAATAGCCAAGGATTTGGCCGTGGACGCCACGAGAGCAACACACCTCCATCTTATGGA
>Ga0310696_10009549_pt1 | contig 11218 bp, 9 predicted proteins | sample AusTroGonzalo_MG_4_FD_203885 | JGI IMG/M metagenome (GOLD analysis project Ga0310696, IMG submission 203885) | Bovine rumen microbial communities from tropical cattle in Woodstock, Queensland, Australia - Gonzalo_02 (v2) (version 2) | ecosystem: Host-associated > Mammals > Digestive system >...
ACCGTTCAAGGGAATGGCATTCCCCCACAACCCCTCAAACCTTAAGCTCGACTGGAGTGAATTCAGGAATGCTGAATACGTATACAGCATTGACGACGACGGCAACCTCGGCTGGGGCTTCAGGGCAAAGATGATCGACAGCCAGGCCATGCGAGACACGGCGCTGGACTGCCTGCGCATCGGCTATCCCGAGCAGTACCTGAACAGGGACTCACAGGATATAGAGGAAGGCCAGTACGACTACACTGCCGAGATATGCGTACGCAACAAAGACCACCGTTCGCGTTACGTCGGCATAACGGTCAGCGACCATAAAACAGGCGAGCCCATCGCCGTGATAGAGTTCAGCGACAACGGGACCAAGCTGGTATACAACAGTCTCCGCGAAAACGCGCATGCCGAGATGCACGTGAACTTAGAGCGCACCCTTAACGATTCGTTTAATTCAGTCAACGCGTTCTTTCAGGTCCCATTCGAGCAGCTTATAGACGAAGCCAGGAAGTACATTCAGAAAGCCCTGGCGGTGGATCCGAACAATGACGGGAAGGAATGGGCCAAGCCCGGTTACGGCCTTGTATCATCACAGGTAAAGGAATCGCTGATGCAAGGCGGTTTTGACAGCCTCTGCCGATACATGCTTGAAGAGGCAAAATATTACAGCGGCGGTGGCATCAACCCGAACGATATTGCCACAAGCCTTGCTGTAGCCAAGGAACTGTGCAGGAATCCTGAAAGAAGGGATGCTTACATCTATTCCTCAGACCTTGAACCGGGCATGCCTAATGTAAGGGACGGCATAAGCCAGGTCATAGACGAGGACGGCGAAAAGCACTGGACTTCTGTAGATTACGACGAATACGGTTTCGACCTTGAAAACTTCCTGTTCGACATGCGCCTGAACAGAAACGATCACGAAGACGGCCGTATCATAAAGATAATAGAGAATACCGTAGGTTATGCCCAGACACACCTCCCAAAGGCCAAGGACGTGCTTGTGGTCTTCATGAGGGACATCTTGGGCTTTAACGAAGCGGACATCGCACCTTACTGCAATGATTCCATCCTGTCAGGCAAGACCAAGGCCATGAAGGATGAGAAATGGAACGGGGATCTCGAATTCGCCCTAAAGGAAAGGGACAAGGTAAGGGAGCACAACAGAAATCTCGCGAAGTATTACCGCGACAGGGCAAACCTGAAGGAATCCCACAATATACAGGTATGCGGCGAGCTTAAAGAAAGGTTCCCCATATTTGAAGACCGTATAGTAAAAGCCTTCGAGCTTAAAGAGCGCGGTATCTATGACAAGGTCAAATCTTTCTTTATGAGCCCCGCAGCGATAGCCGATATGGGTATGCTCATCACGTATACGGACAACTACATCAGCGACGCCTTAAAGCAGCGCGGTGCCACCGTCGACCTTAAGACACCCGCCACGCGCCCGTGGTCCGTTGCCGAATACGCTGACAGCCTGCGCAAAAAGATCGTCCATGCGGTGGGGGACCGCCTTAAAACAGGCAACTTCGAGCTTGTCGGCGATATCGGGCTTGGCGTAGGTAAAACCGGCTACAGCTCCCACCCCGACGAGAACAGGTTGTCGGCGGATACAGACATAGATTTCGATGAGATAGCGAAAGAGGTTATAACCCCCGAAGAGATAGACAAGCTGTTCGACATGCTCGACGGCAGGATGGACTGGATCACGGAAGGAACTTCCGGCCAGAACCCCGGAGATGATGAAAGGTAAGGAGGATTCATCATGTACATGGACAACCTTAAGCTTGAAGAAGATATAAACATAAAAAGAGACCACCCCGGACACCCCGAGTTCTTTTATACTGCACAAAGCATCGGGCTGAAAGATCCCATATGGGTTCCGGGTATCCGGTTCAACCTTACCCCTGACAAGGAGGTATGCCACATGGCACAGAACATATACCGGATGTTTGGCGACTGGGGATATGACAACCCGCATTCCTTCATGCTGACTATAAAGATCACGGACAGGCAGACATGCAGCGGCCAGCCTCCCATACCCGTGATGGGTCCGCTTACCGTTAATGAATGGGACCCGGAGGATTATGACATAAACGATACCTATGAGATTGAGCTGAACGACCAGGAAAAGGACGCCCTTTACGCGTCGATAAACGGGGACTGCATCTTAAAATACGGGCTATCCTGCGAGGAACTCCTCACCGAGTCACGCAAGGTGATGCTTGGCGAGCCCGACATGATAACCAGGCGAGAGTACGAAGAAGAATGCATAGAATAAGATTGGAGGTACAAGTATGGCATCTGTAAGCATACCTATCAACGAAGACGGTTTCGGGAACATCCGGAAGTCAGACCCGCCTGTAGCGTTTCTGATAGACGACAGCGAGAAACCGGTATATTCGTCAGATCAGATGAACGTAAACTATCCGCAGGTTTTTGCGACCGTGACATTTACACTCAAGGACAGCCTGCATTTAAGGTCGCAGGCAGACAGGGCGCTCCGGCACCAGGAATGGAGCGATAACGGAGACTACACGTTCACGCTTGGCATAAGCGACATAAACGGCAAGGCGACCTTGGACAACTGCATAACGGCCTTCCACCATGAATCCGAGGATACCGTGCTGCTTACCTTCGATGATAAGGAACGTGAATATGCGGAAATGGTCCTTGCTGCCGAATGCCAGCGCGCATACGGAAGAAGCCCTGCCGAGCTATTGGCCGAGTCAAGGAACGAGCTTGAAAAGCACCAGACGTCCACATGGCTCGCAACCCAGATAGAGTCCCTTATGAGCATGACCGGAGAGTATGAAAAGCCTTCCGGGGAACAGCTCCCCTGGGTGGAATACTTCAAGGAGGATACCATAAACACCATAGCGGGCATGCTGTGCAGCCCCGAATCGGCCGCATCCCTGACGGACTATCTGAACCGGGTGATAAGGGAGAACGGCGGCAACGGATACGCGACAACCGCCGAAAAGATATTAGGAGAGGTCTCAAGCTTCACATCTAAGGATATCAGCCCGGTCCCCGACTTAGGCTACAGCATCTTCGGGTTCGCCATTGAGGAGTTTATGGAGTTCATGGACGAGAAGCTGAAAGACAACCAGCTCCATGACAGCCATTATACGAGGGAGCTCATAGAAAACCTCGTAAATTATGCCGAAGATCATGAGCATACGACCAGGGACAGCCTTGCGTATTTCCTTTCAGACATAATCCCCGACATTGAGTTTGGCGACGTTGCAGCCTTTTGCCGTGACGACATCCTTACATCATACGGGCTTGAGATGAAGAGATTGCACTGGGACTGCCAGTACCGTGACGACGAAGAAGTTCTTTGAAGAAAAGGAGAAATAATATTATGAGTCTGCCTACGATAATGCCGGTAAAGAACGGCTCTGTCATCGAACCTGTGGCCAAAAGGGTCGGCCTGTCCGATCCTAAGACATACCCCGGCATCAAGATTAACATAGAGCCTACAGAAAAGCTGAACGCCCTGATAGGGTACAATGAGGATAACCCCCGCCGTTTCATAACGGCATACGCATACGCCACCGATACAGGAGTGAAGGTGGATCCAGCGCTTTACGTATGCGACATGTTCTCGCAGGATTCAAACGGGATAAACTATGAATGTGAAGACCACCACGTCATAACCCTTTCCGAAGAGGAGTGCGGCGAGCTTAAGGATGCGCTGAATGAACTGACCACAAGGATGATCGAGGCGTCCCTTGAAGACACCATAGGGTACGCACAGGAAAGGCTGCAGGAAAGGCTTGGCAGCTCCGGCGTTACCGTTGAGAGGCCCGAGTACATACCGATGCCCGAACAACAGCCTGAGGATGACTGCGGTTTCTCTGCGCTCCAGCGGGTAATGCATAACGTTCAGCAGGTTCCCGATGACAAGAAGGAGGAGCTTTACAGGCTCATAGCAGATAAAGGCCTCCAGGAAGTCCTTGACTTTGGCGTTGAGAACGGCCTGTTCTCCAGGCTCCAGTCCTATACCCTGTATGACGGCATCGTCATGTGGGAGGATCTTGAGGGCTCGAATTGCAAGGAGGACCCCGTCAAGTACAGCGTCCTGCTCGAACACATGGGTGTAGACGTCGAGGAGTTCTGGGCCTGGCGGCTGGAATACGATGCTGCAAGGGAAGGCGAAGACACACCCTGGACATTATAAGACAGATAAAACGGATACATGGCCTGCGGACACCCCGCAGGCTTTTCTGATGCCTGAGTGCCCTTCGGGGACGGGGTATTCGGGGAGGCGTGTGTACATATTAGGGAAAGAGACGGAACAGCGGGGCGCACCCGCACCTAAAACAGACACCATGGAGGAAGATAAATGGAAGGCTTTAAGTCTATAACGCTCATTTTCGAGAACTGCGAGGAGATAGAGTTCCCCGCAAATGCGATAGGCGACTTCGACCTGTCGGACATCAGCCGCAGCATCCGCAGGGTCGCATGCAACAGCATCTCCGAATGCACGTCAGTCAGGTCCGTGTTCATCGAGCTTTTCAAGTGCGGTGACGACAATGTTGCAGGCTATCCCCATAACGAGACCGTGACGAAGTTTGACAGGATAGCGTCACATAACGACATAACGGCCATACAGGTGGACTTCGGCGACAGGCAGGAGGAATTCTTCGTCGACTATGACGAGGGTGAGAATGCAGGCCTGCTCGGCGCGGCGAACGTCAACCAGAAGGTATGGCGCTCCAAGCCCGGCAACCTCTATATCGCCATAGCCAGCGGCAAGGACATAGAGGATTTCGTGAGCAAGGAAGACAAGGATAATGCCGAGGAGATGGATCTCCGCATGGACATGATGGATATCGGCGATATCGACTATCCGGAGATGCGCTACGGAAGGGATTCCCTTCCCGCATACTACCGCTACGTACAGCTCAGGGAAGGCGGGGACGGCTGGCAGGACAGGTTCGAGACAGCCATGAGGGTTCCTGATCCGGAAAGGGGCTGGAAGTTCCTCCACATAGACGGAGGCATAGTGAACATCCCCGACACATGGCAGTACTACAGCGACAAGATGCAGGAGTTCATAAGCTCGCAGAATGCCGAGAAGGGGCTTGACATCGCGTCGATACAGGCAAGGTTCAGTGAACGGAAAGAAGCAGAAAGCCAGGCTTAAAAACCTGGCAGTTTTCTTTGTCTGCGGCATATTTCGGAAGGACGCATCATACAACCGTACAGGAAAGGAAAAGGGATATGAACAGCAGATCGGAGAATTACCAGTCACCGTTTACAAAAGACGTCATCCTCAACTCACTTGAGGGCTGGGCGAGGGAACCCGAGGAGAACGGCATAACCTCGCTTGAGATAACGTATCAGGATGACAATCACGTTAAATACGTGGTGGAGTGCGACGACGCCTTTCTTCCCGTATACGAGCGCTCGCTGTACTTCCCCGAGTCCGAGACGATTGAGACATTCGGCAAAAGGGTATTGGTCGACCCCAGGGCTGCGGCTGTCATAGACAAGGATGCGCTCATAAAGTTCATGTACAACTGCATAGATGTCAACGCGCTTATGTGTGTTAACCACGTGGCAGTCGTATATCCCAACGAGGAAGGCCGCTCATTTGCAAGGAACTGGCTCGAAGCCGAGTTCATGGACGAGTACGCGCAGTACGCATGCGAATCCGGCATGGGGCTCACATGGTGTGAGCGTTCGGTTGTGATAGTCAACATGGAGGAACTGCTCAACGTAGCCGCCGAGGCCGCAAGGGACGAATGCGACGGCGGTTATGCCTATAATTTCGGGTCAGCCTTCCATACTCAGTTCCACAGGGCTCTGTTCCCGACGCTGATCCACGAGTTCAGGCATGTGGCATATGAGCTCAACGAGATCCTCCCGTACGGCGAGGACTACCCGAAAGAGGGCGGAGAAGAGGAAGCGGTAGAGGAATGGTGCAGGGACCAGTACGAATCCGGCGGGTGCTATGAAGGCTACTGGAATAATATAATAAAGGAAGACGCCCTCCTCGATTGCGGCAGGGAATGGCTCAGGGAACACGGGCTCAGCCCCGACGAATATTTCATAGGAGAGGATGAGGGGGAGATAAGCCCCTGACCCGTCACTGACAAGGCTGAAGGCGGTCTGCGGACCGCTTTTTGATTTCACTTAAAAGCAGGCTGGGAAATGCTGCTGACGGGACCTTCCCGCGAGCATATTCCGATATGCGGGGACATCCCCATCCACTACAGGAGGTAGAAAGAATGAAAGGCGTAAGAGTAAATTTCAAGAAACTCAGGGAAGACGGCAAGATGCCCACAAGGGGTTCGGACTACGCGGCAGGATACGACCTGTATGCTAGCCTCACATGCTCCGACAGGACTCTCACCATCCCTCCCCACCAGACGATCAAGGTCGGCACCGGAATAGCCATGGAGATACCCGAAATGTTCTTCGGCGGGATATTCGCCCGCAGCGGGCTCTCCACAAAGGAATACCTGAGGCCTGCCAACTGCGTGGGGATAGTCGACAGCGATTACAGGGGCGAGGTCATCGTAGCCCTGCACAACGACAGTGACACCGACAGGGTTATAACCAACGGGGACAGGATAGCCCAGTTCCTGCTCCTTCCTGTTATCCTTATAGATTTCTATGAGACAGACAAGCTCTCGTCCACGGACCGTGATGACAAGGGCTTTGGCAGCTCGGGCAAGAAATGATTGAAAATCCCTGCGCATCGGATGAGGTGCAGGACATATTCTGATAAAATGCAGGAGATACCTGCTGTATTATAATTGAAGGGAGGACAGCCGGATGCAGGCTACATTTGAGATAGACGAGCAGCGTGCCCGGCAGCTGCTTTCCTTCGAGCCGGGCTATAAGAAAAACCCATACACCGTTGATACGGACGAACTGCTGCAGGACTTCACTGCAGCTTTTCTGTCACGCAATGGCATGGTGCTCGTATCATCCAAGAAGAGTGCGGAGGCTGCTTCCGTAAAGGAGGAACCGGTACAGGCTCCTGCTGCACCCACTGCTCCAGAACCCGTACCGCACGTATCAGAACCTCCTGCTCCTAAGGCGGAGCCTGCCCCTAAGTCAGAACCGGCACCTGAAGTATCCGTATCCAATACTGAGGACAGGATCATACTCGGGCTCTGCAGGTTTGAGAAGGACAACAGGCTCAAGGTCAATATAGGGGCATTCGACATGAGGATGACCGTATCATATCCCGGGGGTACCTTTGAGGCCACGCTCATCCAGGAGGAGTATGACCATTATTACGACGAGAAGAAAAAGGGACGTTTCTCGTTCACTCCTGGAGCGGGAATAGTGGCAGCCGCCACCGCCCTCTATAGCACCGTCGAGGCGGTGGAGAAGAGGACAAATGACCCTGGAATACGCGCAGAAGCTGATAAATTAAGGCATGCGGCAGCGGAAGCCGAGATCTGATAATCCTTTCGGGGAAACAGTATCGGTAAACGGTTGCCGCATATTTATCGTCGTAAACAGGGGAGTGGGGTAAAAATCCGCACTTACCACTTTAATTCAAGCACATATTAAACAAGACCGCAAAGATAAGGGTGGCAAAAGCCCGCCCTGGGCAGGCACGCACCTGCACCTGCGGGAGGTATGAATCATGAAGGGAGATTATAGTTATGTTAAGCGACATGAAACGAAGACAGGTCATCCAGCGTACAGCCATAATCATCGCTGCGCTCGCAGTTGTAGTGACCATAGTAGTCGTCGTAGTAATGCTCTTGAAGGATAAGGGCAATGAAGAGCCTGAAGTTGTGGTCGACAACCCCCAGATCAGCTCTGAACCTATGGACGGAGGCGTGCCTACAACGCCCACACCCGAAGTGACGCCGGTCGACATAGACAAGACGGAAGGAAGAGCCCTGCTCGGCAGTGAGCTCGTATCAATATTAGGCAACATGGAAGAGGGCAAGACTTATATCGTGACAAACGATGATTTCAGTGACCCTGATAAGCTCCTCACCACACAGGAAGACATGTACCGCAGGTACCTCATCATGGAAGACGGCACCGTAATGTATGACGCCAACGGCAATCCGCTGTCGCTCATGTGCTACGGCCAGGTAACAGAGGGCACCACGCTGGTATACACCGCAGCAGGCATGTACATGGCTGAGGGCGGGCTTGTTAACGAGGACATAGTGCTCGATGTGCACAGGGTTGACGAGAACGGCCAGATCAAGGAAGAGACAGAGCCTTACGTACTGCAGAAGGCCGTCAACGAATGGGCAGGAAACACTGGCGACAGCATGGGCGGCATCACTGTTGACGAGTCAAGCCTTTACAGGGAGATCGTAGTGTCAGATGCTGCAGGAAACCCCATCGGATACGCATACCTTCCTGAAGCTGCTTATTCCGCAGCAACAGCAAAGGGTTCAGGCAGGGATCCCCAGGTGACTGCAGCTCCTACCGAGGCACCCGCATCAGAATCAGGTGAATAATGTGCCATGCCGGTTATGGAGGAAAGACCGGCTGACACTGTAAATAATGAATGGGTTTGGAGAGGCCCCATACAGGAGGAAAACAGATGAAGAAAGAGAAGGCTGCCAAAAAGGCAGCATCAGGCAAAAACACTAAGAAGAGCATGCCACCCGTAAAGATCGCGGTCTTTGCGGGAGTTGCGGCGCTTGCCGTGGCGCTCATAGTCATCGGAGCATTCGCACTGGCAAACAGGGCTGACAAGAACAGTGTTCAGGCATCAGCCAATTCAGGCAACACCGCCAGCACGGGCATCGACTTCGCAGAGAACGAAGCGGCAAGGTTTAAGGAAAAGTCGCTCTCGATGGAAGAGTTCATCCTTTATGCGCTGCCTATAGCATCCGAGTATGAGAGCATCTATACTGCGGACATCTGGGAAGAAGAAGTAAAGTATGAGAACGGGGCATCGCTCCCCTTCGAGACATATCTCAAATGCGAGATAGTGGACACCGTATCCTGCGTAAAGGCGTTAGCGGCCAAATATCTTGCTGACGGCGGTACCGTGAGTGAGGAAGAAGAAGCGCAGATTCTGAGCTCCGCGCAGACATATTACGACACGTTAGCGGAGAACGGGGTCGAGGCAGACGCTATAGGCCTTACCACCATCTACGGCTACATGTACGAAAATGTATGCGCCGAAAAGGAATATGTGGTCCTGTTCGGAGAGAACGCAGATCCCGAAGATGATGCGATAGTTGACGCGGTAGCTGACATAGTCGCAGCGTTCAGGGGCGAGGACTTCACGATAGAGAAGAACCTTAACTGGAAGGTCCTCAACCTTCTTACATTAGGACCCAAGAGCGAAGATGACGATACAGAGACCATCGACCTCGGCGAGCTTAATGACAATGTCGTAACGCTTCCGCCCGACACAGAGGCTGAGCTTGAGCACGACCACGATCATGATCACGAAGATTAACAGTACATTATAACACAGAAAATATAACTTGTTGGCATAAAAGGGGCGGACGCCTATCATCCGCCACACTTCACAAGAAAGGGAGGAAGAGATGCTTAGGATAGGGTTCTTTTCACTTAAATCCGGCGGCGGATGTACCACGTGCGCATTTGCCGCGGCATCATACATAGCAAAGGGCGGAGCGTCAGTCATACTTGCAGAACCGCAACAGGCTTCAAGGCCCGTATTCTGCAATATCGACGAAGCTGACCGTTACCGTGACGGGCTGACCGTTTTCCCTGGCTGGACCGACGACTCGGAGCTTGACGGCTATGACGCCGTAGTATTCGATTACGGATTCGTAGGCGCAGGATACAAGTTCCCGGAGCTCGACAGGCTTTTCCTGTGCACCAGCTCACAGCCGGAAGACCTTGAGGCCGTAACGGGCTTCTCGCCTTTAGGCGGGCCCATATCAAAGTTCATGGTGCTCGTAAAGGCCTGCGGCAGGGACACGCTTGCAAAATTCAAACAGGCAAATTCAAAAACATACAAGGTGGAGCTCATCCCGGGTCAGTGCGATCCTGAGTTTGCAACCCTTATAAACATGGCGATGATGAAGCACCGCCTTGCCACCCCCGTGAACAATCTCCTTATAAGCACGGCGGGCTGGGATCTGACATATCATCCTCCCGTAGTGGAGAAGCCTCAGTCTACAGGCCTGCTGGGCAAGCTCTTTGGGGGCAAGCCTTCTACAAGCGGGACGAAGGATGTGGCAAAGGTCGACAAAGAGGCCGAGAAGAAGCGTCTAGCCGAGCAGAAGGCCGCCGAGAAGGCCGAGCAGGAAAGGCTTGCCGCAGAACGTAAGGCTGAGCTTGAGGAACAGAAGAAGGCTGAAGCCGAGGCAAAGAAGCGTGCCGAAGAAGAGAAGAAACGGGAAGAGGAAGAAAAGAAGCGCATAGAAGAAGAGCTTAAGGCAGAACGAGAGCGCCTCAAGGAGGAGGCCAGGCGTCGCGAAGCTGAAGAGAAAGCTGAGCGCGATAGGCTTAAAGCTGAGGAAGCCGAGCGTAAGAAACAGGAAGATGAGGCCCGCAGATTAGAAGAGGCTGAACGCAAGAGACGCGAAGCAGAGGAAGCCGCAGCCAAGAAAGCTGAACAGGAAAGGCTCGCTGAAGAGCGCAGGGCTGAACGCGAAAGAGCTGAAGCTGAAGAAGCTGAACGCAAGCGCCAGGAAGTAGAAGCAAAACGTGCCGAACAGGAAAGGCTTAAAGCCGAGGAGCTTGCCCGCAAGCAGGAAGAGGCAGAACGCAGGATAGCAGAGCGTGAAGCTGAGCTTAAGCGCAAGCAGGAAGAAAAGGCCGAGCAGGAGCGCCTCAAGGCTGAAGAAGCCAAGCGTAAGGCCGAAGAAGCCGAAGCACGCAAGGCTGAGCAGGAAAGACTTAAAGCTGAAGAAGCTGAACGCAAGCGCCAGGAAGCTGAGGCTAAGAAGGCTGAACAGGAACGCCTTAAAGCTGAGGAAGAAGAACGTAAACGCAAAGAGGCTGAAGCCGCACAGGAAGAAGCTAAGCGCAAGGCAGAAGAAGCCGAATGGGCACGTCAGATAGAAGAAGCACGTAAGAAAGCCGAAGCTGAACGCAAACAGCAGGAAGCTCAGGAAGCTGCAGAACGCAAGGCTGAGATGGAAAGACAGAAGGCCGAAGAGGCGGAGCAAAAGAAGCGCGAAGCCGAGGAGCGTAAGGCAGCCGAGGCAGAACGCAAGAGACGTGAAGCTGAGGAGGCTGCTGCCCGCAAGGCAGAGGAAGCAGCAAGGAAAGCTGAAGAGGCTGAACGTAAGCG
>Ga0310696_10009550_pt1 | contig 11217 bp, 9 predicted proteins | sample AusTroGonzalo_MG_4_FD_203885 | JGI IMG/M metagenome (GOLD analysis project Ga0310696, IMG submission 203885) | Bovine rumen microbial communities from tropical cattle in Woodstock, Queensland, Australia - Gonzalo_02 (v2) (version 2) | ecosystem: Host-associated > Mammals > Digestive system >...
CGAGGACTTCTTGACGATGCGCCCGGAACCGCCTCAGTCCTGGCTGGACAACTATGCGGCGAGCGGCAAGCAATTCGATTACTACCAGATTGTGCTCCCGAAGGATTTCGAGGACCCGTATGAAGACGACCTCGGAAATATCCGCCGCCTGCGAGGGGAATTCGAACGAGTCCCGAGTACCATGGCGCTGGAACACGAACTGGTTAGCCGTAATTACTTTGTCTATGAAAACGGACATGCGGAGGCGATTCCTGCACCGCGCCCAATGCTCATGCTCGAGAGCCAGGACCGTGACGATGACCAGGAGGTGCAGGAAGGCGACATCACCTGGGACTGCTGTATTTCCATCTTTGCGGACGGAAGTTACGTCGCCTATAACCTCGAAAACGACGATGAAGAGGTCCTGGGAGAGGATTTCAAGGCCGTTTTCCAGAAATACATCAAGATTTTGGCCAAAATGCAACTGGTGATTCCCGTCGAAGGCCGAGATTATGGTATATTAAGGAGTGATGCGTAAGGTCTGGATAAAGATTGTTCTTGCGGTTGCGCTGCTGTGCAGTGGCGCGTTTTCCGCGTTTATCCAGAGTCCGATTCCCCCGAGTTCCAAGCAGAACTATTTCCGCGACACCGACGGCGATGGTCGGATGGACCGGATCGTTGTAAGATTCCTTGGCGCCATCTCGGCGGAATACATCGAGCAGATGATTGACAGCCTCGATTACACGTGGGTGGATTCTACTGGGCTCCTTCTGCGGGATGTGGTTCTCCCGGAGAAAATGCGCATCGATTCTGCCAACGCTCGGCAGATCCTGATTGACCTTGACCAGCGCCGGTTCGAACGGCTTTCTACGCCCACCTCCATATACATGCCTGCGGGTAGCTACGGTACGGTGAATCTCTATCTTTCGGATAGTTCTGTATTCCATGTGTCTATGCGCGACGGTATGGCTCCTTCGATTATGGACGCGCACCTCAAGAGCTACCGTGGTCGCAGGGTGGATTCTCTGCAGGTGAATTTCACCGAATGGACGGAAACCATGGATGGTTGCGATGTTATCCTGGAGTTCAAGAAGGCGAAGGATTCGACGGTAAGGTTCCTGCCCGCATCTTCCGTGGAATGGACGATGCTTGCGTCGCGTGCGCTGTTTACCTTTGATGAGAACCTGGCTCTCGATACGAGGCTTTCGCCGGGTGATTCCTTGCGTATAACTGAGGGTTGCTTGAAGGATACTTCGGGCAACGTTGTGTCTGGTCCGGGTCGCTTTGTGGAGGTGAATGGCTTCTTCCCGTTTGACTTGAAGACTTCGACCATTGTGACGGACGACGGGACTGCGTCTGCCGGTGATGCTCCTGTGTTCCAGTTGATGTTCCTCCCGCTTGAAGCAACAAGCGATGAAAGCGAGAATGCATGGAGCATGACAATGGAAATTCTCGGTTCGGATTTCGAGAATGCCTTGCGGGATGCGGAAGGGCTGGAATCGCAGGAACCTATTGACCCCGCGAAACTCAAGATTACATACAATGTCAGAATTTATACGAACCTTGGTTCCTATGTTGCTGGGACCAGCTATGTGGTCAGTGGTGACGATTCCCGTTTTGAGGCTGCTCCTACAAAGCTTTCGCTCCGCTGGAACTTGATGGATGCGCACCGCCGTCGTGTGGCGACGGGTGCATACATAGCGAACATCTTCGCCACGATTGAGTACAACGGCAAAGTGGTTTACCGGAGCGATATCGATGCCAGTTCTGTTTCTCGCGTGTTTGGCGTGAACCGCCGTTGATTGCATGGACGCGCTGGAACTTTCCATTTACAAGCGATACAGGAACGTGATGGACCCGGAATGGAAACCGGGATTTGAATGCGTTTGTGCCGGTGCGGGAAAGTCGCGCCATGTGCGGCTTGCCGACCTGCTTGACCTCTACGATGCGTTCTGCTTTGACGGTTACGGTACGCTTTACAATCGAGGTTCGTTTGTTTATGACGGTGCCCTGGAATGGTTTTCGATGCTGCGCAAGGCGGGAAAGCATTTGCGCCTTGTGACGAATGCCGCCTCGAACGTGGAGAGCGTGCTTGCTGCAGAGGCCGATGCCCGCGGGTTCGACTTCACTGCGGAAGAGACGGTTTCTTCGGGAAGCCTTGCGGCCGGGTTCTTTGCGGAACGTTTGCATGCGGGGAACGCCATCCGGGAGTTGTATTACATAGGCCGCCCTTCGGGTGTGGCTGTGCTGGAAACCTTCGGCGTATCTTCGGTTGAAAATCCGGAAAGCCCTGTGGTGGCGGTCTCTTCGGCTACTGCGGATGCGGTGATGTTCGAACATGCTGTTGAAATTTTGCATAGGCCGGGGAGCGTGTTGCTGGTACTGAATTCTGATGCGTGGGCGCCGAATATCGATGGTTCGCGTTCTCCTGTTTCTGGAGCGCTGGCCGAGCGGCTCCGGCTGGAATCGGGCTGTAACGAAGTCCATTATTTCGGTAAGCCTTTCTCTGCGATTTTTGACAAAGTAAAGGCGAGTTTGCCTGCGGGTTCGCGCATCCTGATGGTGGGCGATACTCTCGGGACCGACGTGATGGGCGCCCGCTATGCGGGTATAGACAGTGCGCTTGTCGTGGGCAGGAACGAGCCTGCAGAAGAACTTGCAGAAGACGAGCGGTCGCTGGAAATCCGTCCGGATTATTACTTGGTGGGTTGAGCCGCGCTGGAGTCCGCAGGGGCAGTAGCGGGTTGTGCCGTGGGTGCTTGCTGCTCGCCGGGTTTGCCGGAAACAATCACATAGAGTGTGTCGTGTACAGTGACCGTATCGCGGACGAAGACGGTGTCGTGCGCGCAGATTTCTGTTGTGACGGGTGTTGCTTCGGCCTGGACATTTTGCGCGGCCTTGCTGGTATCGGCTGCGGAACTTGCAGCGGCATTCTGCGCGGGCGTTACTATGGCCGGAGCGGCGGGTGCTTTCTTTTTCGCTTCTTCTTCGGCGAGAATTTTTTCGACGAGTTTTTCGCGCTTTGTTTTCAGGTCTTCGAGTTCTTTCTTGAGGCGGGTCTTGTTGCCCGGGCGGCGTTCGCGCGAGTAGCGGCCTTCGGTGCGGTCGATCTTCGTGTCGAGTTCCTTGAGTTCGTCGTAAAGCGGGCCTTCGCCTTCGAGCGTTGGGGCGGGTTTGAACCAGTCGACAAATCTCTGCCACAGGGACTTTTCTTCTTCGGCGGCGCTTTGGCTGGCGCAGAATGCGCTAAAAACGATGGTCGCGGCAAGGATCTTTAAAACGTTTTTGCGAAAAAGCATACGGCAATAATAGAAAAAAGGTTGATGCCGAACCCTCTTCGAGGGTTCTCGCCACCTTTTTCTCCCGCTCCAAAAAACAAAAAGACGCCTCGTGGCGTCTTCTTTGTTTTTTTAGAGCGGGAAAAGGGTCTCGAACCCTCGACATCGACCTTGGGAAGGTCGCGCTCTACCAACTGAGCTACTCCCGCGAGTGTTCCAAATTTAATAAAAAAGAGCGCTTTGTAAAGGCATAGCCCCCTTTTGCGGTGTTTTTTTGGCGTGTTGCGTTTGGGTAAACGCTTTTTGGCCGCGAACAGCCAAAAAAGGGGCTCCATGGGGTTCATTAATATATCTTCTATTCGGTGCATGAGAAAATCGGAGCCTACTATGTTTGGTAAAAAATTGATGATGGGAATCGCCGCCGTGGCGATGGGTGCGGGTTTCGCGCCTGCAGAAAAGTACAACTGGGGCAACGTCCGCTTTGATGGCGGCGGCTTCGTGTCGGCGGTGATTTTCCACCCGAAGGCCGAGAACCTGCTCTATGCGCGTACCGACGTGGGCGGCATCTATCGGTTCAATTTCGAGGCGGGCGTATGGGTTCCGTTGATGGACTGGGTAAGCCAGACAGACGTGGGCCTCATGGGCACGGAAGCTTTCGCGCTCGACCCGACCGATCCGAAGCGTATTTACGTGCTTGCGGGTACGGGTTATTTTAGCCAGGGCCGAACCGCTGTACTCCGGAGCGAGGATTATGGCGTTACCTGGGACACGAGTTACGTGGAAATGCTCGCGCACGGCAATGGTATGGGGCGTCAGACTGGCGAAAAGCTTGCGGTGGACCCGAATAAGCCGAACATCATTTTCTGCGGAAGCCGCACCAAGGGGCTTTACAAGAGCGAAGATTACGGCAAGACCTGGAGCAGCGTCTACAAGGTGGCGCTTTCCGATGCGAAGGAATCGTCGCTCAATAACGTGAACGGCATCAGTTTCGTGATGTTCGACGAATCGCAAGGCAAGAATGCCGACGGTTCTACCAAGACCATCTACATCGGTATTTCCGAGGCGAAGGACAACCTGCAGGTGAGTAATGACGGCGGTGCTACTTGGAAGGCTGTTTCCGGTGGCCCTGCAAACTTGATGCCCCATCGCGCAAAGATTTCTGGCGGTGACATGTACATCACCTATGCCGACGGTCCCGGCCCGCACAGCATCACGCGCGGCGCGGTCTACAAGTACAATATCGCGGGAGGAACGTGGGAAGATATCACGCCGAGCGATTCCGTGTCGCACGAAGGCAGCGACGCGATGACCTACGAGAAGGACTATAGTTCCTACGGTGGTATCGCGATTGACCCGAAGGATCCGAAGCGCATCGTGGTCACGACGGTGGGCAAGTACACCGGGCGTCATCTCGCGAAGGATGCAGCAGGCAAGGAGCGCGACAACTATGGCGACCGCGTCTACGTGTCTACGGATGGCGGCAAGAGCTGGATTCACGGCCAGCACTACGGCGATGGCGTGAACATCGACGCGAACGGTACGGACTGGATTCCGGGCAACGCGATTCATTGGGCGGGCTCGCTGGAAATCAACCCGTCCAACAACAAGCAGGCCTGGGTCACGAGCGGTAACGGCATCTTTATGACCGACGACATTACGGCGAAAGTTCCCGTGTGGAAGTTCCAGTCCCGCGGTATCGAGGAGACTGTCCCGCTCGATGTCGTGAGCATTCCGGGTGGCCCGCTGGTAACGGCCATCGGGGACTACGACGGCGCCGTCTATACCAATATCAACGAGAGCGCGAAACGCCATACGCCGACGGTCGGCTCTACCGAAAGCATGGGGTTCGCACCGCTTTCTGGTAGCCTTTTGCGTACGGGCGTAATTACGGTTTATGGCCAGTATGAATCGACAAACTATAACGTGATGTACCGCTCCGAGGACAATGGCAAGACTTGGGACAGCGTGAAGACGACTCTCAAGGGCCCCAAGGGGCTGGTGGTGCTTTCTGCCGACGGCAAGGTGATGCTGCACCGCCCGGAGATGGGCTCGACCACGTACCGCTCGGCAGATAACGGCGCGACCTGGACGGCAGTGGAACTCGATGGCGGACAGACGCAGAATTCCCGCATTGTCGCGGATCCCGTGAACGCGGATGTTTTCTACGTGATGGATGCGCAGGCGAACCTGTACCGCTCCGACGATGCGGGCAAGACTTTCGCAAAGTTCGGACAGAGGCTCCAGAACGATGCGACCGGCGAATACTACAATGGCGGCGGTCTTATCCGCACGGTTCCGGGCAAGGAAGGCCATCTGTGGGTGCCGATGGACCAGGCCCAGGTCTGGCTCACGAAGGGATTCTCCGAGAACGGTTTGGCATTCTCTGAAGATGGCGGCAAGAACTGGACCCGCTGTGAGGGCGCGAAGGTTGCGATTGCTGTAGGTGTCGGCAAGGCTAAGGAAGGCGCGGATTACGAGACGCTCTTTATCTGGGGAGCCGCGAAGGACGGCGACCCGATAGGCATCTACCGCAGTACCGACAAGTGCAAGACTTTTGAACGCGTGAACGATGACGCCCACCAGTACGGCGGTCCGGGCAACGGCAACTTCGTGCAGGGCGACATGAATACGTTCGGCGTGGTGTATATGAGTACGGTGGGCCGCGGGCTTGTTGTCGGTGCGCCCGAGGGTACGGAATTCGTGACGAAGATTCGCGAGGCCCGCACGGTGGCGAATGCGGCAAATCTCTCCGTACAGATCCATAACCGCGACTTGCTAGTCAATACTTCTACCGAGGGCAAGGTGATGCTCCTTGGCGTGAACGGCAAGCAGATACTTGCGGAAGCGGTTGCCGGTAATGCGCGCGTGAGCCTCGCGAAGGTTCCTGTGGGAATCTACGTGGTCAAGGTTCTCGATACCCGCGGGAAGGTGTTGCTCAGCAAGAAGGTTAGCGTCCGCTAGCTTAAGATTCTTCGCTAGGAATTGGCGGGTTGGAGTGTCCCGCCTTGATCCCGCGGGTGGATTTCCTCTCGCGGGTTTCTTTTTTCTTGCGGGCTTTTTTCTGTACCAGGGTTTCCCCGAGGCCCGCGATCAGTTCGCCTGCGAGGGTCTCGTCACCTGCGGCAAGGCGTTCCTTGCTTTCGCGGTCGAGTTTCTTGATACGCGCTTCCAGCCGGAGCGCCTCTTCGTGGCTTTCTAGCTCGAATTTTCGCAGAATGCATTCCGGCGGGAACGCATGCGTAAACTTCGCTCCCTTTCCGGACTTATGTTGTTCGAACCGCGCTTCGACATCGACGGCGTAACCCGTATAGATGCGGTTCCCCGCGCACCGGAGCATGTAGACGAAGTGAGGCAATGCCCTACTCGTGTTTTGCTTTCGACACGATGCTCATGTAGATGGTGCCGAGAATCGCCGCGCAGAAGCTGCCGAGCAGAATGCCGAGCTTCGCGGAATCCTGACGGTCGCCCACGTCGAAGGCGAGGTTCGCGACAAACAGGGCCATCGTAAAGCCGATACCGGCGAGCATGCCACCGCCCCACAGCACCTTCCAGCTGTAGCTGGGCTTGACAGACACGCCGATCTTCACGGCGAGCAGGCTGAACAGGAATATGCCGATGGGCTTGCCCAGAATGAGGGCGAGCGCGACGGCTCCCATCACCGGGACTTCCACACCACCGAGCTTGATTTCGACACCCGCGTTGCTGAGCGCGAACAGCGGCATGATGAAGAAGTTTACCCACGGGACGAGCGGCTTGAAGAAGCGTTCCTGCATCGAGAGGCTTTCGCGGGCCCCGCGCTTGAGAAGCGTGAACACCTCGTACTGCTTGTTGCGGTCCTGCGTTTCACCCGAAAGCGCTCCGCCAACATCTTCGGCAAAGTGGGCGAGTTTACCCTTCGCAAGAACAGGCTTGGCCGGAACGGAGAGGCCGAGCAACACGCCGGCGATAGTCGGGTGAACGCCGCTCTTCACGAAGAACGCCCACACCGAAATTCCGATGAGGCCATGCAATAGCAGGTTGCGCACGCCGATGCGGAAGAGAACGTTAATAAGCACAAGCAGGGCGAATCCGGTCCCGAGAGCAACGAAGTTGATACCGTCACCGCTCGGGTAACCGATGGCAATCACGAGGATGGCGCCGATATCGTCTGCAATGGCGAGGGTCAAGATCATCACGCGGAGCGCATGCGGGACCTTTTTGCCGAGAATGGCCATGCAGCCCACCACGAACGCGATATCGGTAGCCGTCGGTACACCCCATCCGTGGGCGGCACTGTTTTCGCCGTGCGGGCAGACCAGAAGGTAGATGAGTGCCGGGAAGAGCATGCCGCCCGCCGCCGCAATCACCGGGAGGCTGGCCGCCTTCGGGTTCCGGAGTTCTCCGTAGGTCATTTCACCCTTGACTTCGAGACCGATATTGAAGAAGAATACCGTCATCATCGCGTCGTTGATGAGCCAGTGCAGGTCTGCGCTGCCAACCCAACTGCCGATCGTGAGCGCGAACGGCATGTGCCAGAAATGATGGTATGTTTCCGGACTCAGGTTGGCCCACAGGAGGGCCGCTAGCGTCATGATGATAAGGACGATGCCCCCGGTGGTCTCCACCTTCATCAGCCGTTCCATCGGCGTGATAATTTTGCGGATGGGAGTCTCCGGGAACAGATCTTCTATTTTATCGCTACTCGTTACTTTTGCAGACATGGCTACCTTGGTTTTGGGGTGGGTTCAGCCTTTCTCTACGTAATATAATAAACGAATAGCGATTAGCGAACGTTCACCCGTCTGTAATCTACCCCGATTTTGACAACATAAGAACCCGGAACGAGCGCCGGCACGAGTGTCTCGGTAGAAGAAATCACTCCCTGGCGGACGATTCTGCCTTGCAGGTCCATGACCGCGTAGGTCTTGGCGAGGTTCGAGCTGCCGGTCACGATGGCGAACTGGTGCTGGCCCGCCATCGTGATGCTGAAGCCCGACTGGGCAAGCTTTGCTGTAGTGGGGATGGCTTCGCCTTCGCCCTTGATGCGGAACTGGTAGTATGTCCGTTTGCCCTCTATTTCAATGAGCATGCGGTATGAGCCCGCGGCAAGACCTGTTATACGGTCCGGATAGATGACGGGTTTCTTGGGGTCGGTCAGGTCAATTCCGCCGAAGGAAATTTGGCCGAGCGGAAGTTGTGTGCATTTTTCGCAGCCTTCGGGAGTAGCGCCTTCGCGAGTAGTGATGGAGTACTTGATTTTCGAATCTATTTCATCTTGGGTACAGGCTCTGGGGACGGATACTGTTCCGCCAATGGCTAGCCCTGCGCAATCATATACCGGTGCAGATTCGTAGCAGATGTCTAACAGGAGGCCACCATTCTCCCTGGGCTGCGTCGAAAAGTCTATACCGACACTGTGCTGTGTAAATACGTTCGCCTTGAATGTGAATTTCGGGGCGGCAGAACGGCGGTTGCAGTAGAATACATCCAGCGGGTAATCTTTACCCGGCTCTAAGAAGTCCTTGCCGTAGGTGGTGTTGAGGTCTTTCAGTGCCAAGATGATGGACGTGGTATCGTTTATGCCGCCCTTGTCGATGGCGAGCTTCTTGTTGACGAATACCCACATGTCGTCTGTGTTGCTGAACGTAAATTCGACATTCTCGTAGTAGGTGAACATGGTGTGCGACTGAGCGCAGAACTGCTGGTTGCGTGTGGAGTCGCCCAATTCGGTTGCCCTCTTGGTACGCGCCTTTACGGTCGGCCCCATTGTTACATCGTTTATCTTGAATACGGTAGCGTCGCTAGTGTTCTCCAACGGGAAGAAACCGCCTGCCGGATCGGAATTGAAAGTCCAACGAACATCCTTGCTGTCACGCTGGAAGGGCATGTCGTAGCACTGCGCTTCGTTCACGTCCTTGACGTAGTTGAACAGGGTGTTGAACTTTTCCTCGCTTTCAAAGCACTTCTTTGCATTGTCGCTGCCGGAGAAAACGGGTTTGCTGTTTTCTCCGAGAACGTCCTTGACGATCCCCTTTTGCAGACCGGAGCAGCTGTCGAGTGCGCTTGCTTCGTCAAAGGAGAACAGCGTGTTGATGTCCTGGTCGGTATCGTAAAACATTGTGCCCAGCACGAATTGGCAATATCCTTCGACATTTGGATATTTCGTGTACCAGCCGAGGCTTTCTGCATCGGGCCACATGATGTCATCAGTGATAAAGTAGAGTTCGTCTACTCCGTAAGCGTCATAAACGAGACTCAAGTCGATGGGGTCGGCTATGCCGTCTTCGTCCCACAGTCCGCTTATGCCCAGTTTCAATTCGGAATTGTACTTGAGGGCGATGACCGCATCCTTCGGTGCCTTGTCGAAGGTTGCCTGGAACCAGCCGCATTTGTCGGCTACGGGCAGCAACGCGACATCCTTCTTTTGGCCATTGTCGGTATACGAGAGCACCGGGATGTCGTTCTGCCATTCCCGCTCGTCCGGTAAAAGTACGTTGAATGTCTTTGCCGCTTGTGCAGTTTGTGCCAATGCCAGGCCGAATGCCAGACTGCACAGGGATTTTGCCAATATATTATTCATGATTTATCCTCCTTCCCATATTGGATGACTTGAATATATACTTATTTTTACAGAAGAGCGTGGAAAAAAATTATTTTTTTTGCTTATGATTTTGTTTGTAATTGACTCTAACGGAAATTTTGTAACATTCGCCACACTTTTTTGCTTAAAATTTATATTGTAGCCGCGATGAGCTTGGTCCGAAGAACTTTGTCTGTATTTTTTTCACGAAGTGCGAGCTTTCTGCTCCGCCTTATGGGGTGGAAACGTTCTGTCGTGTATGCGAATTTGCGTCATGTTTCTGCGGCTATTCCGCTTTTGGGGTCCAGCGAACCTGAAGCCCGGATTTTTTATTGCAATCTCGTCAAAAACCTCGCGCAACATGCCGGCGAGTTGCTGTTCCGTTTCAATACTTTCAAGAAGTTGCCCGCCGATACTGCCGCATACCCCTGCACGCTGGACGGTCTGGATTTTCGCCTTGCGGAAGGTTCTGCTCCGATCCTCGAAAAAATGCGCGGGGGAGGCCTCTTCTTGACGGCGCATTTCGGGAACTACGAGGCGATAGGCCCGTGGCTCTGCCGCTTCGGCATCCCTCTCGTGGCAAGCTATATTCCGGTAAGGCCTGCTTGGCTCAACCGCATTCTGGACCGTAAAATCCGGGCGGTTGACGGTCGCCCCTACGGTGTCGATGCCCGCACTCCCCGGGAATTCTTGCGCTTGCTGGACGACGGCAAACTGTTCTGCCTGCTTGCCGACCAAGATAGCCGTATCCCTAGCGCCCTCGATGGCGAGTTCCTGAGCCGACCCGTGCACAACAACCCGCTTCCGGACTTTCTGCTGAAACACCGCCCTGCAACGCCTGTGTTTATATGCTGGCTGGAAGATGCCACTGTGCAGGGTTCAAGTTGCGCACCTCCTGAAACCGGCAAGAGAAATCGTGCATGCCGCATTCTCCACGCCGAACAACTTGAATTTCAGACAAACGAAAATTCGTCGACTTGCGTGATGGATGCCTACAACCGCTGGCTCGAATCACGCATAAAAGAAAACCCGTCCTTGTGGTACGGATTTACGCATAGGCGTTTCTATTCTGTAGAATCTTCTATTTATCCGTAGGTACGAATTCCAGCACGTACTTGCCGCGCGGGTATTCGTAAAACCTTGGGGCGTCGCGCCTGTATTCGCGGATGAGCACGTTTTGGCGGGACTGGTGCACGAAAATCGAATCGGTAATCCAGTGAAGGGCGCCTTCCTTCAGGGCCCTGTCGACATCCTGGTCGGTGCTGATAGTGATGCGGTCGATTTCGTCTTTCTTGTCGCTCATGGAAAGCACCCTGACGGATTTCACGGAAATCCATTCCAGGCTGTTATCAAAGACGGTTTCGTTCTTGGGAGGCGGATTCTGCTGGGGGAGTTCCACCT
>Ga0310696_10009551_pt1 | contig 11217 bp, 6 predicted proteins | sample AusTroGonzalo_MG_4_FD_203885 | JGI IMG/M metagenome (GOLD analysis project Ga0310696, IMG submission 203885) | Bovine rumen microbial communities from tropical cattle in Woodstock, Queensland, Australia - Gonzalo_02 (v2) (version 2) | ecosystem: Host-associated > Mammals > Digestive system >...
TCCAAGCGATGGTCTGGCCGGCATAACCGATGCAGGAAACCTCCAGCTTGTCGCCTTGATAGACGCCCGGGAGGGTGAAGGAACCATCCAGATCGGTGATTGCACCGTTGTGGGTTCCAGCTACCTGCACAGCTGCTCCGATGATGGGCTCACCGGTAGCATCTTTCACAGTACCTTTGACAGTGCTCTGGGCATAGGCGGTAAAGCCCATTGCCACAAAAGCCAATGTCATGGCTACTCTTAAAAAGAGATTTTTCATGTGCGTTTGGTTTTAAGTTAATAATAATATTTGGTTAGGGTTTAGTAAATTTGTACTGGATTGACCGCTTATTCATTAAAGAATAATCAGTTACGATTACCTCCTATGTTTTCTTTAGGGGCTCCATTAATTAAAAAACGAACGGCGATTTTGAAAAAAATTAGTATTTAATAGGTTATTTAAATACAAATATAAGTAAATTTTTTAAAACAACAAGCCAATTTTGAAAAATTCTTGTTATTCTGTCTGAAATTCCCGAAAGGACAACTTTTCATTTAATTCTTTTGAAAGAGTGGGCATCAGAAGTTTGGCATAAACCTTCTCGGTCACCAAAACCGAAGAATGCCCCATCAACAGACTTATTACATGCACATCGATTCGGGCGGAATTGAGGGCCTTCACGGCAAAGCTATGCCGCGTCACGTGCATCCCTAGTGGAAAAGGGAAATCCAACTGACGGCCAATAGCATTTAATCTTCGGCCCACCTTCCGGTTATTATTATCAATAGCGCGGGAAAGCTCTGCATCGGCCTCCAAATCAAAATCGTCCGGCAAAAGGGCAAAGACAAATCGCCTATGCGGAAAGCGTTGTCGCCAGCGCGTGAGGATTTGTAGGGCCGAAGGAGACAGCGGAATAGAAAGCTGTTTCTTGGACTTGACCATCACTTTAGAGAGCTGAGTCCTTTTCAAATCAATCTGAGACCATTCCAGAGTCACAATGTCGGAAACCCGGAGGCCGCAGCAGTGGAAGGAAAAGAAAAACAAGTCCACCGCGTCCCGCATAGCGGAATCACATGGAAGGGCCTTGTAATAGTCCAGAAGGCGCCCCATCTGGATATCATCCAAATGGCGCACATGCCCCACATTCTCATTGAGGCGTAGCCGGATAGCCTCTTCTCCGTATCGGCGGGGCGAGATCTGTACAAAGGCCGATTCCAGGCTTTGGTAACTCCGGGGCGAGATAATCCCTTCGGCCCGCGCCTGCTTGAGGACCTGAATAATAGGAATCAGTTTTCTGCTAACTGTTGTGAGAGAGTTCTTTCTTTTTTCCAAGCAATCGCTCTTATACGCCTGAATCAAAGACAAATCAATGTCTTTGAAGTGCAGGTTTTCACGACGCTTCGCGTCTCTGCAAAATGCTTGGAAAGAAGAGAGCATTTGGTTGCTGTTGTACCACGTGTGATACGAAATGTCTGCCGAGGCATATCGTCGTCGGTAGACTTCCTCTGCATAGGGGAAAAACAAGTCTTTCTTCATAGTGTTTAGGGTCTTATTCTTTAATAAATAAGACGCCCATAAAAGAAAGCAAATATACTAATCCCTAACCAATTCATAATTATTAACTTAAAACCAATCGCACATGAAAAATCTCTTTTTAAGAGTAACCATGACGCTGGCTCTGTTTGCAGTAGGTTTTTCGGCCTTTGCTCAGAGTACGGTCACTGGTACTGTGAAAGATGCTGCCGGTGAACCTGTCATCGGCGCAGCAGTGCAGGTGCAAGGATCCCAGAATGGCGCCGTTGTGAATATTGACGGCGAATTCACCCTCCCCGGTGTTAACCGTGGTGCGGTTCTGGTATTCTCCTGCATCGGTTATGCCAACCAGGAAATTATCTGGAATGGCGGCCCTGTGAATGTGATCCTTGAGGAAGACACCGAAATGCTGGAAGGCACGGTGGTCACGGCCCTCGGTATCACCCGCGAAAAGAAAACGCTGGGTTATGCCATTCAGGACGTGAAGGGTGAATCCCTCCTGGATTCCCGCGAATCCAACCTGGCCAACGCCCTTACGGGTAAGGTGGCTGGTGTATCCATCGTCCGTTCTTCTAACGGTCCTGGTGCATCCTCCAGAATTGTCCTCCGTGGTAACAGTTCCCTCACGGGTCTGAACCAGCCGCTCATCGTGATTGATGGCGTTCCTATGGACAACTTTGTAGGTGCTTCCAACAACGACTTCTGGAATCCTTCGGCCGATATGGGTAGCGGTCTGCAGGATATCAACCCCGAAGACGTAGAATCCATGACCGTGCTGAAAGGCGCATCCGCTGCCGCTCTGTACGGTTCCCGTGCTGGTAACGGTGTTATCCTCATTACCACCAAGAAGGGTCGTCAGAACCCCGGCTTGGGTGTGACCATCACCGGTACTGTAGCCTTCACCACCGAGTTCACCCGTCCCAAGATGCAGAATCAGTATGGACAGGGTACTCTGGGCGAGTACAACAACACGCTGGAAACCAGCTGGGGTCCCAAGATTACTGGACAGTCCGTAACCAAGTGGGACGACACCACCGCCCCTCTCCAGGCCTTTGACAATGTGAAGGGCTTCTTCAACACCGGCGTCACCGACACCGAGAATGTTACCTTCTCCCAGCAGTATGGCAAGAATGGCATCTACACCTCCTGGACGCGTACCAACGACGTTTCTCAGGTTCCCGGTGCCACCCTGGGCCGTAACAACCTCATGATCCGCGGAACTTCCACCTTTGGTAAGAGCGACAAGTGGCACTTCGATGCCAAGATCCAGTATATCCGCATCAAGGCCAACAACCGTCCCATCTCCGGTTCCAACGTGAACGCCAACTACATGCTTAAGATGTACACCATGCCCGTTTCCGTGGACATCCGTGACTTCAAGGATGCCGTGGATGAAAACGGCGAGATGTTCTTCTTTGGTAACAAGGATCGTATGGGTTCCAACCCTTGGTGGTATGCCAAGTACAGCACCAACCAGGATGTGCGTAACCGCTTCCTGATGAATGCCGCCCTCTCCTACGACTTCACCGACTGGCTGTCCCTGGAACTCCGTGCCGGTTCCGATATGTACTTCACCGAGACCGAGACCAAGTTCTATGCTGGTAACAAGATTGCCGGTAGCGTAACCGGTTCCTACAGCGTAGGTGAAAGCCGTTTCCACGAGAACAACTTCTCCTTCCTCCTGAAGGCCCAGAAGGATCACCTCTTTGGAGATCTGGGTGTATCTGCCACCTTTGGCGGCAACCTGATGGATCGCGAGAGCCGCGGTGTTTCCTCTTCTCAGGGTACGCTCCTCATCCCCAACTTGTTTGACGTGAACAACGGCACCAACAAGCCCAGCGTGAGCGAGAGCTACAGCCATCGCAAGATGAACTCCCTGTACGGCAGCGCCCAGATCAACTATGGCGGATGGATCTTCCTGGATGCTACCCTCCGTAACGACTGGACCTCCACCCTGGCTCCTAAGAACCGTTCTTACCTCTATCCTTCCGTGTCCCTCTCCTGGGTGGTCACCGACATGCTGGCCAAGTACTGGAGCAAGCCTGAATGGTTCAGCTTTGCCAAGCTCCGCGGTTCCTACGCTGAGGTTGGTAATGACATGAACCCTTACCAGCTCTACAATGTGTACACCATGGGAACCGACCCCAATGGTAACCCCACTGTAAGCTCTCAGAGCACCCTGTATAATGCCGACGTGAAGAATGAGCTCATCAAGTCTTGGGAAGCCGGTTTGGATCTGCGCTTCTTTGACAACCGCTTGGGTATTGACGTGTCTTGGTACAAGACCAACGCCACCAACCAGCTCATCAACCTCCCCATCAGCGCCGTTGCCTATTCCAGCAAGAAAATCAACGCTGGTAACATTCAGAACAGCGGTTGGGAAATTGTCCTCAATGCTGATCCCGTGCGCAACACCAACTTCCAGTGGCACACCACGGTGAACTTCTCCACCAACAAGAACAAGATCCTGGATCTGGCCGACGGTGTTGAAGAATACAGCCTCGGCGGTTACGACAACCTCCGCATTGTTGCCAAGGTGGGCGGCGAATACGGTGATATCTATGGTACCAAGTACGCCCGCGTAGAAGACGAGAAGAGCCCGTTCTACGGACAGCTCATCCTCAACAGCGACGGCCTTCCTACCGCAGCTTCCGGTTCCCACTATCTGGGCAATCAGAACCCTGTAGCCAATATGGGCTGGATCAACAATTTCACCTGGAAGAACCTCACCATTGGCTTCCAGATTGATGCCCGCATCGGTGGCAAGATGTTCTCTGGTACCCTTGGCACCATGGAGAACGCCGGTACCGCCGCATGGACCGTTGACGGCCGTGAAAAGATGATTGTAGAAGGTGTGCAGAAGGATGGTGACAACTATGTAAAGAACACCACCGAAACCACCGCCCAGAAGTATTGGCAGCAGATTGCCGGTCGCGCCGGTGATAACCTGGGTATTACCGAGGAAAACCTCTACGACGCCACCAACGTCCGTCTGCGTAATATCTCTATTGCCTACAGCTTCCCCAAGAGCATCCTGAACAAGCAGAACGTGTTCCAGTCCATCAAGATTGGCTTCTCCTGCACCAACGTCCTTATGCTCTACAGCAAGATGCACGGTTTGGATCCCGAATCCATCTTTGCAACCTCCACCAATGCCACCGGCTTCGAGTATGGTGCTGCACCTACCTCCCGCGCCTATGTGTTTAACGTATCCTTCGGATTCTAATCTTGCATAAGCCATGAAAATAAATAAAGTATTAGCTATTGCCGCTGGTCTGCTCACCCTGGCCGCCTGCAAAGACTTTGAGGAAATCAACAAGAACCCCAAAGCCGCCGGTGCCGAGGACCTGAAGCCCTACTGGGCCCTGAACAAGGCCATCATCTCCGACCAGCAGAACCCCAACGACGCAGAGCGTGTGTTCGTTCTCTATTGGGCCGACATCGCCCGTCAGGACGGCGAAAACAGCTCCCGTGCCGTGGGTCGCTCCAACGACGACTGGGCAGGCTGCCTGTACAACCTCACCCGTAACTGCGTCACTTCCGCCAACAACGCCATCAAGATTGCCGAAGATGCTATTGCCAGCGGCGAGCTGGGCGCCCATGAGGCCCTCCTCTTTGAAAATGTAAAGGCAGCTGCTCGTATCTGGCGTGTCTATCTGATGACTGAGTTTGTAGACTCTTTTGGATCTTTCACTACCGACTTTGAGTCCACCTCTCCCGAATATAGCAGCGTAGAAGACTGCTACGCATTCATGTTTGACGAGTTGGAAGAAGCCATTGACAGCATTAATGATGAAGTGGCCAACACCGACACCGAAAAGAAGGGAGACCCGGCTTATGAACTGGATCCCGCTAAGTGGAAGAATTTTGGCATTTCCATGTGGATGCGCGTAGCCATGCGTCTCTCCGAAGTAGCCCCTAACACCGCCAAGGCCGAATTTGAAAAGGCCGTTACCGCCGGCCCCGGTATCCGTACCGCCGATGGCGCTTTCCGCATTAAGGAAAAGAGCGGCTGGGACGATCTTTCAGGTGTTATGAGCCGTACTTGGGACTGGCAGGAAGCCTCCAACACCATGGCCAACCTGATGACCAACCTGGGTGGTGCCCGTGCCGAAGATATCCTCAAGGATAATGGCAAGCGTTTCTACAAGAATGCTCCCCTGAGTGCTGATGACGTAGTTGAGAAGTATGGCCCTTATATCAAGGACGCCTCTTCTTATCTGGGTATCCACATGGTGGACCAGGACGGAAACAACATTTATGAGTCCAATTCCGACAGCCCTACCGTAGGTTACTTCTTCGATGGTATTCCTTCCAAGATTGACCCTCGCGCATTTGCCTACTATGTCCTTCCTGGCGACTATCACAACCGCATCGAAACCGGTTATGCCACCTTCCCTGGCTCGGACGGCTTTGGCGATAACCTTTCTGCTCCCGTAATGGCCATCCTGGACGAGGCCAACAACGCCCTTCCCATCGATGTGGCTTATGCTTGGAACGGCCTGATTTGCGGTTACGGTTATGATGACTTGTTCACAACCAAGAATGGTCTTTACAATTCTGCCAACGGAAAGAAACTCAACTACGGTCAGACTTATCCCGCCCTGCAGGAGCGCTACCGCAACAACACCGAGTATCGCGTATTCTTTGGCCCCTGGGAGACCTACTTCCTGCTGGCCGAAGCTGCCCTCCGTGGTTGGAACGTGGGTATCGGAGACCAGGACGCTTACGAAAAAGGCATCAAGGCCAGTTTCGATTACCTGAGCGTTTCCGATAACTACAATGACTACATCAACTCCGAGGACTACAACCGCGTTGGTACTTCCGTGAAGTACACCCATACCACGGAACCGGCCAACTACGACATCGACTACTACGATCCGGCTGAGGACGAGATTAAGGTCATTGAGTACAAGTATCCCGTTGCTTCCAAGACCCTCTATGGCAAAGCTCTCAACGACAAGCTCACCAAGATCATCACCCAGAAGTATATTGCCAACACTCCTTGGCTGCCTCTGGAGAACTGGAGCGACCACCGTCGTACCGGCCTGCCGTTCTGGGAGTTGCCCGTGGGTTCCACGGAATTCAACTACCTGGATGGTTGGACCAAGGATGCTTACAAGAATGGCCAGAAGGTAGGATTCTATGCCCAGCGCATGAACTATCCTAACTCCTTCAAGAATGCCAACCCCGATGAGTACCAGCATGCCCTTGAGCTCATGGGTATGACCGATGAGAATACGGTTACTCCTCTGTGGTGGGCCATTCAGAAGTAATCCTTCTACCCCACACAACACACCAAGGGCGACCCGGATGGGTCGCCCTTTTTGTAGGTGCTGTAGCATTTTCCTATTATTTATGCTAAATTTGTAGACCACATATATTTTTCTTATGAAGCGTATACTTGTTCCCATTCTTCTGCTGGTGGTCGCATGCGCGCCCAAAACCAGCCTCCCAAAGGTCCCCATCCGTACCTATAACGCTCCTCAGGTCACCGGCCCCATTGTGATTGACGGTATCTTGGACGAGCCCGACTGGCAGAATGCCCCGCTGAGCGAACCTTTTGCAGACATCCGCGGAGTGGACTTTGAGCCCAAGCCCACCAAGAACACGCAGATGAAGATGCTCTGGGACAAGGACAACCTCTACATTGCCGGCATCATTGAAGAAGACAACGTGACGGGCAGCCTCACCAACCGAGACGCCATCATCTACCACGACAACGACTGGGAAGTCTTTATTGACCCGGACTCCGACTGCCGCTTCTACTTTGAAATCGAGCTCAACGCCCTCAACACGGTGATGGACCTCCTGATGGACAAGCCCTACCGCAACGGTGGCAAGTTCTATTTGCCCTGGGATCTCCGGGGCCTCCAGACCGCCGTGCACATTGACGGCACCCTCAACGATGACAGTGATATTGACAAGGGGTGGACCGTTGAGATGGCCATTCCCATCGCTTCGCTCTGCGTAGAGTTCCAGACGCCCGAAGAACTGAGGGCCAAGGACTGGAAGATTGGTTTCTCCCGCGTAGAGTGGCTGGTCCCCGGCGGCCCGGAAGAGAACTGGGTTTGGAACCCCACGGGCCTTGTTGATATGCACCAGCCTGAGAACTGGGGCGTACTGAGATTTGTCAAATAAAATCACAACTATATGAAAAAGTTTATCCTTGCTGCCGCCGCCGTTCTGATGGCCGCCTGCAGCGCTCCTCAGGCCAACAACGACCCTGCGTCCTTTGTGAACCCCAAGATCGGTACCGGCGGCCATGGCCACGTTTTCGTGGGGGCCAACGTGCCCTTCGGCCTGGTTCAGCTGGGTCCCACCAGTATTCCCCAGCAGTGGGACTGGTGTTCCGGTTATCACGACAGCGATTCCACCGTCATCGGCTTTAGCCATATGCATCTGAGCGGCACCGGTATTGGTGACCTCTTTGATATTACCGTCATGCCCGTGATCGGCCCCACCACTCCGGCTCGCGGCACCGAAGACGACCCTGAAAGCGGAGCCTGGAGCTATGCAGACCGCACCAAGGAAGTGACCGAGCCAGGCTACTACAGCGTTCCCCTGCTGCGCTACGGCATTACCGCCGAACTCACCGCTTCTGCCCGCGTGGGCATGCATCGCTATACCTTCCCGGAGGCCGATGATGCCGCCATCCTCTTTGACCTTGAGAACGGCGGTTGCTGGGACAGCGTATACGACGCCGACATGGATGTAATCACCAACGATGGCGGAGACGTGATTGCCCTGAGCGGTCACCGCTACTCCCACGGCTGGGCCAATAACCAGAAAGTCTTCTTCTGGGCTGCCTTTGACAAGCCCATCGCTGGGGTAGAATTTGAAAAAGGTAAGCTCTATGGCCGCTGCAAGATTGGCCACACCAACGAAGGTGACCAGATTATGCTCAAGGTAGCTCTCTCCCCCGTTTCGGTAGAAGGCGCCAAGGCCAATATGAAGGCCGAAGTTCCCGGCTGGGACTTTGAAGCCGTAAAGAAAAACGCCCGAACCGCCTGGAACGAAGAGCTGAGCAAGATTTCCGTAGAGACTACGGATAAAGACGCCAGAACCGTCTTCTACACCGCTCTCTACCACACCATGATTGCTCCCAGCATCTACAACGACGTGGACGGTCAGTACCGTGGCAGCGACGACGGAGTCCGCCAGGGAGACTTCCGCAACTATACCACCTTCTCCCTTTGGGACACCTACCGCGCCGCCCATCCGCTCATGAGTCTCATTCACCACGATATGATGGACGATGTGGTGGCTACCTTCTACCACATTTACAAGGAGCAGGGAGACCTGCCGGTATGGCACCTAATGGGCAATGAGACCGACTGCATGGTTGGTAACCCCGGCCTCATTGTATTTGCCGACGCCATTGTAAAGGGTTATAACGCCCGCCTGACCAACCAGGAGATCCTGGACGCCATGGTAACCACCGCCAACATGCCCGACCGCGGACAGAACTTCCGCATGACTTATGGCTACATTCCCGCAGACCTCTACTCCCAGTCCGTAGCCAACGATATGGAATATGCCATTGCAGACGCCGCCCTGGCTCACGCCGCCTCTTTCCTGGGACAGGAGAACCTGGCGGCCCAGTTCACCGAGCGCAGCCACTCCTGGAGGCATTTCTGGGATCCCAAGACCCAGTTCCTCCGCGGCCGCAAGACGGACGGGACCTTTACCGAGCCCTTTGACCCCATCTACTCCCGCCATGAGTCTTCCGACTACACCGAAGGCACGGCCTGGCAGTACCTCTGGCTGGTTCCCCAGGACGTAGACGGCCTGGTAGAGCTCTTTGGTTCCGAGGAAGCCACTGTGGCCAAGTTGGACGGCCTGTTTGAGGCTCCCGACCATGTGGAAGGTGAGAACGCCAGCCCGGATATCTCCGGCCTCATTGGCCAGTATGCCCACGGCAACGAGCCCAGCCACCACACCATTTACCTGTATTCCATGCTGGGTCAGCCCGACAAGGCAGCCGACCGCCTCCGCCAGGTATACAAAGAGATGTACTTCAACGACCCCGAAGGCCTGTCCGGCAACGAGGACGTAGGACAGATGAGTGCCTGGTACGTTCTTTCCGCAATGGGCTTCTACCAGGTGGAACCCGCCCTGCCGCGCTTCTGGTTTGGCGCCCCTCTGTTTGACAAGATGACTGTAAAGGTTCCCGGCGGCGAGCTTCAAATCATCGCCAAGGGTGCCGGCGAGAAGAAGCCCCACATCAAGAGCGTCAAGTTCAACGGCAAGCCTTACACCCTCCCCTACATCCAGTACGAAGACCTGATCCAGGGAGGTACCTTAGAATTCGAAATGGGAAAATAATATGACTCCACTGAAATTTGAACCTATCCTTAAGACCATTGTATGGGGCGGCGAAAAGATTGCCCCATACAAAGGTATAGAGACCGATCAGAAACACATAGGCGAAAGCTGGGAGCTCTCCGGCGTGGCCGGCAATGAGAGCGTAGTGGCCGAAGGCCCCCTCAAGGGTAAGACCATCGCCGAGTTGGTGAAAGAGTACAAGGGAGAGCTGGTGGGAGATCATGTCTACGAGAATACCGGAGACGAATTCCCCCTCCTTATCAAGTTCATTGACGCCCTCACGGACCTATCCATCCAGGTGCATCCCAACGATGAGCTGGCGGCAGTTCGCCACAACGGCTCCAAGGGAAAGACCGAGATGTGGTATGTGGTAGCGGCCGATAAGGGAGCCCACCTCCTGGCCGGCCTCACCAAGAAGATTACGCCGGAAGAGTATGCAGCCAAGGTGGAAGACGGTACCATCACCGATGTGCTGGCCCGCTACGATGTGCATCCCGGAGACGTTTTCTTCCTGCCCGCCGGACGTATCCACGCCATCTGCGGCGGCTGCTTCATCGCAGAGATTCAGCAGACCTCCAACATCACCTACCGTATCTACGATTACGGCCGCCTGGGCCTGGACGGAAAGCCCCGCGAGGTTCACACGGAACTGGCCAAGGATGCCATCGACTACACCGTGTACCCGGACTACCGCACCCACTACAATCCCGAGAAGGACGAGGAACAGGAAGTGGTAAGCTGCCCGTATTTCACCACCAGCATCTACGACCTCACTCTCCCCTTTGCCAAAGACCTCTCCGGCATCGATTCCTTTATGGTAGTGATGTGCCTGGAAGGCGAAGGCACCATGGAGGTAGACGGAGAAGAAGTCTCCATTCACCAGGGTGAGACCGTCTTAATACCAGCTGCCGCCGACGACCTTTGTTTTGTCCCCGACGGCAGCATGAAGGTGTTAACCTCTTATATCCGGTAGGCTATTTCAAGCCTCTGGCACGCATCAGAGCAGAGGGGTCGGGTTCGGCTCCTCTGAACTGTTTATAGAGGGTCATGGGTTCTTCGGAACCGCCCTTCTCCAGGAAGGTCTTGCGGAAGCTTTCGGCCGTGGTCTTGTTGAAGATTCCGTCGGCTACAAACTTCTCCCAAGCATCCACAGCCAGCACCTCACTCCAGAGGTAACCGTAGTAACCGGCGCTGTAACCGCTGCCCATGATGTGGTTGAAGTAGGTGGTGCGGTAACGGGGGATGATCTCATCGATGAGACCCATCTCCTTGCAAACCTTGGTCTCGAAGTCACGCACGCTCTGGGCATCGGTGAACTGGGAAAGCTGGGCCGAAGAGAGCTCGTGCCACTTCATATCGAGGATGGAGGCGGCGCA
>Ga0310696_10009552_pt1 | contig 11216 bp, 14 predicted proteins | sample AusTroGonzalo_MG_4_FD_203885 | JGI IMG/M metagenome (GOLD analysis project Ga0310696, IMG submission 203885) | Bovine rumen microbial communities from tropical cattle in Woodstock, Queensland, Australia - Gonzalo_02 (v2) (version 2) | ecosystem: Host-associated > Mammals > Digestive system >...
GGAAGCAATCGGCAAAAGAGAGCTTCGGTGCGCGATTGGAGGGCGCAAGAACCGCGCCCGAGGCGGTGAAAACGCGCGCGTCCGCTTCGACAGGCGCGAGGGAAGATGAAAAATCGTGAAACTCCAGCACGGTGTGGCTTGACAACGCCGACGCAGGCCGCCGCGCGGCAAAACACCTTCTTGAGCAGGGCTCGTACAAGTCCGCCGGATTCGTCCACGATGTCGGCACCCCCTTCTATTCCACAGAGCGCATGTTGGCGTTCCGTGCGGTGATGAAGAAAAACAAGCTCGCCACCTCGGAGTTTCCCGACGGCGGCGATCTGCGAGCATGGGTACGTGACCTTCCGAAGCCCGCCGCGGTCATGGCGGCGTCGGACATGCGCGCGGCAGACCTCATAATCGCCTGCCGAAAAGAAAGGATTCCCGTACCCGACCAGGTGGCGGTGGTCGGCGTGGACAACGACGTCGCCCAGCACGAGCGGTGCGGCATGAGCATATCGAGCGTGGTCATCGGGCTTCGCGAAATGGGCGCCGCGTCTGTTCGAGAGCTCGACTTCCTCTTCCGCCACCCGAACTTCAGCGGACGCCTCAGAGAAACTCTTGTCCCCGCCAGACGCATGTTCATCGGCGCGTCGTCGATGCGCTCGGCGGCGACGGCACGCATTGTCGAAAAGGCGCTAAAGCTTATCGACGAAGGCAAGATGCGCTCCATTTCCCCTATGGAAATAGCGGAGTGCCTCGGCTGCTCGCGGCAGTTCGCCGACAGGTGCCTCCTGGCGGGCTGCGGCAAGCCGCTACACAAGGCAATCGAAGACGCGCGAATGGCGGAGGCAGAGCGGCGGCTCAATGACGACGATTCCGTCGCCGACATCGTAAAGGCAATGCACTTCACCTCCGCCAACCAGTTCTACCGCATCTACAAGCGTCACTTCGGCCACACAATCAGCCAATTTGCACAAAGAAGTATTATATGATATCGCCTACTCTCCTCCCTCCTACCAAACAAAATGCGGACGAAAAAACGGTAAAACTCCACTTGGTCATGTTGTCCAAAATATGATATAATATTGGGCATTCAAAAAGGAGATACTATGCCAACTATGCTGAATGTCCATGAAGCGAAAGCAAATTTCTCGGGTGTTCTCGCCGAGGTGGAGAACAAGCTCACGATCATAACGATCATGCGCTATGGACGTCCTGTTGCAAAAATTGTGCCGATCACACCCAAACGTAATATGGGGCCGCTACCTGGTTTCTCCGGGAAAGTCAAAATGCATGGAGACTGGTTCACAGATGATTCGTCCGAATGGGAGAACGCATAATGCGCCGAATTTTGTGTGACACATGCGCTCTCATTTGGCTGGCTACTGGAGATGCCAAACTTTCGCGCATGGCGCGAACCGTGATTAGAGATGCCGAACTCTTGTGTTTCTCTTCGATTTCAATTTGGGAAATCGCACGTAAGGTGAAAGCTGGAGAGTTGGAAATTCCCGTCTCGCCGACATTGTTTGCCGACATGCTTGTCAAACAGTATGGCATGAAGGAATTGCCGCTCGACAATACCGTAATGCTTCGCTCTTCTGCTCTGCCAGAGATACACAAAGATCCCGCAGACCGATTCATCATCGCCACTGCACTATTGAATGATTGCGTCGTTGTCACCGGCGATCGTCGCTTCCCGGGGTATGGGGTGGAAACGATTGAATGACATACTCAGCAGGAACGAGTGGTGCGCCGCCACGCAAGATGCGTTGAGACCTCCCGCGCTCGTGCGCGACAAGCGGCCCGAGAGATGAAACATCTCAAACCGCCATCTTCACCATCCAATGCAAGGCAACTCACTAGTGGCCTCATGCGCACTTCGAATCCGGCGCCAGCGGCCAACCATCAGTGAAAAATGCAGCCATACAAAACTGTATGGCTGCATTTTATCGTGAGGTTCCATTATCTGCCATGGCTGCCCGGGGGGTTGTTGCCACGCCCGCCGCCAGAAGGATTGCCAGTTGTGGACGGCCAGTTGCCACCGGTGTTTCCGCCTTTGTTGAATGTCATGGCACACTCCTTTCTTATTTCTTCTTATTCGGATTCAGTTGCGCTCCGCGATTGCCGTGCACCTGAGCGAATTGGCGATTGGTGCCAGGCGTTCCTTTGTTTGCATTGTGCATGTTTGCGGCGTTGTCGGATGGTTTCATCTTGTTCTCTCCTTTGTTTGCATCAGAAAACGCGCACAACACCTTGTTGCACTACAGTTTTCCGAATGGCGCTATTATAGAATTTTGCGCATAGGGAAAACACCCTGTATTGATGGGAAAATCAAGACGAAACTGCAGTGCGGAATTCGTCGAAATGGTCTTTGGCGAGGATGCGAAAGTCTATGTTCCACGCCTTTTGGGCTTTATCCATGATCCAAACAGCATGGGCAACATGATTCCATACAGCAAACTGGGCATCCGAGTCTTGTGGTTTCTTGCTTTCGTTGAGAAAGCATAATTCATAATATGCATCTGCGAAGTGTTTCAAAAAATCTGGGTTGCAAAATCTAGAGGGCGTACGCAATATATTGTCAAATTCTTTATAGTCTTTATTAAGCCGCTTGTGAATTTCCGCCATCTTGTGCTTTCGCTTGCGAATGCCAGAACGGATGATTTTTATAAAAGAATCGTATAATGTTTTACTCTTATGATCCTCGAAAATCATTTTGAATGGCTTATGGGAATCATTAGGAAGCTTGCTTTCAATGCAAAACCAAAAGTAGAGATAAAACAAACAAGCCGCTTCTTTGCTCAACACCCCTGTCGTTCTAGAAGTTTTTACGTGCTCATTCAATACGCGGGGAAGATTAATGGCCAACAACACTTCGTCATTGCCAGAAATCAGATATTCGCCAATCTTTCTATCCACAGTGTGAACAACGTCTAGCCCGTCGTCGAACCCTTCATATACTCTATCCAGGTCCTTATGTAGCACTTCTGTAAATTTAACATAATCCCTTTGTTCTATCGCGTCCATCCTCTTAATCGCAAAACTCCCCGCATCGCCAAATTCGCCATCCCTCATGGCCTTAAACGTAGAAGCCCGAGGAATGTTTTTCCCCGTGCACCAATTGTACACGTTCTCTATCAACTTCTTTTCGTTATCGCCAAGGTTTTTCTTCAGTCCATAGGGCAGTTTGAAATTCCCTTTGGAATCAACGCCACACAAGAGCCTTAACCGAAACTCACTCAATGCAATCAGCATATTGTCTCCTTTCAAATCACGCCATCAAACAAGTGTGCCTTTAAAAATGCCTTGCGGCGAAGGCGTGTCCGCTGCCAGACTTAAGGTAGCGTTCAAAGGCTTGTGCCTTTGAGAGGGTTTCAAACGCGATATAGGTTTCTACCTTCCATGGGAGAAACTTGGAGGTATGAGGAACTTGACCGGAATTGTGCTTTGCTAGGCGGGCGCGGAGGTCGGACGTGCTGCCGATGTAGCGCTGGGAGGGATTGGAGAGACTGCGGAGGATGTAGGCGTAGTGCATGGGGAACTCCTGTTGGGCGCTTCGGTCGCTTGTCTTTCTTGTCGAACTCGTTCTTCTTTGTTGTTTGCTTTTGTGGCCTTGGCCCTCCTCCGCCAAGGCTACGGAGGGCACCATCCTTCGCCCTTCGGTCTCAGGCTGTCTCGCCGATGGCTCGCCATCCATAGCCCGAAGGGCGAAGGATGGTGGAGGTGAGGGGAGTCGAACCCCTGTCCGAAATGGAATCAGCCAAACTTCTACGCGTGTAGCCGGCCTTTGATCTCGAAAGAGGTATGCCGACAGGCGGGCTTATCCCCTTCCATCCGTCTGGTTCGGCACCCTGCAGCGGGCAGGCGGTACTCCCTGCAGCGTGGTCCGATGAATTATGCCTTCCAGGTTATCGGGCGTCCCCTAGTCGACATCGCGGCCGTTAATTAGGCGGCGAGAGCGTAATCGTTGTTCGCAATTACAGTTTGTTCCCGTTTTTTTACGTGGCCAACGAGAATCCACGACGCGCGATCTGACCTCAACGCACCCCGTCGAAACCGGATCACCCCCATTGTGAGTGAGTGGCGGTATTATACCAAAAAAAACGAAATCGCGCGACGGCTATTCTGGCATTCTTCACGCTCGTCAGATGCGCCAGCTGCCGAATGCCCGGAAAATCTCGGAGACCAGGATTGACGCGACAAGCACCGGCGCGAGATACTTCACCATGAAAGCGTAGAACGCTTTGAAGCCGACATCCGTTCCGCTTCGACGGCATTCCGCCAGGATGCGCTTCGGCTTGAGAACCCAGCCGACGAATATGCAGGTGAGCGCCGCGACGACCGGCGTGAGGAAATTCATGAGGCTGTCGAAGAAATCGAGCGCGGGGAGGCCGAACGGCGCGAACGCAGACCACCTTCCATATCCGAACGCGGACACCGACCCCATGGCGACAGACCAGATGCCGACGCACACCGCAGACGATCCGCGGCGGATGTGGAAGAAGTCGCAGACCGACGCGACGCACGTCTCGGTCATTGATATGGAACTTGTCAGCGCGGCGAAGACGACGAGCGTGAAGAAGACGAGCCCGACCCACGGCCCCGCCGCACCAAGCGATGCGAACACCCGCGGCAAAGTCTCGAACATGAGTCCCGGTCCCGCGGCAATCTCGGGTCGTGCGCCTTCCGCCGCGCCAGCCGACGCGAACATCACGACGACGGGAATGATTATGAAGCCGGACATGACGGCGACGAACGTATCGGCCGCGACGATCCTGACGGCCGCCTTCTGCACTGAGTCGCGACGACGCATGTAGCTGCCGTAAGTAATCATTATGCCCATCGCAAGCGAAAGAGAGTAGAACATCTGCCCCATCGCGCCGAGAACCACCTTGCCGATGCCGTCGCAATTGGAGAAATCCGGGACAAGGTAGTATTTAACCCCAACGCCGGAACCGGGAAGCGTCGCGACATACACGGCTAGGGCCAATGCCATCAGGAGCAAGGCCGGCATCATTACCAGATTCGCTTTCTCGATTCCGTTCTTCACCCCCATTGCAATCACGGCCAGAGTTATGGCGGTAAATGCGCACATCGCAACGAACGGCGCCCAAGGAGCCGAGACAAAGCCGCTGAAGAACGCAGACGGATCGGCCAGCACATCCGATCCGCCGAACGCGACCTGCACGTACGCGGCGAAATATCTTGCGACCCATCCGCCGATTACGTTGTAGTATGGAAGTATGAAGAGCGGCACAACCGTCGCCATCAAGCCTAGAAAGTTCCACTTCGGATGTCCAAGAGTGCGAAACGCGGTAAGCTGGCTCTGCCGCGAGTAGCGTCCGATGGCGATTTCGGTTACAAGCAGCACGAAGCCGAGAGTTAGCGAAAGCGCGAGATATATGGCGATGAAGACTCCGCCGCCGTATTTCGCGGCAAGATACGGAAATCGCCAAAGGTTGCCAAGCCCTATCGCCGACGCCGCCGCCGCGAGAATGAACGCGAGCTGTCCCGACCAGGATGCGCGCGACCCGCCTCTCATGCGCACGCCTCCCGTATGATGGCCTCGGCGGCGCCTGCGGAAACGCCGCGAAGGAGTATCCGCTTGGTCTTCGAGGTCTGTCCGCTCTTAAGTTCCACGCGAGACTTCGATATGCCAAATGCATCGGCGAGCGTCTCCATCAGCTCCTTGTTCGCCTTGCCGTCGACGGGTGCGCTTTTTATGCGCACCTTCACGGCGTCGCCAACAATGCTGTCGAGCCCGGGTCGCGAGGACCTGGGCTGTGCGCGGACGGATAGAACGGCGCCGTCAGGAGTCTCGGCGAGACATTCCAACGTCACTCGCCTTCCGACGTCGATGCAAGACCGCCGCCAAGCGCCTTGTAGAGGGCGATGAGGTCTATGGTTATCTGTCCGCGCGAAATCGCGTAGGCCTCTTCAAGCTGGAGACGGCTGCGCTGGGCGTCCAGCACGTTGTTGAAGTCCTTGAGCCCGTTCTTGTAGAGATCCTTCGAAATCGTCACGGCGTCCGTCGCGGCCTTCACGGCGGACTTGAGGGACTGGTAGCGGTGGTACTCCTGCGTGTACGCAGAGTACGCGTCCCGAACCTCCCCGTACGCGGTGTCGAGCGCGAGCTCGTAGCGGGCGGCGGCCTGTTCCATCTTGGCCTCCATGGCCTTTACGTTCGCGTATATCGCGCCACCTTGGAAAATCGGCCAGCTGACGGAAGGCCCGAGCAGGGCGAAGAACGACTCCTTGCTGAAGATGCGCTGCTCGTTGGTGTTCTTGAATCCGACCTGTCCGGTGATGTACAGCTTCGGGAACCACTGTGCCTTGGCGACGCCGATGTACGCCGTCTGCGCGGCGAGAGCCCTCTCGGCCGCCTTGACATCGGGACGTCCGCGCAGGAGGTTTAGCGGAAGCTCGGAGATTTTCTGCGGGGCGAGGAGCCAGTCGCGGCGAACGCGCACGGGAGCGAGCTCGTCCGCAAGCTCTCCTGGCATTCTGCCCGCGAGAATTGCGATCGCGTTCTTGAGCCGCTCCTCCTGCGCGAGAAGCTGCGGAATGTTGGCGCGCGTCTGTTCGACGACGTAGGCGCATTGGTTCACGGCCAGTTCGTCGCCAATGCCGCTGTCGAGGCGCGAGCGCAGAATGTCGTACGTCTCGGACTGCAGCACTAGGTTGGTGCGCGCGACCTCGAGCCGCTCCTGCGTAGTGCGAAGGTTCACGTATTGCGAGCCCAGCTGCGTCGTGAGGGCGACCCATGCGTCCGCCACATCCCAGCCTGCCGCCTCCGCGAGCGAAAGCGCGGCCTCGGACTGACGGCGGCTTCCGCCGAAGATGTCGATTTCCCAATTGCCGTCGAGCGCGATGTTCTGGGCGTTGTAGCGCGTCGCAGCCCCGCCGCTCGCAGAGTAGTCGCGGTAGCGGTGGTGCGTCCATCCTCCGCCGATGGCGAACTTCGGCATGAATGCCGCAAACGACCCGAGCAGTTCGTAGTTCGCCTGCTCAAGACGCTTTATCGCAATTGTGTACGTGAGGTTGTTAGTGAGCGCACTCTCGACAAGCTCGGAGAGGACGGGATCGTTGAACCGCCGCCACCACTGCGCAAGTTCGTCCTGCGTTATCTCGACGCGGCAGTCGGAATTGGAGTCCGCCGGACGGTACTCGCAGCCCTCCGTCAGGTTGGTGGTCGGATAGCCCGCGTCTGGCAGGGACACCATCGTATCGCCGCGCTCCGGCGCTTCGTAGTCGGGGCCTACGGACGGCAAGTACACGCACCCCGCGAAAACTGCGGAGGCTACGGCGAACAAAGCAATTCCCCGGGCTGTCGTCTGTGTCAAGTTCATTTTCATATTGTGTTTTTTCATTGTTTTTCGACGTTGCAATCTACACGACTCGGCTGAGGTATCACCACGCTGGTGTGTATGGAGAGTCTGTTTATTATGAACAGGACGTCCTCATCCTCCTCGAAGGATATCAGAGCATCAATCTTTTCCGGATTCTCGCGGGCGACTATGCGATCCAGAACGTACATGGTCTTTTCCGGGGTAACGTCGTCGGTGAACCAATGAGGCCACCTTCCATCCGGATTGCCGGACACGATCGGTATCACTCCGAATATGTACCACCCGTTGTCGTGTATCTCGACCGCAAGGGAGCCGTCCGCCAGCTTGTTCTCGCGAACCGTAACGCATCCCGCCGCAAGCAGCGCCCCCGCCGCGAGAATGCACAGCGCCGCCTCATGGAACTTCATCGTCGGACTCCTTTTTCCTTGTGAGAACGCCTGAAATCTGCACCTCGCGATAGCAAATGATGTAGGGAAGAATGAGCGGGAACGACACTCCTGGAACTTCGAACGTAACTCCGTCGTTAACAATCGTCGCGACGTTCGCGGGCTTCGTGTTCGTCGCCCTGACGCGATCGTTGAATATCCGCGTCATAACATCCGTGCGCACCTGGTCGCTGAAGAAAGCTATGCCGAGCAGAGAGTTGTAATCCGTGTCTCCGCACACAAGGGGTATCGTGTCGAAAAGATACCACCCGCCGTTCCAGATGTGGTAGTGCTCCACGAACTCGCCGTCCGCACCGACGACGCCAAGTCCCTTGATATGCTCCGGCGCGACGGAAACGCTTGTGTAGCATCCGGCACACGCGAGCACGACGGACAGAACGGCGACCCTCAATGGAGAAAAGACCGTCATTCCGGCTTCAGCTCCCTTCCCATTATTGCCGCGACGGCGTTCCTCGCATCGAAGCCGGCATGGCACAGGGAGTACACGATGTCGCAGATCGGCATTTCCACGCCTCTGTGGATCGCAATCTCCCTAACGACGCTCGAATTCCAGTAGCCCTCGGCCACCATCTTCATGGACGCTATCACGTCCTCCACCTTTTCACCTTTGCCAAGTCTCTCGCCCAAGCTTCTGTTGCGCGAATGCGCCGAGGTGCACGTTACGATGAGATCCCCCACTCCGGCAAGGCCGGAAACCGTCTCGGGTGCGCCGCCGCACGCAAGGACGAATCGCTTCATCTCGACAAGGCCCCGCGTTATCAGCGCCGCGCGCGTATTGTCGCCGAAGCCCATTCCGTCCGAGCACCCAACGGCTATCGCGAGCACGTTCTTTACCGCGCCTCCGATTTCAACGCCCACGGGATCCGCGGACGTGTAAACGCGGAACCTCGGCCCCGACCATATCTCCTGCACAGCCTTGGCCTTCGCCGCGTCTGCACAAGCCGCGACAACGGCCGTGGGGATGTTGCGAGAGACCTCCTCGGCGTGCGAAGGGCCAGCAAGCGCGACGACGGGGCCAAGACCAAGCTCCTCTTCGCCAATGTCGGTCATGCGACGGTGCGTCTTCTCGCAAAGACCCTTCGTGATAGAGACCAATAGCGCGTTCTGCGGCACAAGGCCCTTGAATCCAGACACAACCGACGCAAAGTATTTGGACGGCGGAGCGAACACGACGACGTCCGCTTCCGCCACCGCTTCCTCGCGGTCGGAGACGAGCCGCAGCGCGGACGGCAGATCTACTCCTTTCAAGTAGGTGTCGTTGCGCCGCGTACGCCGCATCTCTTCGACGTGATCCGGGAATGCGCCCCACAAGGCGACGTCGTGACCGTAGCCAGAAAGAAGAATGGCGTTCGCCGTTCCCCATCCCCCGTCGCCTATGACCGCAATCTTCACGAAATTACCGGGCTGGACGGAGAATCATGTTCTTGAAGTCCGCATCGGAGTGGTCGCCCTGAAGGTAGATGGGCCCAGGGACGAACTCCTTCGCGTCAATCGCGCCGCCCGTAATGCCGACGACGGGAGCATCCTCGATGATCGTGACGCCGTTGAGCACAACCGTCAGGTGCCGCTTGTAGAGCGTAGCGGACACGTGCTGCCACTCGCCAGGAGCCTTCTCCGCCGCGACCTTGGGCACGACGCGACCGTAATAGGCGGCCATGTTGTGCTCGTCCACGGGCTTGCCGTAGCTGTCAATGACCTGGCATTCGTAACGCCCGCGAAGATACACGCCCGAATTGGACTTCGCCGGCACGCGCACGTCGTACTCGATGTTGAAGTCGTAGAAATCTTCCCTCTTCGTCTTGAGGTTGGAGCCGCCGCCAGCCCACGAGCCGTCGGGCTTGAGCCCAAGCTTGTTGGAGAGAACGCCATCCTTGAAGGACCATCCGTTCTTCGCCGTTGGGCTCATGAGAGTCCAGCCGTCAAGGCCGTCCGCAAGAAGGTCTATCGGCGCACCGAGCGTAGCGTCCTTCGTGGAGGCGGGCTTTATGGCGGGGTTGCGCCACCCTTCGACAGTCGTCTCGAGCTTGTCGCCCTTCATGGCCTTGCCGACGAGATTGTTGCCCTCGACCGTGCCCTCGAACTTAAAGCCACTCGGATGGTCAAACGAGATCTTGCATCCGTCTATGGCGACGTTCTTCATCGGAATCGGCGACGCCCAGCGCCAGAGCACAAGCGCCTGCGGCGCTCCGTTCGCATCGCGGGAAACGATCATGTGCCCTGCGTTCATGCGGTCGTAGCCGAGCTTGAGACCCCAATTGCCCAGGACGGGATCGTTGGCGTCAATGTCGAAATCGCATGTACAACACCCGGCAAGGGCAAGCCCCGCCGCCAGCAAAGATAGTTTTTTCATTTTCATGTCCGCAATTATACCACAACACGGCCTTCAATGCAAAACCAGACTAGATGAGATGCCCCATCTTTTCTCGCTTGGTATCGAGATACCGGCGATCGTATGAGTTCGCGGGAATCACGATCGGGACTCGCTCGACCACCTCCAACCCATATCCGCCAAGCCCCGCGATCTTGCGTGGATTGTTCGTGAGAAGCCTCAGCTTGCGTATGCCCAGATCGACGAGTATCTGCGCACCCTCTCCGTAATCGCGAAGATCTGGCGCGAAACCAAGCGACACGTTCGCTTCGACAGTGTCCAGCCCATTTTCCTGCAGGCGGTATGCATGAAGCTTGTTTTCAAGGCCGATGCCGCGACCTTCCTGGCGCATGTACAGGACGGCTCCCCGCCCTTCCTTCTCGATCATCTCCATCGCGCGATGCAGCTGATGGCCGCAGTCGCAGCGCTCGGAGCCTAGCACGTCGCCGGTGAAGCATTCCGAATGGACGCGAACCAACACGGGATCGCCGCCCGACACGTCGCCCTTCACGAGAGCCAGGTGTTCAAGGCCCGTCACCCGCGACTTGTACATCTTCAGCCTGAAATGCCCGTACTCTGTCGGCAGATCGACGTCTTCGACGGAATCCACGAGCCTCGCATGGTTCTCCGGCGCGCCGGATTCAGGGTCGTCGCCGCGATTGCGCCTGTAGGCGATGAGATCGGCTATCGTCATCGTCTTGAGTCCGTGGATTTTCGCAAACTCCATGACGTCGTCGAGCCGAGCCATTGTGCCGTCGTCCTTCATTATCTCGCAGCAAAGGCCCACGCCCTTCAGTCCGGCGAGACGGCATAGATCCACGGTCGCCTCGGTGTGCCCGGCGCGGCGCAGAACTCCTCCAGCGCGCGATTCAAGCGGGAACATGTGTCCGGGACGGCGGAAGCCGTCCGGGCCTACGCCGTCCTTCACGCACTTCATCGCCGTTAGCGAACGCTCTGCGGCGGAAATGCCCGTCGTAGTCTCGACGGCGTCGATGGAGACGGTGAATGCCGTGTGGTGGTTGTCAGTGTTTGAGCCAACCATCTGCGGCAGGCTGAGCTCGCGGCAGCGAG
>Ga0310696_10009553_pt1 | contig 11216 bp, 9 predicted proteins | sample AusTroGonzalo_MG_4_FD_203885 | JGI IMG/M metagenome (GOLD analysis project Ga0310696, IMG submission 203885) | Bovine rumen microbial communities from tropical cattle in Woodstock, Queensland, Australia - Gonzalo_02 (v2) (version 2) | ecosystem: Host-associated > Mammals > Digestive system >...
ACATCATGGATCCGCACTTCGTGCCCAACATGTCGTTCGGGCCCTCGGTCGTCAAGCTCTCGCGCGAGACCTGCCCCAATCTCTACCGCAACGTGCATCTCATGATGCTCCGCCCCGATCTGTATCTCAAGCCCTTCGCCGAGGCGGGCGCCCAGACGATCCAGATCCACGTGGAGGCCAATTGCGACGTGGGCAATACCCTGATTCGCATCCGCGAACTGGGCCTGAGGCCCGCCATCGCCATCAACCCCGAGACGCCGGTCGAACGGCTCAAGGAATTTTTGGGCATTGTCGACGAGGTGCTGGTTATGACCGTGCACCCAGGCTTCGGCGCGCAGCAATTTATCGGCGAATGCCTCGACAAGGTCAAGTACATCCGCGACCGGCAGCCGCAAATCGACGTGATGGTGGATGGCGGCATCAATGGCGAAACGGCGCCCCTTTGCATCCAAGCGGGCGTCAACATGCTCGTATCTGGAAGCTATCTCTACAAGCAGCCCGATATGGCCAAAGCGGTGGAGGCGATGCGCCATGGCTAAAATACTTTTGGGCGTAACCGGCTCCATCGCCGCCTACAAGGCGGCCGAGCTCGTGAGAATGTTCGTCAAAGCTGGCGACGAGGTTAGGGTCATGATGACCGAGGCCGCCGCCAAGTTCGTCGCCCCGCTTACCTTCCAGACGCTGTCGCAAAACCCGGTTTCCCTCGAACAGTTTGCCGAAGTCGCCGAGTGGAAGCCCGGCCATATTTCGCTCGCCGACTGGGCCGATGTGTTGGTGGTGGCCCCCGCCACCGCCAACACCTTGGCCAAAATGCGCTTTGGGCTCGCCGACAATCTCCTTACCTCCACGCTCCTCGCGACGCGCGCGCCTGTCGTGGTGGCACCCGCCATGAACGACGGCATGTGGGAGAACGCGCAGACCAAGGAGAATTTAAGCGCCCTCGAAGCGCGCGGCGTCAAGGTGGTGGAGCCGGGCTCGGGCTTCCTCGCCTGCGGCACCACCGGCAAAGGCCGCGTCGCCGACTTGCAACAGATTTTCGATGCGGCCAAGGAGGCGGTATGCAGCAAAAACTAAAGCCCTTGTTTATCGTCATGTCGGCGCCGAGCGGCTGCGGCAAATCGACGCTTATCGACATGCTCCTCCAGGAGTACCACGATCTATCCTATTCGATCAGCTGCACCACCCGGGCGCCGCGCGGCGAAGAGGAAAACGGCCTCGACTACCACTTCCTCACCAAGGAGCGTTTCGAGGAGCTGATCGCCCAAGACGCGTTCATGGAACACGCGCTCGTCCACGGCAACTACTACGGCACGTTGAAAGCCCCCATCGTCGAAGTGCTGAACGAGGGCCACTCGATGATCCTCGATATCGACGTGCAGGGGGCGGCCAAGGTGCGCGAGTACGTGCGCGGACTCCCCGATACCGACCCCCTCAAAATCGGGTATGTCGACATCTTCATTCTCCCGCCCTCGATGGAGGATCTGCGCAATCGCCTCGTGGGCCGCGGCACCGACAGTCCCGCCGTCATCGAAAAGCGCCTGGCCAACGCCGAGGGCGAAATCGCCCGTCAGCACGAATACATGTACCAGGTGACCAACGACGATCTCGGGGTGTGCTACAAGCGGCTCTGCGATCTGATCGACGCCTTGTCGGGGCGGATGTGATGCGGATTCTCGCTCGCGCCGAGTGGACCGAAAGTCCCGACCAACCCAAACCGGACGTCAGCCAAGTGCCGCCCATGGAGCGGCGCCGGCTTACGCCGGTGGAGCGTGCGGCGCTTAGCGTCGCCCTCAAGGTATACCCTCAAGGCGAGGAAGTGCCGGTGGTATTTGCCTCGCGCTGGGGCGAAATCGGCACCACCTTGAAGCTCATGCGCCAGATGCACGACGAGGGCGAAATGTCGCCTGCGGGCTTTAGCGCCTCGGTGCACAACGCCGCCCCCGGGCAGCTGTCGCTCTTGACCAAAAACCGCGCGCCCTATACCGCCATTGCGGCCGGGCCGGAGTCGCGCGCCATGGGTTTGCTCGAGGCGTCGACCTATCCCGGCAAAGTGGTGTTTGTGTACGCCGAAGAGGCGACGCCCGAGTTCTACCGGCCCTACTTCCCCGACGTGCGACCCGCCCACGCCGAGGCCATGCTGCTCGTCAACGACTAGCCACCGACATTCCCATTGCAATCGGGGCGGAAATTTGGTATACTACACGGCATGAAGACGGAAGAGGATAACAAAGTGCGGCCGAGCGCCATGGCGCTGGTGCCGTTCGGGGTGTTTGCCGCGTTTTACGTTGGCTTGTCGCTTTGGGCCGCGCATCTCGGCTACGAGATGCCGTGGTACAAGGTGTCGATGCCGATCGCGTTTCTGGTGGCGTCGGCCGTATCGCTGCTGATGGGTAGGCGGCCGCTCGACGAGAAGGTGGAGACTTACGCGCGCGGCATGGGCGAGACGAACATCATGATCATGTGCCTCATCTTCATCCTGGCCGGCACCTTTGCGACGGTCGCCAAGGGCTCGGGCGCGGTCGATGCGGCGGTGGCGATCGCGCAGGTGCTGGTGCCGACGCGCCTCATGGTGGCGGGCGTGTTCCTCGTCTCGTGCCTAATTTCGTTGGCGGTTGGGACTTCATGCGGAACGATCGCGGCGGTAACGCCGATCGCCCTCGGGTTTGCCGGGCCGCTCGGCCTCAGCCCGGCGCTGCTGATGGGGGCGGTGATCGGCGGGGCGATGTTCGGCGACAACATGTCGATGATTTCGGATACGACGATCGCCGCCACGCGCACGCAAGGGGTGCGGATGAAGGACAAGTTCATAGCCAACGGCCGGATTGCGGCGCCGGCGGCGCTGATCGCGCTCTTCCTGTATGCGGTTTCGGGCGCGGCTGCCGGGACGGTGGAAGCGCCCGCCATCGCCTGGCAGCAGCTTGTCCTGGTGCTGCCGTACGTGCTCATCCTGGTGTTGGCGCTTTTGGGCTTCAACGTGATGGCGCTCCTCTTTGCGGGCACGGTGATCGCGGCGGCGATCGGGGGCGTGCTCGGCCGCTTGGCGTTTTTCGATATCATGGATCTCTTGGGCAAAGGCACGCTCGGCATGGGCGAAACGCTGATCGTCGCCTTGCTGGCGGGCGGGCTCTTCAGGTCCGTGCAGGCCAACGGCGGCATCGCGTACGCGACCAACAAGATCGCCAAAGTCATCCGGGGGCCGCGCACGTGCGAGCTCGGCGTATTCTTGCTGGTTGCGGCCATCAATTGCTTTACCGCCAACAACACGGTGGCGATCGTCATCGCCGGACCCATCGCCAAGGAGTGCGCCGATAAATTCGGGGCGGCGCCGGTGCGCATCGCCTCGGTGCTCGATACCGCCTCGTGCATCGTGCAGGGGCTTATACCTTACGGCGCGCAGATTCTGATTGCGATGGGCGTGGCCAAGGGGCTGGAGATTCCGGTCGATACGTTATCGCTCTTATCTAGCCTCTATTACCAACCGCTCCTGGCGCTGGCGGTTTTGCTTTCGATGCTCGGCGGCAATCGGCGCGCGGCGTAGATTTTCCGCTTGCAGTCGGGCGGGATTTATGGTATAATATCGGCTGATATGGAAGACTTTGGCTTTTATCTGGTGATCACCAACCCGGTTTCCGGCTACGCCAAGTGTTGCGAGGCGGCGGTGAAGGCGGGGGTCAAGATGGTGCAACTGAGGATGAAGAAGGTGCCGCGCGCGGATATCGTGCGCGAGGGGAGGGAGTTGCGCCGCATTACGCTCGGCACCGCCACGCGTTTTATCGTCAACGACGATCCGGAGATCGCCGCCGAGGTGGAGGCCGACGGCGTGCATGTGGGCCAAGACGACATGCGCGTAAAAGATGTGCGCCAAAAATACCCCATGCTCAAGATCGTGGGGCTTTCCACCCACAACCTCGCCCAGGCGCAAGCGTCGCTGGCCGAAGCGCCCGACTATATCGGTACGGGTCCCTGTTGGGCCACGCCCACCAAGGACATCCCCGACCCTACGCTCGGCCTTATAACCGCCGCGCAGATGCATCGGCTCGTACCCTACCCCGCGGTCGCGATCGGCGGCATCGACTCCTCGAATTTGCCGCAGGTGATCAAGGCCGGCCTCAAAAACTGGGCGGTGGTGCGCGCCGTTTGCCAGGCGAGCGACCCGTATGCCGCGATCCGCGGCCTCTTGGCGATTGCGGAGGAGGCGCGATGCTGACCAAGCGCATCATCCCCTGCCTCGACGTGCGCCAGGGCCGGGTAACCAAGGGCGTAAAATTCCAGAACAACGTGGATCTGGGCGATCCGGTGGCGATGGCGGTGGAGTATTCGGACGGCGGGGCCGACGAACTCGTTTTCTACGACATCACCGCGAGCGCCGAACGCCGGCCAATCGATATCGGCATGGTGGCGGCGGTGGCCAAGGCGATACGCATCCCGTTTGCGGTGGGGGGCGGCATCGCGAGTTTGGCCGACATGGAGCGCGTGATCCTCGCGGGGGCGGAGAAAATTTCGGTAAATTCGCTGGCGGTCAAAAACCCCGCGATTATCGCCGAGGGTGCGCGCGCGTTCGGGCGGCAGTGCATTGTGCTAGGGATGGACCCGGTAAAGTCCGACAACCCCAATTGCCCGAGCGGCTACGAAGTGACGACGCGCGGCTTTAGGGAGTTTACCGGCATCGACGCCGTGGAGTGGGCCAAGCGCGCGGCCGATTTGGGCGCGGGCGAGATCGTGGTCAATTCGGTGGACGCCGACGGCACCCGCGCCGGGTTCGAGCTGGAGATCACGGGGCGGATCGCGAGAGCGGTGGGCGTGCCGGTAGTCGCCTCGGGAGGGGCGGGCAAACCGGAGCACTTCGTGGAAGTATTCGAAAAGACCGCCTGCGACGCCGCCATCGTGGCGGGGATGATCCACTCGCGCGAATGGACGATTTCGCAAATCAAAGCATGTATGGTAAAGGCCGGCATTCCGGCCAGAATGAGTTACTGATATGGCTACAGACCACGACAAACTCGAACGGATCGCCATCCTGGACTACGGCAGCCAATATACGCAGCTGATCGCACGGCGCATCCGCGAACAGCAGGTGTTCTCGGAAATCGTGCGGTTCGACACCACCGCCGCCAAGCTCCGCGAGAATCTGCCCAAGGGTATCATCCTCTCGGGCGGGCCCAACAGCGTGTTCGCCGAGGGGGCGCCCGGGATCGACCCCGAGATCTTCAACCTTGGCGTGCCGGTGTTGGGGATTTGCTACGGGATGCAGCTGATGAGCCAGATGCTGGGCGGCAGGGTGGAGCCCGGCACCGAGCGCGAATACGGCAAGACCGAGATGGCGACGCTCCCCGAGAACGAGCTCTTCGCCGGATTGCCCGAAAAATTTACGGTGTGGATGAGCCATGGCGACAGGGTGGCGGAACTGCCGCAGGGCTTCAAGGCGAGCGCGGAAAGCGGCAACTGCCCCTACGCCGCCATCCGCAACGAGGAAAAACGTTTTTACGCCATCCAGTTCCACCCCGAAGTGGTGCATACCCAGCACGGGAGCCAGATTCTCGGCAACTTCCTCTTCAAGATCTGCGGTTGCCGCGCGGATTGGAAGCTGTCGAACTGGATCGACGAGACGGTGGAGAAATTGCGCGAGCAGGTGGGCGAGGAAGAAGTGGTATTGGGGCTGTCGGGCGGCGTGGACAGCTCGGTGGTGGCGGTGCTCCTCCACCGCGCGATCGGCCGGCGGCTCCACTGCATCTTCGTGGACAACGGGCTTTTGCGGCACAACGAGGCGGCGCAGGTGGAGGAGATGTTCCACGCCAAGCTGGGGCTGGATCTTACGGTGGCGCGCGCGGCCGGGCGGTTCTACGCGGCGCTTAAAGGCGTGGAGGATCCCGAGCAGAAGCGCAAGATCATCGGGCGCGAGTTCATCAACGTGTTCGCCGAGGAGGCGCGCAAATTCCGCGACTGCAAGTTCCTGGCGCAGGGCACCATCTATCCCGACGTGATCGAAAGCTCGTCGTCGGTCAAGGGGCCGTCGCAGACGATCAAAAGCCACCATAACGTAGGCGGCCTCCCCGAAGATCTCAAGTTCGAGCTGGTGGAGCCCTTGCGCGACCTCTTCAAGGACGAAGTGCGCGCGGTGGGGCGCGTGCTCGGCATGGACCCGGAGCTTCTCGAGCGCCAGCCGTTCCCCGGGCCGGGCCTGGGGGTGCGCATTCTGGGCGAAGTGACCGAGGAGAAGGTGAGACTCCTCCAACAGGCCGACCTGCGGGTGCAGGAGGAGATCAAAAAACTCCCCGAATACCGCCAGATCTGGCAGACGTTCGCGGTGCTCCTGCCGGTCAAGAGCGTGGGCGTGATGGGCGATCAGCGCACGTACGAGTACACTTGCGCCATCCGGAGCGTCAACTCCATCGACGCCATGACCGCCGACTGGACGCGCATCCCCTACGACACGCTCGCCACCATGTCCAACCGCATCATCAACGAGGTGCGCGGCATCAACCGGGTGGTGTACGACATCAGTTCCAAACCGCCGGCGACGATCGAGTGGGAATAAAAAAGTTGAAAATTTCGCTTGCCAAAGTTGGACAAAATTTAGTATAATATATGCACCATGGGTAACAAATATCTTTTGCTGGCCGCCTTGTTGGCGGCAGTAACGCCCGCATGGGCGCAAGAGGCGCAGCCCGCCGCCCCGGCCGCCGAGCCGGAGGAACCGCAGGAAACGGCGGAGCAGAAAGCCGACCGCGAAGCCATGGAGAACGAAATCGCCTTTGTCGAGGCGCTCGTCTCCTACGGCTATCCCGATATCGCCGAGCCGGTAATCGCCGAAACCAAGAAGAAATGGCCGCAGTCCGAGGCCGGATTCTTCGCCATCGAAGTGCGCGGCATGCTCTCGATGAACAAGTTCGACGAGGCCGAGAAGCTCATCGCCTCGCTGCCCGACCGCAAGGGCTCCAAGTACTGGGCGGCGCGGCTGGAAGTGGCCAACAACTACTTCGGGCGCAACCAGAAGGAAGAGTGCATGAAGATCTACGACGAGTTCTTCCAGACCTTCCCCAAGCCGCCCAAGGGTCTCGAAAAATTTTACGTCGACGCCGGCTACGCCTACGGACAGATTCTCTCGCAGGCCAAGAACTACGACAAGGCCTCGGACGTGTACGGCAAGCTCCTGCCCAATTTGACCGGCAAGAACTGGCTGTCGCTCGCCACCGAATACTGCGATATGCTCATGCGCGTGGCGGAGAACTGCACCGACAAGGAGAAGGCAAAGCGCGACCAGGCGCTCAACACCGTGGGCAATACGGTGGACAAGCTCATCGCCCAGAGCGGCGACAACGCGGTGCTGTTCGGCCGCGCCATCGGCATGAAGGCGCATCTGGAACAACTTAAAGGCAACATCAAGCGGGCCAACCTCATCATCGAGGAATTCAAGCCCGAGCTGATGGATATCGACGACCAGATCCGCGAGTCCGATCCGGAAGGGCGGCTGGGGCTCCTCAAGATTTCGCCCCTCCCCGAGGTGATGTACCTCCAGGCCAAGATGCTGTGGGAAGAGGCCAAGAAGGAATACGCCAACCCCAAGCGCAACGACGATCAGGTGAAGAACTACATGTTCGGCGAGCGCGACGAGAGCGGCAAGCGCGACGGCATCGGCGCGTTCAACCTGTCGCTGGCGGTGTACACCAATTTCGAAATGTCGCCCTGGGCGCCGCTCGCCGGCGAACTCGCCGAGGAAGTGCGCCAGTTTGCCGAGGAGAAGTACGAGGCCAAGATCAAGACCAAGATCACCGCCGAGCAGATCGCCCGCGTGCGCGCGGCGCAGTTCAAGACCGCCAAGGACAAGTTTTTGGCGCAGGAGTTCTTGCCCGCCATCGCCGACTATATGGACGTGCTCGCCAAGTATCCCGAGCTGGAAGAATCGGTATACGCGGTGCAGAACGTGATCTACAGCTATCTCGACGCGATCAACGACGAGCCCAACGCCGACCTCAAGGCCGAGTATCGCGACAACGCCGACGCGATCGAAGGGTATCTGGCCGAGCGCTTCGCCGGCAGCGCCGACAATGTGATCATGACCACGGCGGGCAACGCGGTTTTGGCCTGCGCCGGCAAGGAACTGGAGCGCGGCGAGGCCGAGCGGGCCGACCGGCTCTTCACCTGGTTTGTCGTCAACTACCGCAATCACGTTAAGGCCCCGTCGATCGCGGCCGGCAAGGGCGGCGAGATGTCCAAGGCCGGGCGGCTCGAGGACTCCATCCGCTACTGGCGCTACGTGGAGGAATACTACGCCAACTCGCAATTCTATTCGGCGGCGCTGCTGCAGCTGGCGCAGTGCTACGACAAACTCGGCAACCGCGACGAGGCCAAGAAGTACTACAAGGCGTATCTGCCGTCGGAGAAGAGTCCGGCCAACCAGAGTGTGGCCAACATGCAGCTGGCGCAGATGTACCAGAAGGACGGCCAGGACATGCTCAACGGCAGCGAAGAGGCGGAGACCGAAGAGGCCAAGAACGAAGCCGTCAAGAAGGGCATGGTCCAGATCATCTACGCCATCAAACAGTTCAACGACCTCGCGACGCAGGCGGAGGCGGGGCTCGGAGACCAGCGTTTGACCGAGGCCGAGCGCAAGACTTTGGCGGAACTGAGGGAAGGCTCGCTCTTCCTCGCCGGGCAGTGCCGCGGGCGTTTGGGGCAGATCCTCAAGAAGATCGGCCGCATCGAGCTGAGCGACAAGCAGATGGCCGCCTCGGCCGAGGCTTACGACGCGTATCTCGCCGCCTATCCGCAGGGCAAGTACGCCAAGTCGGCCTATGTGCAGCAGGGCACCATCTACACGGCGCTCGGGCAGCTCGACAAATCGAAGGAGGCGCTCGACAGGCTCTCGCGCGCGTTCCCCGATTCCGAGGAGGCCAAGAACGCCAAGCCGCACCTCGCCAAGTCGCTCATCGAGATGGGCATGAAGCGCGAAGGCACCGAAATCTACTCCGAGATGCTCCGCACCAGCGGCTCCTACACGCCGCAGCAGTTCGTCTCGGCCGGCGAGGCGCTGATCGAGGCCAAGAGCTGGGATCTGGCCAACCAGGCGTTCGAAAAGGCCATTCAGCTGGCGGGCACCAACTATCCGCAGACCGTGGCCAAGGCGCGGCTCGGCGAGGCCAGGAGCGCCTACAAGCAGAATTCGCTCGCCGAAGCGCGCGAGGCGCTCGACATCTTTTTGCAGGATCCCAAGATGTCCAAGATGGCGATCGCGGCCGACGCCAACTTCCTGTTGGTGGAAGTGGCCAAGGAGCAGGGTCGCCACGAGAAGGACGAAACGATGCGCGGCAAGTACTTCGGCGCGGCGGTGGGCGCGCTCAAGAAGGTGCGCACCTACTGGGCCAAGAAGCCGCAGTGGGAGCAGGACCAGCTCGACCTCCTCTCGGGCGACGTGCTCGTGGACCGCATGAAAGCGGAACTCTCGATGGACCTCAAGGAGGAAGCGGCGGAAACGCGCGGACGCGCGGCGGCCACCTTCCAGGTGTTCATCCAGGCGCACGGCGTGACCGAGGAGCATCCGTTCGACCAGATGGAGCAGGGCGAGAAGGACAACCTCGAGCGGGCGTACGGCACGCTGCTGGCGCTGTTGGCCGACCAGATCGCCGACAAGCAGGACCCGGAGGAGAAGCGTACGCAGGCCGGGCAGGTGATCAAGTTCGCCGAACAGTACATGCAGCTCTTCCCGACCGGCAAGTACGCCGCCCCGATCGGCAACGCCATGAACAGCGCCAAGGCCGACCTCAACTAAAACCTTTATCAAGGAGTAACAACAATGCGTAAAAGTCTTTTTGCAATCGCGCTGGCCGCCGCCGCGGCCGAGGCGCTGGCCGTGCAGGGCACCATCGTGACCGACGCCACCTCGATGACCGGCGACATCGTGTACCAGCGGCGCACCAACTCGTACGAGGTGTCGTACAAGAAGGGCAACACCATGCTCAAGGCCGAATACCCCCTGGGCGAAGTGGTGCGGCTCGACATCCCCAAGCCCGCCGGGTTCGACAAGGCGGTGGAGGCGGTGAACAACGGCCAGGGAGCGAGCGCGCTGCCGGCGTTGAACAAGATCGTCAAAGAATACTACATGCTCAACTGGGACAAGACCGCCGGGCGGTATCTGGCGCTCGCCTACGTGGCGGCCGGCCAGGCGCAGCAGGGGCTGGACGTTTGCCAGGGCATCATCAACGCCGACAAGACCGCGGCCTATACCGGCCCCATCGCCCCGGCCTACTGGACATGCCTCATGAAACTGGGCAAGACCGACATCCTGCAGCGCAACCTCGACAAGGCGGCGAGCTCGGGCGACCGCGCGGCTTCGGCGGCGGCGCTCATCATGCGCGGCGACATGATCATGGACGCCGGCGGCGACAAGCCCGACAACGTCAAGCAGGCGCTGCGCGACGGTTATCTGAGGGTGGCGCTCATGTACGGCGATTGCCCCGACGAGCGCCGCGAGGCGCTGCTCAAGGCCGCGGGCTGCTTCGACAAGCTCGGGCAGGCGAGCCGCGCCGAGCGTCTGCGCGCCCAGACCAAGTGATTTAACCCAACCATCTCCTACCATATAACCAAAAGGAAAAAACCAACATGAACAAGATCAAGAAGACACTCATGGCGGCGGCGGTTCTCTTCGGCACCTGCGTCGCACCTATGGCCGCGCTCCAGAGCTTTGGACAGGAGCTCACCGACGCCTCGGGCAACGCGGTATCGGACAACGCCACGCAGCAGCAGGGCAGCGGCGGCTTCTACGACATCGTCTTCGGGTCGGGCCTCGTGGGTACGCTCCTGTGGTTCGTGCTCTTCGGCGACGGCGCGTTCGTGATTTACTTCGCCATCGACTCCTCGATCATGATCAAGCCCGAGAAGCTGATGCCCAAGAAGCTGATGGATCAGGTCCAGGCCGCCATGGCCGAGGGCGATATCGTCAAGGCCATGCAGGCGTGCGAGGCGAGCCCCAGCGCCATGAGCTCCATCGTGATGGCGGCGTTCCAGCACGTTGAAGAGGGCTTCGACGTGATCCAGGAAGCGGTGACCGCGGCTTCGGATCTCGAGCAGGAGAAGATACAGCAGCGCCTCAACTGGATTTCGGTGTGCGGCAACCTCGGCCCGTCCTGCGGTCTATTGGGTACCGTGCAAGGCATGATCCTTACCTTCCAGGCGCTCGCTTCGGGCGGCGCTGGCGATGCGTCGGCGTTGGCCAACTCTAT
>Ga0310696_10009554_pt1 | contig 11215 bp, 6 predicted proteins | sample AusTroGonzalo_MG_4_FD_203885 | JGI IMG/M metagenome (GOLD analysis project Ga0310696, IMG submission 203885) | Bovine rumen microbial communities from tropical cattle in Woodstock, Queensland, Australia - Gonzalo_02 (v2) (version 2) | ecosystem: Host-associated > Mammals > Digestive system >...
AGCCGAAAACGAGGTGAAGGAGGCTGAGGCCAATGCTAAAATTGCTGTTGCCAAGGCTGAAGGTAATGCTAAGGCCATGAAGATCAAAGCTGATGCAGAAGCCTATTATAACCGCACCATCGCTGCTTCGCTCTCTCCGATGATTGTCCAAGAGGACATGATTGAGAAATGGGACGGCAAGATGCCTCAGATCATGACAGGCAATGGTGGTATGATGATGGACATCTCAAAGATTGTAGGTAAATGATATAATATCCATTGTGATATATCTTTACAAACGACCGCTCATAACTCGCGTGGTAGGCAGGAACATCAGAGTGCGCCTCCTACACGCGAGTTATGAGTTGTTTATGTAATCATCTTATTATCAGACGATTATATAAATACAAGAAAGGGGTAGGACTTTTCCCTCAAAGAGATAGGCTCCAAGAGTCGTGGAGATAGGGTTTACGAACGAAAGAGATAATCCCTATACCCTGTAAGAGATAATCCCTTTCACTCGTGGGTGCCATTCCTTACCGTCGTGGAGCCTATCTCTTTGACCGTTAGAAGCCACCCCTACCCAGAGTAGCCCCCTTCCCTACTCCGGACAGGTCCTAAGCACGCCCTAACAGGCCCTAACAGGCCCAAAAGAGTCTCCTTGATTTTTCTAGTTCACAACTTCAGACGAGCACTTTTTTAGTCACTTTTTCATGACAAACGGAAAAAATCCCCGAGCCGTGCCATCCCACTGCAGTCTCTAAGCTTGCGGTTGCTGAGCGTCCCTGCGCCTGCGGTTGTTGAGCGTCCCTAAGCCTCTCCCCCACGCGGTCCCTGAGCCAATCTCCCCGCGGTCCCTGAGCCTGTCGAAGGGAAAACCGCTCGCTTGGCATGTCCAAGAAGGGTCTGTCGAAGCATTATGATTCCCATGTTCGAATTGACAGTCGTTATTACAGACTTGAAATCAATCAAAGAGCAGTCTCATTTATCTCTGCTTTACCTTCTCTTGATTTTTTTCTCTTTTTCAGATATATCCCACATGATGCTGTTATACGTTGAAGCTAAGCTATCCTTCACTTCCCTTATCTTCTCTATATCATCAGCATATTTATATGCCGCTTTAATCGCACCTCGGGGCCTGAGAATATAAAAATAGTCTGTCAACCGAAGTTCGTGTATCTCTTTATTGTGTTGACGAACTATGACCTTTGCCCATAATCATCTAATACAAATATTACACGTTTAATCTTTTCCCACGGAACAAAGACTTCTTCATTCTTTTTACTGCATAGCAACATACCATTGTCGTCAATTCTGAAAGCAATAAAATCTAAATCTTTCCTTAAGTACTTTATTAGAAAATACAATGTATATGCTATAGCAAGAAAAAGGCCCAAGGAATGGAAAAAATCCCAAGAATGATCAAGTACAACGATCCAATAATATACTGGTATACCACATATAATGCAGCATACAACCCCTAAGCAAAAACAAAGTTTGTAATAATCCTTTCTATATATTATATACATATTAATTATAGCTTCTTATTTAATCCCTTATTACATATTTGTCTAATTCTTCAAAATATCTTTCCATTTCTTCTACATTCATAAGAGGAGGATAAACCGCGCAATAGAACCGTCTTAGTTTATCCAACGTTATAAGGTGTTTATGTCTTTTATACCAAAGCTTTATTTCCTTTAAAAGCTTTTTGTCTATTCGAGGCATCTCATGTGGAGTAGCCCCCCAAAAGTTTCTATCAGACATAAAAGAAATTGCGACAAGGAAATCTCGTAGTTTACTATCTTCTGCTTCATTCAGTCTACATATCTTTTCTTTCTTTATTCTCTTCTCAAGAGTGGATATGTTTACACAAAATACAGAATCGACATCTGTAATCGTCTTGTAACATATGGCGCACCAATCATCTTCCATCCCCAAACTATCAACACTTGCAGGAGTTCCCCACATGTTAAGGCTGATTAATACCGTGAGAGCAACTATTACGATATACTTCATATACTATAATAAATTAGCGGATTACACTTGTGACATTGTTTGATATGTCGAAATTAATATAGATTGTCTTTAATGTTTCATTATTAGTTCCTATAACAGGTATTTCCATCTTTCCATCAGATATATTTCTATTCCATGGATGAAGATAACTACCCGTAATAAGACGTTCAACCCCAGATGCACTTGCATGTGCACTTCTTATCGTAGATTCCGTTTTTCCTTTTGGGTTGGTTTGTACAAGGTATTCTTCATATGTTTCATGAGCGAGAACGCTGAGAGAGGAGATGTCAGATCCAGCACCAATTGCACTTATGTCACCAATGTCAATCGTATAATTACTGACGTCACCTATAAGCACATTTGTTTCTTTCTCAACATTTATTGTCGCCATACCTTTGCCATTAATCGCTTTATTGAGAACGTCATAAGTTGCTTTTTGCGATGAGGTCATTTCTCCTTGATTCTTTCCTTCAACAGGACTTAGCGAGAGTACTCCTTTGTCATCTGCTTTTACAGTATAAAAGCCACCGAGCCCTTCATTGTAAATATCAATTGCCTTGTCAATGTTTTCTTGTTCCCCTTTGAAAGTAATACTATCACCATGCAAATCGATATTGTTCACCGGATTATTCCCACAATACGCATATGGACTGATATTATAATACTTTTCTGCTAGGGGGTCTACTTGACTCCAGAGAAGGTTTGCACCGTCATATTGCCTTGCACCGTAATCATAAGTGTTCAGTCCATGCTCAGTGTCGTATTCCTTGCCATTATACTTGTATTTCTGAGTACCAGGATTCGTAGAAAGATCTCCAATGACTCCACCAAAAGGATAATAGTGGGTGATCTGCTCAACAGTGCCTGTTTCACTTGCTACCACACGGTTACTTCCCAGATGGTCTTTCAGATAGTAATGGAACTTTGAGTCAGAAGCTGTGATATAACCTTCGTCAAAGAGGATTTTGCTTAAACTATTGTTTTCAAAAATGAAGTTATCGAGATAGTTTGTGGTGTTGGCAGACAACACCAGGTGCGACTTTTCTCTGATGGCATCTGCCAACTGTGAGGCAGACGCAGACACAATATCCGCTGTTGACGCATTGGCATGAACAGGTTGTTCCTCTGATGGCGATATAGAGGTATTTGCTTCTATGGTGCCATCAAGTGTGTGAATCTGTCCTTGGTTTAGATTCTCAGTAGCCAACAGATGAGAGGAAGAGAGTTTCCTGCCGTCAGCACTATATACATAACTGGTCATACTGCCGTCTGCGAAGGTTATCTTCACGGGATGATTGAGAGCGTCGTACTCTATCTTACTGATGCCCTTGTTCATGTCCTTAGTCATGTTGCCGTTATTGTCGAAGGTGTATTCCACTGTGCTTTCATTTTCATTACCTTCACGGAAATCAAACGAATTAGCTCTTACCAACGACCCTGCGGCATCATGGATATTCTTTAACTGATTACCGTTATAATTGTATGCCAAGTCATCTATCAGGCCAAAGCTGCCATTATTCATCTTTCCTTTTCGTTTCAATGTGCAAGGAGAGCTGTTCAGGTTATAGGAAACTTCTTCCGAATATTTATTGTTCTTATTCACTCCTATTCTAACGATTTCCCCAGACCAAGCCTTAACCAGACGATTCAGATTATCATATTCATATTCGTACCGGAAGGATGTATTCGCATTTCCTGCTTTGATAATTGTTGTTGAGATATTACCATTATAGTATTTGATCCCCCCATCCGTATCGTCCATGTAATGCAGTTCCTCGGAGAACAGAGGGCCATTCGTCTTTCTTAACCAGCCGCGATCATCATATTGATAGGTGGTTGTAAGATTACTGTTGCCGTTGTAACTGGCATTGGACATCCTGTTCAATGCGTCATAGGTAAAGGCAATGACAGCCTCTCTACCATTATAGTCAGTGGTCTTGGAAAGGAGCATATCCGTGGCGGCACTGTTGTTATAGGTTGTCGTCATGGTATATTCCTTGCCGTTATGCTTTACGTAAGTCGTGACAAACTCAGGCTTATCGGTGAAAGAATACTGTGTAGTGGTTTGAATATACTTATTGCCAATGACCTCGCGTTTCTCCGTGAGTTTTCCTCTGATATTGTAATAAAAGGCACTATATATTTTTTCTCCGTCAGAGGTCTGCTGAATCTGACCAACCATGGAGGATCTCGGATCAGCGTCTTTGTTCTTTGGGAAGGTGTATCCGGAAAGAGAGCCGGCTACCATGTCAACGAAATCTTCACGATAGTCATAGTAATTGGCAATCTCAAGGACTGGGCTATTCAGATTATATCCTGATGGACAGTTATATCTTGTATTGCAGACACCGTTACTTGAAAGATTAAACGAATAATTACGAATCTGAGAATCGTTGGTGAGCATATTCTTACAAGTGCCTTGGACCACCATGCGTCCCAATCCGTCGTAGAGATAGAAATGAATGATACCATTTCCATCTTTCGATGAGATCATGCGGTTTGCTGTATCATAAGAGAAATATGTGGTTTTGCACCCTGGCAGTTTTTTCGTAGCCATACGCCCCTTGCTATCATAGGTATATTGATAAGCGTATTTTTCCAGACTTGCTTCCTCTTGGTACATCGGTGATAATACGTAGCGGAGCTGGGCAAGATCATTGTACACATAATAAGTATCGTTGTTGCTTGCCCTTCGCTCAAGAATGACATTACCGCGCAGATCCTTGAACACTTCTATAGTATGACCATCCTCGTCGGTGGTCTTCTCTCCTATGAGAGAGGATTCGGCGTAGGTGTTGTCCTGACTTATACCACTACTTGTAGCAAAATAGTGTTTTACGGGATTTGAACTCGTATTGGTCGTATAAGCGATGGCCTTTCCTCTGCCCCCCATATCATTGCCGGGAGTGGTCGTGAAGACGGGACGACTAAGGGCATCATAAGTGGTGATAGATTTTCTCTCGCCGAAAAAAGAATTGTTTGGTGATGGCAGCCAAGACACACTCTCACGACTGAAGCAATCGTACTCTTTAAGGGTATAGAGCGTATTATTGGCATTGTCTCCGATGCCATTGCTGACAGACTTTGTGGGTCTGCCCAAATCATCGTAGTATTGAATAGAGGTGATATATTTCCCATTAGGGGTGAGCATAGTCCTCTTCTCTATATAATTCTTGTCGTTTTCTGCCGTCGGCTGGGCATAGAGTCCTGCTGATGCGAGGAAACATACAAATGCAGAAATAATATATCGTATCATAAGAATAAACTTTTGAGATTAATTGTTTTTATAATTGTAGTTGATTTGCTGTAGAACAAGACCTGAAGCACCATGTTCTCTGATTTTGGTAAGGCGTCCTGCCTCATCGAAGTCAAAGCAGTTGACCCAACCGTTTGGAGCCTTTTGGAAAGTTATGCCGACCTGGGGTTTGTATTTATAAAATGAGAAAGAAGAATTTAGACGATTATTTTTTATAAATCCTCTTATATTATCTATTAAAGCCCAATCGCTGGTTGATGGTTCCGTCTTTTCGCTGATACTTTTTAATGTCTGCTCATTAATGTAATTGGTCAGAGTTTCAAAAGAACAATTCTTTATCTCGGCAATGGGATATTGCCCTTTATATCCCCAGATATATACAGACGGAATGCCCGATTGTGTCATCTGGACGATATTGCCATTTTTGTCATATTTGTCGTATGTGATGACTTCGTAATAGCTGCAGTTATCGTCAGGATTAGAGTTTGGCTTCAGATACCAAAGCTTTTTCGGTAAGAACAGCTGAGATTCCTCATGATACTGGTAATCCAATTTCTTACCAGACACCACTTTGTCGCCGACATAAGACACTTCTTTTATCGGGACGATGATATTGGCCTGTGTCATCAACAGACAAACGGGATCCGAACTTTCTGAATTGTAGGTATAAAGAGTTTTATCCGTTTGGTCCTTAAGGGATGTACAGGCCTTTTCAAGCAAGAAAGAATTCTTATTAATATCGTCCTTATAACTATAACTACTATTCGTATATATCCCGTCATAGGTGATGGTCGTGCTACTAGGATAATAACAATAGAATCGATGTTCAGGCAGAGGTATGAGCCCCCATGTATAAGTATAATCATATGCATTAACTTTAGCGGAAGACGCACCTGTATAATACATCAATTCTGAATAAACAGTTTTATCGTTTTCGACGATAGTCTTATGGGTGAGCAGGCCGTTTGTAAAAACAGGTCTCGTACTTTGGTATGGATTTAATGTCTGGCGTTGTTCCTTATCATTACGATAATAATATGTGGTTTTTATATTCTTATTATCACCGATAACGGTCTCTGTGACATCGTCATATCCTAATTCATAACCTTTAGCAAAGGTGGAAAGGGGAATTGATGATTCAGAAAACTGAATTAGATCTAAGAAACGGGGGAACTCAACACCCACTACAGAATATTCCCCATCCTCACGAAGTTCATAAGCTAGTTTCCTTCCTTTTATCGCTTTCTTTAGGAACAATATAGGATCTATCAGAAGTTTGCCCATAGAATAGGAAAATAAGCGGTCTTTTCCTACGCCCGTAATACTTTTGATTCTCAGCCCTGCGCCTTGTTTTTCGACTTCTTTAGTATAATAACCAAGAGGTTTTGAATCATACAAATCCATTTCCCATACGGCAACACCTTGGAAACCTGGTTTATGAGCGGTTATTTGATATCTTCCTTTTTTACTCAACGTAATTGTTTTTTCAATATCCTGAGTCGTTGGCATATTTGGATCGTATGGCATATATATATATTCTACAATACTGCTATTGTCACTGTCGATACCTTTTACCGTCAGAAGCGTTAAACCTGTTCCATAGCTTGAATTAGGATTTAGGATTGATAAATGGCCGGTAATCTTTAGTAGTAAGGTTGAATCGGCTTTATATTCCCGGCTATCTTCTGTTTTGCCATATCTATTATCATTTCCTACTAACATTTGCGGTATTGAACTGATTTTCTTTATTCCACCTGTTTGAACATACTCCGTCCACATATAACGATTTGGTTCGTAGCTGAAGGTTTCTTTTGCACCTGTGGGGTGTGTGATTCTTGTTAGTATACCAAGCATTGAGGTTTCGAATTCACTGTCCTTGACAGCTCCATCGTAAAACTTCTTCGTCTCTATATCAAAGATTTTGCAGAAATATTTTCTACCATAATCCTTACCGTTATAATACCCCCAGTAATCCAGACTTTTTGACATCTTTGAGGGGAAGTCCTGGCTTTCATTGTATTCAAATGAATATTTGAAGTTTGGTGTAAGCTCATCCTCAATGCTTAGCAGTTTCAGGCGCTTATACAAATCTTCTTCTTCCCAAGCTGCTATCTCCTGATTAGCTCCAAAATAGCCATAATTGAACTTATATTGGTGAACGACCTCGTTTGAAGAGTTATAAACAACGATCTTATCAAGTTTCTGTGGCGTCTTAGGAGCATAAATATCATGATACATGTCTTCACGAGAGGATGAGAGGAAGCATATCTTTCCGCCATCCCAGTTTATTTCCTTCAGTCTTGCAGTCTTTATTTTATTTTTAGTCCACGAATAGATTGCGTCTTTGTTTGTTAGAGAAGATCCCCCATCGTCAAAATAGCTTATATTGTATTCTGGGGTTCCATCATTATAAGCAACATCCCTGTTCATATCGGTATATTTTACACAGGTTTCATTGGAAACGGCATCAAAATCCTCATCCTCATACATGAAATTGATGGTCTTTTTCATAGGGGTGATGATCTTTGTCAGGAACCAACTGGAGGCATGCAGATCATGTGGTGCGCCATCATATCCACCTGTTATATGAATATTATCGTCTGTTCCGTTTCCATAAGAATAAGTATATGTCAGTTCTCTTTTCTTAAACTCGTATAATGTACCATCTTTGGCTATCAGTTCAAAGTAGTATTTATTATCTTTGTCTTTTAAGATATGAAGAACGTAGCCAGCCAATCGATCCATAAAGATACCTTGTGGCTTTGACGGATCTTTGTCTTGAGACAGAAAGAATTTGTCTCCACCGTTCCATAAACTAAAATTGAAGATATCTGGTTCGGAGTCGATGATCAACTCGTTTTCATAATCAATATGAGGGCAAGAAAGAGTAGCACCACATCCTACTACAGGACAAGGAGACGCAACAACACGTTTGACATATTCGCTTTCTTTGTATTTGCTGGAACCATAATAACCTTGTATCTTATAATAGTATCCTTTTCTTTGTAAATCATATTCTAAGAAGTCATCAGCACATTTAATGTATCTGGAAATACTGGCATTCATACTTAAATGCCAGCCGAGTCCTACCCATGTGGCCTCTTGGCTGGGCTTGAATCCAGTTGAGCTGTAGCTCAGACTGATGGGAAGCTTTATATCGTAGGCCATCACCTCGCACAAAGGAATACTGACGGAAGTTGTGCCGTTATAATAAGTCACAGGTCTGTCCACATATCGGGACATTTCAGCCACTTCTGGTGACTGGATGGATATTTGGGATTCCAACACATTTTGTTTAAGATCCATATGATATCGGGAGATCTGCGCCCATCCGTATGAGGTGTTGAGCAATATGCAGATGAGTAAAACAACATTTCTCATATTTAAAAGTATTTTTTTATTATTTTGCTAAGAATAAAAACCGTTTGGGAATGATGGGAGATGATATACTTAATATGGTATACTATCTCTTTTTATTTCAACTCAACTTTTTCGCTATATACCTTTCCGTTGACGTTGAGATAGAGGATATAGACTCCATGGGGCAGACCGTTGCAGGTAATGTCGCGTGTGTAACCTATGCCAGCCGACTGAGTGAACGAGGAGTGATGATAGACGAAACCCATATGGTTGCACACCAGAATGGTGACGGTTGCCTTTTCGGTAAGATCGTAGTTGATCGTGATATTGGAGCCGTTGACATAGGTCTCGTAATTGATGATAGTATTATCGCTTCTACTCTGTCCTGCTATGGAGTCTTTGTTGGTGATACTCTCATTCAGAGGGTCATTGAGCAGGCGCTGCTTGTCGGGAAGATAGCTGTAAGCTTTCTGAAGGCACGAGACAGGTTCCATATTGTTGTAATTGGTCGTGGAGACAGTCTCGAACAACGGATAGCGGTAACCTCTGGCATACCACAGGTAGCGCTCTTCTATTTCCTGTTTCAGGTTGTTGGGATCAAAGACAGTTGTGTCGTTGAGAGCATTCATGTTAACTGATGCGCTCCTGATGATGTGGACGCGAAGCACATTTCGGATGGTGTCCTCTTCAGAGAGAAGAATACTACCGAAGGCATCGGCCTCACTGGACACGGAACCGATGGTGCGCATACTGCTAGTGCCGCAATAGATGCCATTACCGATAAAAGGATTGCTGATACCGTCACCATAGGAGAATGGATAAGTAAGCAAGATAATCGGGCGCTCATAATCCATATTTTTCAGTGCAGTCTCATAGCCAACGTATTTCAGCGTGTCGGAGGTAACGGCATACTTCCGGAGCATCGTTGGTTCAAGGGCGGTGATGAGGACAGAATCCGAATCACTGAAATACTCAATGGGGTAGTCTTTGAGAACCTCCAGGTTGGAAAATTCCCATATGACATCCTCACCAGATTGGCCTGGTGAGAAATACTCCATCTCTTGTTTTACAAACTCGTCCCCGATACGAGGAGCATTTGCGTCAAATGTTACCGTCTGTTGTGCATGAGTAGACAAAACATACAGCAATAGCGGAGTGATAAAAAATTTCTTCATAAGATTAACAGAAAAGTTAATAATATTTAGTTTTTATAAATGACTCTCAAATTTTCGTACTGCTTTTATCCTATTTACGTAGAATAAGCCTAATTGTGACACTTCTTTCCATGCAAAGGCTCAAAGGTCTGAAGTTTTGTAGATCCTTGTGTTTTTAGTGAACGGAGATTATGGTTGGGTGGCATCGTCATGGATGCTGTCGGCCATGAGGCGGTAGATCTGGCGTGTACGTTCGTCGTGGATCAGCGATAGCTGTTTGTTCATCACACCGACGTCGTAACGCACCATAGGACCCGTCTGAGCGTCTTTTGGCGACATGACGGTGACTTTCTTAGCGACCTCCCCTATCAGGGGCAGGAACAGCCTGAAATCGATATTCTCTTCCTGCAACACACGTTCGGCCAGACGGTAGCAGTGGTTGGTGAGGTTGGCTGCGAATACGGCGGCCAGGTGGAGCTTGGCCCTTCTTGACGAGTTGACCTCCTGCACATGGTCCGAGATGCTCTCGGCCAGTGTTTGGATCATGGTCAGCGTCTCCGCATCGGAGGCCTCAACAAAACAAGGTATCTCTTTGAAGTCGACCTTTCTCGTCTTGGAAAACGTCTGCATGGGATAGAGTACGCCATAGTGAACAGCCTGTGTGTCGAAGATCTCCATAGGAACACTGCCTGCTGTGTGCATGAACACAGCCTTCGTCCTGTCTGGACAGAGGGACTCGGCCAGTCCTTTAATGGCATCGTCCTTGACACTTATGATATAAGCGTCTGCATCAGTACGGACCTCAGACAGCGTTGAAACAGCCTGACAACCCAGTTTGCTGGCCAGTGTAGTGGCATGTTCTGGGGTGGGACTATACACCTGCATGATGTTGTGTCCGCTGTCTTGCAGAGCCAGTGACAGTTGTGTGGCGAGATTGCCAGAACCCAGGATGACCAGTTGGTAGCTCATAGTTGCATTGCTTTAAAGAGTCCCTTGAACTGCAGGTATTCATCATTTGTAATCTGGTTCTTGCAGTAAGGAATGATCTGCTTGGCCATGCCACCAGTGGCGATGATATGTACGGTGCCGTTGAGTGTAGGCTTGATACGATCGATGATGCCGTCAATCATGGCGGCAGTACCATATACGATACCACTCTGCATGCATTCTAAGGTGTTACGACCAATGAGATGGTGTGGCTTCTCGATGTTGATAGACGGCAGTTGTGATGCTCTCTTGCAGAGAGCGTTCAACGAGGTCTTCACACCAGGTATAATCATGCCACCGATAAAACAACCATGCTCGTCGATCACGCCGACAGTGGTCGCTGTGCCCATATCGATGACGATAGCAGGTACTCCATGACAGAGGACTGCTCCGATAGCATCAGCCAGACGGTCGTTGCCCAACTGTGTAGGTGATTCCACGTTAATGTTTATCACCCTCA
>Ga0310696_10009556_pt1 | contig 11214 bp, 6 predicted proteins | sample AusTroGonzalo_MG_4_FD_203885 | JGI IMG/M metagenome (GOLD analysis project Ga0310696, IMG submission 203885) | Bovine rumen microbial communities from tropical cattle in Woodstock, Queensland, Australia - Gonzalo_02 (v2) (version 2) | ecosystem: Host-associated > Mammals > Digestive system >...
CAGACTGCGAAGAACGCGAGAAAAAGGCGATTGAAGCCGAATTGCGCGAGCAGGTGTTTCGGAAGACTGGCCGGAACGACCCCTGCCCTTGCGGCAGTGGCAAGAAGTTCAAGAAATGCTGCGGCGCGAATCGATGAATGAGACGCGGGCGCGGCAATTTCGCCGCGCCATGCGTTTTTTTGGTATAATACACAATCAAACTCGTAAAAAGAAAGGAGACTAAAATGTCTGTTAAGGGCTATGCAAAGTTTCTGCTGATAATGGCAGGTTTGGGCGGACTCCTCTATGGAGTCGATGTAGGCGTTATTGCGGCAGCTTTGCCATATATCGAAAGAACGTCGACTTTCGACCAGGATCAGATTGGCTGGATTGTCGGCATGGCCCTTTGGGGGTCCCTGCCGTCCTCGCTCGTCGCGGGGCTTCTCGCCGAGTGGTTCGGGCGCAAGAAAATGATTATCGCATCCGCGCTTTTGTTCCTCATATCGATTCCTGTCATTTGCGCATCTGGATTCTTCGAGGGCGGGAACTTCTGGATCATGGTTGGCGGGCGCGCGATGCAGGGCGCTGCGGCAGGCCTCTTCGGCGTCATAGTTCCAATGTACCTTGCGGAGTGCCTTGACGCCGACTCGCGTGGCAAGGGAACGGGGATGTTCCAGCTTCTTCTTACGATTGGCCTCGTCTTCGTCGCGGTCATCGGCTTCTGCGTTACCTGCTTCGTGGGCGATGCCAAGAAGGTCGTCGACGACAAGGCCATCGCCAGCAACATAATCGTCTTCGAGCAGAAGACCGATGCCGACGGCAATCCTGTGGTCGACGAGGCGAAAAATCCAGTGTGGGTGCTTGACGAAGCTGGCCAGCCCAAGCCGAAGCTGGACAAGGAAGGCAAGAAGATCGCCGACATGAAGAAGGTCACATTCGAGATGATCAAGAGCTGGGTCGCGCCTGAGAAGGTCGTTTCCTGGGTCCATGCGTGGCAGATGATATTCCTTCTTTCGTGCATTCCCGGCATCATCCTCTTCCTCGGCGCGTTCCGCCTGAAGGAATCGTCGCGCTGGCTCTACAGGAAAGGTCGCAAGGACGAGGCGCTCGCCTCCCTCGCCGCCAACAACGGCGAAGAAAAGGCAAAGGAGATTCTCGCCGAGATGATTGCCGCGGACGAGGCTGCGGCCGCCGAGAAGGCGAAGAACGCCGCCGCGACCGATTCGCTTCTCCAGAAGAAATACGTGATCCCGTTCATTCTCGCGGTCGTGATCCTCGCCTGCAACCAGACGACCGGCATCAACTCCGTCCTGAACTACACGGTGACGATTTTCCAGAAGACCGGCATGCCTGGCGCGTTCGCAAACGTCTCCGACGTCGCCATCAAGATAATGAACTGCGTGATGACCGTCGTCGCCTGCGCGCTTGTCGACAAGAAGGGCCGCAAGTTCCTCCTCAAGCTCGGCACGTCCGGCATCATCGTAGGCCTTTGCGGCGTCGGCTCCATCTTCCTCGCGATCTCAAAGGTGTGGGTCGCGCCGTCGATGGTGACTGGCGTACTTGCGACGGTGTTCTTCTTCATGTTCATCGGCTTCTACGCAGTGGGTCCTGGCGTGTGCGTGTGGCTCGCGCTTACCGAGCTTATGCCCACTCGCATCCGCGCTACCGGAATGTCGATCGCGATGATCATCAACCAGGGCGTGTCGGCCGGTATCGCGACCGTCTTCCCGAAGTGGTGCGCCGCTACAAACGACAACGGCTCCGTGTTCTTCGTTCTCGCGGGCTTCACGGTTGTGTACTTCATCACCGCCGCGTTCTTCCTGCCCGAGACAAAGGGACGTACGCTTGAGGAGGTCGAGCAGTATTTCACCACCGGAAAGATGCCGGAGAAGAAGGCGTAGCCGTTGTTTGGCACTTTATATTCTGCCGCAAATATGGTAAAATACGCCGAAACATATACAAGAAAAGACAAGACAAAAGGAAAGAAACAAAAATGAAGCAACAGAAAAAGTACGTGTACTTCTTTGGCGCAGGCCAGACAGAAGGCAATGCAAACATGCGTGAACTCCTCGGCGGCAAGGGCGCAAACCTCGCCGAGATGGCCGGGCTGGGGTTGCCCGTGCCGCAGGGCTTTACGATTTCGACTGAGGCCTGCACCCGCTACTACGACGACGGCAAGAAGATCGCGCCGGACATCGAGAAGCAGGTGATGGAGTATATCGACAAGCTTGAGAAGTCCGCCGGCAAGAAGTTCGGCGACAAGAAGAATCCGCTTCTCGTATCCGTTCGCTCTGGCGCCCGCGCGTCCATGCCGGGCATGATGGACACGATTCTCAACCTCGGCCTCAACGAGACGGTCGTCGAATCTCTCGCGAAGCAGACGAAGAATCCGCGCTGGGCGTGGGACTGCTACCGCCGCTTCATCCAGATGTTCTCCGACGTCGTCATGGAAGTCGGCAAGAAGTACTTCGAGAAGCTGATCGACGACATGAAGGCCAAGAAGAAGGTCAAGAACGACGTCGATCTCACCGCCGCCGACCTTAAGACCCTCGCCGGGCAGTTCAAGGCAGAGTACAAGGCGAAGATCGGCAAGGAATTCCCGAACGACGCCAAGGAGCAGCTCTTCGAGGCGATCAAGGCGGTGTTCCGCAGCTGGGACAATCCGCGCGCGAACATCTACCGCCGCGACAACGACATCCCGTATTCGTGGGGCACGGCTGTCAACGTCCAGATGATGGCGTTCGGCAACCTCAACGACAACTCCGGCACGGGCGTCGCGTTCACGCGCGATCCTGCGACTGGCGAGAAGAAGCTCATGGGCGAGTTCCTCATGAACGCGCAGGGCGAGGACGTCGTCGCCGGCGTTCGCACTCCGATGCCGATCTCCAAGATGGCGGAGGTCATGCCCAAGGTGTTCAAGCAGTTCCAGAAGATCTGCGAGACGCTCGAAGAGCACTACCGCGACATGCAGGACATGGAGTTCACGATCGAGAACCAGAAGCTCTTCATGCTCCAGACCCGCAACGGCAAGCGCACGGCCAAGGCCGCGCTCAAGATCGCCTGCGATCTCGTCGACGAGGGCATGCGCACCGAGGAAGAGGCCGTTCTCATGATCGACCCGCGCAACCTCGACACGCTTCTGCATCCGCAGTTCGACGCTGTCGCGCTCAAGAACGCGAAGCCGGCTGGCCGCGGCCTTGCGGCGTCTCCGGGCGCGGCTTGCGGACAGATCGTGTTCACCGCCAACGACGCGAAGGAATGGAAGGCGAACGGCGACAAGACCGTTCTCGTCCGCCTCGAGACCTCGCCAGAGGACATCGAGGGCATGAAGGCCGCGGAGGGCATCCTCACGGTTCGCGGCGGAATGACGTCGCACGCGGCGGTCGTCGCGCGCGGCATGGGCGTCTGCTGCGTCTCCGGCTGCCAGGAAATCCAGATGGACGAGGAGCACAAGAAATTCACGCTTGGCGGCAAGACGTTCAAGGAAGGCGACTGGCTTTCCATCGACGGCTCGACCGGATACATCTACGACGGCGTCATCCCGACGGTTGACGCGACGATCGCCGGCGAGTTCGGCCGCATCATGAACTGGGCGGACAAGTTCCGCCGCCTGCACGTCAGGACCAACGCCGACACGCCGCGCGACGCGAAGAAGGCTCGCGAGCTTGGCGCCGAGGGCATTGGCCTTTGCCGTACGGAGCACATGTTCTTCGAGGCGGACCGCATCGCCGCGTTCCGCGAGATGATCTGCGCCGACACGGTCGAGGAGCGCGAGCTTGCGCTCAACAAGATCCTTCCGTTCCAGCAGGACGACTTCGAGCAGCTCTTCGAGGCGCTAGAGGGCAAGCCCGTCACGATCCGCTTCCTCGATCCGCCGCTGCACGAGTTCGTGCCGCACAGCGAGGACGAGATCAAGCTTCTCGCAAAGGCGCAGCACAAGACCGTCGCCGAGATCGAGGAGCTCATCGACTCGCTCCACGAGTTCAACCCGATGATGGGTCACCGCGGCTGCCGTCTTTGCATCACGTACCCCGAAATCGCCCGCATGCAGACGACCGCGGTCATCCGCGCCGCCGTCAAGGTGCAGAAGTCGCATCGTACGTGGACCGTCAAGCCCGAGATCATGATCCCGCTCACGGGCGACGCGAAGGAGCTCAAGTACGTGAAGGACATCGTCGTCAAGACGGCGAACGAGGAAATCGCGCACGCCGACGTCAACATCGCCTACAAGGTGGGAACGATGATCGAGATTCCGCGCGCGGCCCTGACCGCCGACGAGATCGCCGAGGAGGCCCAGTTCTTCTGCTTCGGCACGAATGACCTCACGCAGATGACCTATGGCTTCTCTCGCGACGACGCGGGCAAGTTCCTCTCCGCCTACTACGACAAGAAGATCTTCGAGAACGACCCGTTCGCGAAGCTCGACCAGGTCGGCGTCGGCAAGCTCATGGAGATGGCGATCAAGCTCGGCAAGAGCGTGCGTCCGAAGCTCCACTGCGGCATCTGCGGCGAGCACGGCGGCGATCCGACGTCCGTCGAGTTCTGCCACCGCATCGGGCTCGACTACGTCAGCTGCTCTCCGTACCGCGTGCCGATCGCGCGTCTTGCGGCGGCGCAGGCGGCCCTCCGCAAGTAACGGGGCGTTGCGTCAAAAGACGGCGGCATCAGATAGGTGCCGCCGTCTTTGCGTAATGAACATTGTTAAGACGAGATTATGGTGCGTGCGACATCTAGTGCGTTTTGGCATGATGTCAAAGTTAAGAGAGGAGAAAAAGCCATGGCAATTGGAAAGTCGTTGGCGCTGATCGCCGCAGTGGCGATTGCGCGGTGCGTTCCCGCGGCGGATGCTGCGGCGGAAGCAGGGCCCCAGGTGAAACCTGACGCACGCTACCTGGCGTTGCTGGGCCTGATGCACAGTTCGTCTAAATCCATCGCGAAGAACACTAGCTGGATGGCGGAATGCCTCGAAAACGGGCCTTATGGAAGCAACTGGAGGACGATACACGAGAAGACTACGCACGAGGACCTCGTGGCGTTCTCGAAAGACATGGCCGCAATTCTTTCGAGCAAGACCGTCGCCGACGCAGCGCCCGCGATTAAAGGCGTTGAGACCATGGCCGATCAGCTGCACAAAGACTGCGCATATTCCCCTGATGCGGCGAAACTGGCCATGCTGCTCGCCGCGTCTAAAGCGGCAGAATCGCCGACGGTCGCGAGTGCGCTTTCAAAGCGTGCAGCCAAGCTCCGAGTCCGGGCCTTGGCTGACGTAGCCAAGCGCAAGTGCGACTTTGACGGCAAGATAGAGCAGTCCTATGCGCTCGTAGATGCCTGCATAATGGGGCTTGGATTGTCGGAAGTCCCCGAAGACGCAGTCTATTTACTTGCCGATTCTTGCAGCATCGTCGAATGGCGAGACGGCAACGTTGTTCAAGTGACGAACCAGGCAAAGGAAAAGAAGTGCATGAAATTGGCGGAGACGGGGATTGACGTCGTCCTTGCCGTTGACGGGGTTGTCTCCGCAAAGGAATCCGCAAAGGCGAAAGCAGCGGTTGCGGTCCTCGACAAGGCGGTCAAGACGAGGATCAAGGCCGTGGTCTCTCCTTGCGGAGCCTCGAAGCCTTCTCCGGAAGAATCTGCGGAGATGTCGGCAAATTGCTACGATGCGTATGCGATGCTCCTCGAATATGCAAAGGGCAAGTCGGGCCTTCCGCCCGTAACGGCCATTCTTGATGCAAAATCCGCTGAAGTAAAGCGCATGGCCGAGAAAGCCCGTGCAAAGGCGTCCCGTCAATAATATGGGCCAGACAAAAGACTTGCTCAGGCGGTACGCCGCGAAATACGAGACGGACGATTTTGTCGCCGGAGATCCATCTCGGTTCATGCATTGGGTGAAGAACAGTGGTGGATCGCCGGAAAACATCGAGGCTACCGCGTTTGTCGCATCGTGCTTGAGCTTTGGGTCGATCGCGCAATTCGTTCCGAAAATTCGAAGCCTTCTTGATTTTGCGCACGGCGACATGGATGGTTGGATTCGCCGAGGCGCGTTTGAGCGTGACGTAAAAGAAGATTGCTCGTGCCGCTTCTACCGGTTTGTCACCTTTACGGATCTTCTGCTGTTCCTTCGGGCATATAGGAGCATCATGCAGAAGTACGGGACTCTTGGCGCGTATGTGGAATCTTCCGGAGACGGCACTGGCCTTGGCGCAGTGAAGGCCATTTGCGCGGCGTTTGCGGAATCTGGTTCGCATCATCTTGTCCCGGCAGACGCTAAATCGGCATGCAAGAGGCTATGCATGTTCCTACGCTGGATGGTGCGCGCTAATTCGCCTGTGGACCTGGGCTTGTGGAAGTTTATCGACAAGCGTACGCTCGTCATGCCGCTTGACACGCATGTTCTTGACGAAGCCGTGCGACTTGGGCTTGCATCTGCGAGGCAGGCTTCCATGGCGGCGGCGGTGCGGCTGACGGCGGCAATGGCGGAGGTCTTTCCAGACGATCCGCTAAAAGGCGACTTCGCGCTCTTTGGACATGGACTTAATGCCGATTGATTTCGCCCGGTGATTCGTGACAACCTTCGCTTTGACATGGACACGAGCGGTTTCTCTATGGTATACTACGGCCATGATAAGAATAGCGCTGTTTTGTGCCGTGATCGCAACGTCCTCGGCGCTTGCCGGGGAGGTGTCCGACTTCTGCGAAGGATGGGAGTTCTCGCGCGACCAGAAGGAGTGGCGCGCGGTCGAGATTCCGCACGACTGGGCTGTCGACGGGCCATTCGACCCTAAGGGCGATCCCAACACCGGCAAGCTCCCGTGGAAGGGGGTTGGATACTACCGAAAGCCGTTTGTGCTGCGCTCCGAGCCAAATGGCAGGCGCGTGTTCCTCGACTTTGACGGAGTGATGTGCGATGGAACGGTCTATGTCAACGGGGAGCCATGTGCGCACCAGGCGTACGGCTACCTCGGGATGAGAGCCGACGTCACGCCGTATCTTTTCGTCGGCACGAACGAAGTGATGGTCAAGGCGGACACCACCAAGCTGTTCTCGCGCTGGTATCCGGGCGCGGGAATGTACCGCCGCGTGCGGAAGATCGAGACTGATTCTCTCTATCTAGACGATCGGGACGTTTTTGTCGCGGCTTCGCCGGTGGAAGACGGCGGCGTCTGGAATGTCCGCGTCACGGGCGCGGTCACGAGCCGTCGTCCTGCGGACTCTCCCGCCGAAGTGTCGGTTGCCATCATGTCGCCGAAAGGGGATGTCGTAGCAAATGGCTCCACCGCATTGTCGGTAGGGGCGCAGGCGAAAAGCGAGTTCGAACTCGCGCTTTCCGTTCGTGGCCCGAAGCTCTGGAACATGGAGCCTAACGCCGCGTTGTACACCGTGGAGATTTCGGCGACGTCCGCCGACGGCAAGGCAAAGGACGTTGTCTCCGTCAAGACGGGCTTCCGCACTTTCCGCTTCGACGCGAAGACGGGCTTTCATCTCAACGGACGCCACGTGCAGCTCAATGGCTCGTGCCTCCATTCCGACCTCGGAATCCTCGGCATGGCGTTCAACCGCTCCGCAATGCGGCGCGAGATTCTTGCGCTGATGGACATGGGCGTCAACGCGATCAGGACTTCGCACAACCCTCCGTCGCCCGAACTTCTCGAGCTCTGCGACGAGCTTGGTATTTTCGTGTGGGACGAGTGCTTCGACAAGTGGAACGCCACATGCGGACGCGGCGACGAGCCGCTTGAGCCTTTTGTCGAGGCGAAGCTCGCGGAGTTCGTCCGCCGCGACAGGAACCATCCATGCGTTTTCGTGTGGTCCATCGGCAACGAGATATCTCCCGGCGTGGCGTGTCCGCCCGGGCAGGAGAACTGGTCCAGCTCCCCGGCGCTAGGGACGACTGCGGAACGCTGCGCGCAATTCCGCAACGCGGTCCGCGCCCTGGACCCGACGCGTCCCGTCGGAATAGGAAGCTGTTTCCCGGCGGCCGCGCCGAAAGGCGACTATGCGCCATTGGACATCACTGGGTGGAATTACCACCAGCAGTACGACAAGATGCACGAACTTTATCCGGAGAAGCCGCTCATCTACAGCGAATCGGCGTCCGCGCTTTCCGACTACGGGCATTACGCCGCGGAACTTTCGAGAGAAAAGACCGACTACGATACAAAGGCATTCAGCGTTGATTCGTATGACCGAAACGCCGCGAGATGGAGCGACATCCCCGACCTGGAGTTCGAGCGCATGGAGCGCGATAAGTTCGTCGCCGGAGAGTTCGTGTGGACGGGCGTTGACTACATTGGCGAGCCCACGCCGTTCCAGAAGTCGCCGGTGAACGGAGTGAAAATCCCTCGCCGCGACCTTGCCCGCAGCTCGTATTTCGGCGTATACGATCTTCTTTGCATGCCCAAGGATCGCGTGTTTCTGTACCGCTCGCACTGGCGCAAGGACGCGTTCACGCTGCACATAGTTCCCTCGCACTGGAATTTTCCCGAGAAGGCCGGCAAGTCGATTCCTATCTACGTTTATTCAAGCGCCGACGAGGCGGAACTGTTCCTGAACGGCGCTTCGCTCGGGCGCCGCCGCAAGAACCCGGACGCGACTTACAAGACCGGCTACTACGACGTCATGCCGCGCTACAGGCTCATATGGGAGGACGTGAAGTACGCCCCCGGAGAGCTCAAGGCCGTCGCCTACGGCAAGGACGGAAAGCCGCTCGGCGAGGAAGTCGTACGCACGGCCGGCGATGCCGTTGCCGTGGTGCTGAAGCCGGAGTCCGACACACTGCCTGCCGATCCGAAGGAGCTTGTGTTTGTCGCAGTGTCGCTGGCTGACGCGAACGGCGTGACCGTGCCGCGCGAGAGCCGCCGCGTGTCGTTTGCAGTCGAGGGTAACGGCGAAGTGGTGTCCGTCGGAAACTCGAATCCTCGTGGACTCGATTCGTTCAAGTACACGGCGTCGCATCCGCTCTACAACGGACGCGCAGGACTCTACGTCAGGAGGACGGGCGCTGGAATGGTGCGCCTTGTCGCATTCGCTGACGGGCTCCGCCGCGCTACCGTGCAGTTCGATGAGCTAAAACCTTGAAGGTGCAGAAAAGCCAACGTAGAATACGGCTTCGCCGCGTTCCGTGCATACGGGCCATGGTCGTGCATAATACACGCGTGTCGGGGATGGGCTGTCGAAAGACTCGTCCGGCATCGGACCGACAATCTGCGACTACTTCCACATCTTCCGGCCAGCGTGATGCGTGCCGCGCGAAGGCTCCGATGCTTTGGCTCGCCATTGAACTGCTCAGGTGATTCCTTAGCAAACCCTTCGACTCGTTGCGCGCGGAATTGCGATTTGCTATACTATCGCCGTCTGCCTGTGGTATGGCGGAAGGAAGGAATCTACGCATGAAGAAAATGAATCTTGTGATCGCCCAGTCAGGCGGTCCGTCGATGGTCATAAACGAATCGCTTGTCGGCGCGGTGCTAGAGGCGCGCAAGTCGTCGTCGATTGGAAAGATACTCGGCGCAAAGCATGGAATCCTCGGCATTCTCGGCGACGACTACATAGATTTGAGAAAGCCTTCCGAAAAGAAGCTGCTGGCTATCGCGGCGACGCCGTCGTCCGCGCTCGGAAGCTGTCGCAGAAAGCCGGACGCGGCGGACTGCCGCGCCATCTTCGAGGCTTTCCGACGCCGCAACGTCGGCTACTTTCTCTACATCGGCGGCAACGACTCCGCCGACGCGGCCCGTATCGTCGCGGAGGAAGCGGAGAAGGAGGGCTATCCGCTCGTCGTCTATCACATTCCGAAGACGATAGACAACGACCTGCGCTCCTGCGACCATACGCCGGGTTTTGGGTCCGCCGCGCGGTTCGTTGCGAGCGCGCTAATGGGCGACGACCTCGACAACCGTGCGCTTGGCGGCGTGAAGATCGATGTAATCATGGGGCGCGACGCGGGCTTCCTTACAGCCGCGTCCGCGCTGGCGCGCACTCGTCCGGATGACGGTCCGCACCTCATCTACCTGCCCGAGGTTCCGTTCTCCGAAAAGAAATTCGTCGCCGACGTAAAGGCCGCGATGAAGAAGTTCGGGCGCTGCGTTGTCGCGGTGTCGGAGGGGATTCGCGGACGCGACGGCGTTCCTGTTGGCGCGAAGCTCTCCGACGGCGAGACCGATTCGCACGGGAACGTCCAGATGTCCGGCACCGGCGCTCTCGGCGACGCGCTCGCCAAGCTTCTCAAGGCGAAGGCGAAGGTAAAGCGCGTGCGGGCCGATACGTTTGGCTATCTCCAGCGCTCGTTTCCCGGCGTCGCTTCCGCGGCAGACCAAGCGGAGGCTTTCGAGGCGGGCCGCGCTGCTGTCAAGGCGGCGGTCTCGGTTTCGTCCAGTGCCGAAGTTCCGTCGAAGGGAACGATAGCGATTCGCAGGGCGAAGGGCGCAAAGTACAAGGCGCTGTTCGTGCCGGAGCCGATACAGAACGCGGCGAAGTTCACGAGATCAGTGCCGAAGGAGTTCATCGCGGCGAACGGGCACGACGTCACGCCCGCCTTCATCGCGTACGCAAAGCCGCTCGTCGGCGCGCTTCCGCAGTGCGAGACTTTCTGAGGAAAATTCTGGAGCAGTCATGAAGATAGGTTGTCACTTGAGTTCGTCAGGCGGGTATCTTGCCATGGCGCAGACTGCCGTCTCGATAGGCGCGAACGTCTTCCAGTTCTTCACGCGCAACCCTCGCGGCGGCGCGGCGAAGCCAATAGACAAGAGCGATGTCGCGGCGTTCATGTCGTACGCGGCGGAGAACGGGATCGGTCCGATCCTCGCCCACGCGCCATACACGCTGAACGCGGCCGGTGCGGAAGACAGGGTGCGCGAATTCGCGGAAATGACGATGGCGGACGACCTGTGCCGGCTTGAGCTTACGCCGGGGGCGATGTACAACTTCCATCCCGGCAGCCACGTCGGGCAGGGGGCGGAGGCTGGGATCGCGCTGATTGCCGGAATGCTCAACAGGATATTTTCCAAAGGCCCGTTCGCGACGACCGTGCTTCTGGAGACGATGTCCGGAAAGGGCAGCGAGGTCGGGCGGAGTTTCGAGGAGATACGCGCAATCATCGACGCAGTCGATACGCCGCTTGGCGTATGCCTCGACACGTGTCATGTCTGGGACGGCGGCTACGACATAGTAAACGATCTGGACGGGGTCGTCGCCGAGTTCGACCGAGTGATAGGTCTTGAGCGCCTCAAGGCAATCCAC
>Ga0310696_10009557_pt1 | contig 11214 bp, 17 predicted proteins | sample AusTroGonzalo_MG_4_FD_203885 | JGI IMG/M metagenome (GOLD analysis project Ga0310696, IMG submission 203885) | Bovine rumen microbial communities from tropical cattle in Woodstock, Queensland, Australia - Gonzalo_02 (v2) (version 2) | ecosystem: Host-associated > Mammals > Digestive system >...
AGGTATAAAAGAATAAATGTAGAATGGTTAGATAAGGATGGTAAAAAATACGATTGTAGGTTTACAAATCCATTACAAAGTCGTATAATTCAACATGAAATAGATCATTTACAAGGTAGATTATTTATAGATTATAAATAAGGTAAATAAAATGTATTTTATATTAAGAGATTCTAATAATAAAACTTTGTGTGAAGTAAATATTCATGCTAAACAAGATATGTTTAAGAAAGATAAATATGCTATTAGTTTAAGTAGCTATTTTAATATCAATAATTATTCACATTTTTTAATTCATCAAAGTCTTATTGACCAAAAAAGAATTATTGAAGATTTTGCTACTATACAAGACTGTGCTACTTATTTTTATGAAAATACTGGAATATATCCAGAATGTAAGCAATATAATTTAAAAGATCCTAATCTTACTAAAGATAAGGCTATAATTGTTTCAACTACAAGAGAAATTTTAAGAAAAATAGCTGATAAATATGGATTGGACTTATCGGAGGATTAATATGGGATATAGAAATTATTTTGTTATTGCTGAAAAAGAAAAAGTAGATGAATTCTTAAAATTATCAGAAGAAGATAGGGTTCGTTTTTCATTTAAGCAAGATATCGAAAAAGGTTATATGGATCAAGAAGAAATAGATAATTTTGTAGAAATGAATTATATCAATAGTTTTGTCTTTAAACATGAAATGGGTGGTGAAGAAATTCATGAATGTGGCAAGTACTTTGATAATGAAACTGCAGAAAAGATAAAAGAAGGTTCTATAAATTTATCCAATGATGATGGTGAAATAAATGTAAAAGTAAAACCGGAAGCATTATTAATATGTGCAGAGCATTATAAACAAAATTCTATAAAATGGTGGAATAATATTATTAAATCTATGGAAATGACAGATGAGGAAATTAAGGAAGACTGGAAAAATTATCCAGAAGGTAGACCTAATATAAAAGAAAAATTAATATGGCACATAAGAGAGTTAGAGGATAAACACATAGATGTTCTTGATACAAATATAAATCATAAATATCGTATTACTTCTTCTTGGGTTTATGAATATACTATGTTTGAATTAGTACATTTATATAAGACAATTGATTGGGATAAGTATTATTTGATTTGGTTGGGATATTAAAAGGAGCATGAAATGTTTGTAGTGGTTAAATATAGTAAAACAATAGAAATAGTTAATTTAGATAACATTACTGAAATAAAGTGTGATTATAATAATAACATTTTAGTAATGTATAAAGATTCTGGAGCTTGGGCCAATTGGACAGTTAAAGATGGAGGTACTTTAACAAATGCATATAATCGAATAGTAGATGGATTACTTGAAGGTAAAAAATTAGTAACAATATCAGAAGGTTTAGAATAAAGGATATTGAAATGCCAAAGAAAACAGTAGAAAAATTAGAAGTAAAAGAAATTAAGACATATCAAACTTCTGATGGTAAAATTTATGACACAGAAGAAGCAGCTTTGGAACATGAAAGATTATTAAAGAATCCTGAAGAATGGTATAAAACGAAGATTCTTGAATTAGAAGCTGAAATTGCTGGATTGCATATTACTATTGAAAGATTAGAAAGTAAAATATTAGCATTAGAATCTAAAAAGTTCTTTCCATCTCAACCACATCCAGATGTATCACCTTGGACACCTTACCAACAACCGTTTAATCCAATGGTTCCAAGTCCAAAGTTACCAGCGCAACCTGGGGATGTGGTATTTGAAGATAAAGATCATTATCAAAGGGTGATTATGCAAGATGATGGCTCATTACAAGTTACACATACTGCTGAAGATGATGAAAAAGCTATGAAGGATGGTAAAACGGTAGTATATGCTGGTCATAAAAGAGTTATAACCCCATCAGTTACTTCTTTTGATTTTGATGATGTAGCAACAAATCCATTAGATAATAGCGATTTTAATTTAAAAACGGAATAAAAGAAATGAAAAAGAAAATATCTAAGATTAAATATAGCTTATGTAATATTGATTGGTTATGCCCAGAATGTCATAAAGATGTTTCAAAATTAGATAAGAATTTTGTTCCAAGGTCATTAGAAGGCGGCTGGGAAAATAATGGTTATCATAATACTTGTCCATATTGTGGTTATTCTTTTGATAATACATATATGATTATGTTTCCACATATAGAAAGATATTTTCCAGATGCTCCTGAAGCTTTACTTAAATTAATAGATTATACTTGTAGTTTAAGTATTAATTGTAATGATCAATTTGGTCCAGCTTGTTGTTGGGATGAGGAATTTGATGAAAATCTTATTACACTATATTTAATATTAACTTCTGAAGAAAAAATGGACCCGGTTAAGACTTTAGATGCTTTATGTCAATGGCATGCAGGTAGATTATTTTATAGTGAAAAACTACCCTCTAAAGAATTAAAGAAAATTAGAAAATTAACTGGTTGGGAATGGTATCCAAATATAAAGGAAGAATCTGATGAGATATAAATTAACACCTCAAGAAGAAAAAAACTTTGATAATTGGTGTAAAGAACATCCTATAAAAAGTGCATTATTTATAACAGGTTTTATGTTAATTTTATTTGTTTTTATACCTTTGCTTATTAGTTCTATATGTAAGTGGTTAGGAATTATAAATTCAATAAAGCTAGGATGGTTGGTGATTGTAATTATAATTTTAACTGCATTGGCTATTATTGGTAGTTATATTGAATATACAAAAGGATATAAAAATGTCTAAAGATTGGACTGGAAATGCTTCATTATATTTAACTAACCACCGTAAAAAGGAAGAAGAAGTAGCTGAATATGATTTGTATTGTACCCATCCTGATTCAATTAAAATATTTCTAAAAAAAGCAAAAGAAGAAGGTTTAATTATTCCTTATAAGATATGGGAACCTGCTTCTGGACTTAATTCTATTGTAGATATATTAGTAGATAATGGATATGATGTACTTGCTACAGATTTAGTAGAAAGAGGCTATAATACAGGTGGAGTTGACTTTTTAAAAGAAACTAGAGAAACCTGTTTAAGAGATAGACCAGAATATCTTAAGTGTATATTTACAAATCCTCCGTACGCTTCTGCCCAAGAATTTGTTAAAAATGCATTAGAAGTATTAGATAATGATGGTATTTGTATAATGTTTTTAAAGTTAACATTTCTTGAAGGTAAAAAAAGATCAGCTTTGTTTAAAAATAAAAAATTAAAATATGTTTGGATATATAGTGAAAGACAAGGTTGTGGTAAAAATATGAGAGAATTTAAAAATGGTGGTGCAGCTGCTTATGCTATGTTCATTTGGGATAATAGTTATAATGGCTTACCACAAATAAACTGGATGTAAAAGAACAAAAGGAAAATAAATGAGAACTATTGGTACTGCTTCTTATGGGTTACGTGCACCTATCGTAAAACAAGGAGATGATTTAATTGAAATTATTGTTGATACTGTATTAAATTCAGGTTTAGAAATTAAAGATAAGGATGTATTAGGTATTACAGAATCTATTGTTGCTAGATGTGAAGGTAATTATGTTACTATTGATGAAGTCGCAGAAGAAATTAAGAGTATTAGTAATAATGCAGATACTATTTTAGTTTATCGTCCGATTTATTCTCGTAATCGTTTTGCAATGATTTTAAAAGCAATTGCTAGAGCTGCAGGTAAAAAAGTTTATATTAGAATGACATATGAAGATGAAGTTGGAAATGTTCTTAAAAACCATCCATTTACTGGTTTAAATTATGATGAATATTATAAATCGATTGTAGAAGCAGAAGGTAAAGAATGTATAATCGTATATGATAATACAACACTAGATGCTGAAAAGGATGTTATAGATTTTGTTATAAATGCAGAAATGTATTTTACAACATGTAATTATGACTCATTTAAAGATGGTTGTTATTTGTTTGATATTTGCAAAGATAAATGTGAATATGGTTTATATGGATCTAATAAATCATCTGAAGAATTGTTAAAATTATTCCCATCTAAGAATTATGCTCAGAACTTAGTAGAAAAAGTACAAGGTAAAATCTTTACCGAAACTGGTAAGAAAATTGAAGTAATGGTTTATGGTGATGGTTGCTTTAAAGATCCAGTTGGTGGAATTTGGGAATTTGCTGATCCAGTAGTAAGTCCGGCTTATACAGAAGGATTAGAAGGTACACCAAATGAAATTAAAATCAAAAATTTTGCTGATGAAAAATATAAAGATTTAAAAGGTGAAGAATTAAATTCAGCTATCAAAGAAGAAATTAAAAATAAAAGTTCTAATTTGAAAGGCAGTATGACAAGTCAAGGTACAACACCACGGAGGTATACAGATTTGTTAGGATCTTTGATGGATTTGACCTCAGGGTCGGGAGATAAGGGCACTCCATTTGTATATGTCCAAGGGTACTTTGATAATATGTCTAATGATTAATAATTTCCCCAGTTAATTCTGGGGATTTTTTTTATAAGATAGAAAATTTTTAGTTTACTAATATTAGATAATATATTAAAATAAAGGAAAGTAAAATGAATACCGTAGTAGATCAATTTAAGTCATATATAGCATTACCAACAAGAAGAGATAACCAAACAGGATGGGTTGTAAGTCTTAATGTAAATGGAAATTGGAAACCTGTTGATTTTAATTTACAAGAAGATGCTTGGAGTTATTTTTATAGTAAATTAAGTGAATTAAAAAATAGATTATTAAATAATACACAAAGGGAATATAATTCATGATAAATTTTACTGATTTTTTAAAAGTAATAGAAGAATGTGATATTCATTCTGATAATTTTAGTACTTTTATGGCAGTAACTAAAGAGCATTGTTTAGATAAAGGTATTACAGATTATGAAGCAATAAAAAAGAATTGGTTAGAATTTAAAATGAGTTTAAATAATGCTGTAAAAAATATGACTAATATAAGGGGTAAAGAATGAGTGATGAATTACTTGCTAGATGTGATGAATTTTTAAATGATCAAGACCCACAAGGTGTAGAAAGAAGTATAGTACATGAATTAGGTCTTTTTCATAAAACTTCACATGTATGGCTATATGATGAAGAAGGTTATATATATTTTCAAGTAAGAGCAGATGCTGATAAACTTTATACATCTGCTTCTGGCCATGTTTTAGCAGGTGAAACACCCACTTATACAGCAATGAGAGAAACAGCAGAAGAATTAGGTTTTAAAATAGATGAAGATAAACTTGAATTAATTGAAGTAGATAGATGGGAGTATGATACAGAAACAAAACATGATCATGCTTTTGCTCATATATATCTTTATAAAATTCCAAAAGATTATACTGCTTTTAGTATTAATCTTACAGAAGTATCAGATATTATTAAATTAAAAGCAAAAGAACTGCTTGGTTATTTATTAGGTTTACCTTTTGAATGTGAACAATTTGATGTACATAATAAAAAATTAAAACATAATAAAGATTTACTTTTAATGGAAGGAGAAATAAGCATTTTAAAATATGGTAGAATTTTAAATGCAGTAGTAAAAAGAACAGAAAAATAATAAAAAATTGGTTTTACTTTAATAATTTTATATATTATAATATTAATTAAGAAAAGCACATACAGCAGGTAATATGGATGAATTCTTAATTCAAGACCAAGTGCTTTGTAAAAGAGGGCTTACAGCAAATATTTGCATTTCTTTTGGGTAGAAACTAGCAAAGGCCCTCTGTAAATTTAAAAAGGAGAAATAAATGAATGATTTTATTAAAGTCATGAATAATACTACTGAAACAGAAAATGGTGCATTAACCAATATATCTACTTTTGATTCTTGTTTAGATTGGTTTTTTCATGGTGCTGCATTGCGTGGACAAGATACAAATAGAATTGTTGATTTATTTTCTAAAGCCTTTAATGAAAATCCACAGGCTGCATTAAGAATACTATTTTATATTCGTGATTGTCGTGGTGGTCAGGGTGAAAGAGAAATATTTAGAATTTGTTTAAAATGGTTGGCTGATAATGCTACTGATTGGTTAGCAAAACATTTATCTTTAATTGCAGAATATGGTCGCTATGATGATTATTTATGTTTATTAGATACTAAATTGGCTCAACATACTACTATTTTTCTTATTGGTAGATTAATGGATGATAAAACTGCAATAGGTACAAATAATTTATCTAATTTATCATTATGTGCTAAATGGATGCCTTCTTTAACTTCATCTAAAGAATCAAAAAGATTAACAAAAAGATTTATTTCTTTAGTAAGAGATTTATATATAATAGATTTTAATGAAGAAAAATATCGTAAATTAATATCTGAATTACGGAAAGCAATTAAAATTGTTGAACATAATTTAACAGAAAGGAATTATGTAGATATTAATTATTCTAAAATACCTTCTTATGCTTCATTAAAATATCGTAAAGCATTTGCTAGAAATGATAATATTAGATATTCTGAATATATTGAACAAGTTAAAGCAGGTAAAGTTAAAATTAATGCTAAAACTTTATATCCATATGATTTAGTTAAAAAGTATTTACAAGGTAATTATATTATTGATACAGTTGATGATACAGTAGAAGAACAATGGAAAGCGTTACCAGATTATGTACCAAATATAAATGGTTTAGTTGTATATGATACTTCTGGTTCAATGACTGGTTTACCAGTACAAGTATCAACATCTTTAGCACTTTATATTGCAGAAAGAAATAAATCTGAAGTATGGAAAAATTATTGTATTCCATTTTCTTCAAAAGCAGAATGGAAAGAAGTCAAAGGTACTACATTATTAGAAAAAATAAAATCTATTAATACCGGTGATTGCAGCAATACTAATCTTCAATCTGTATTTGATTTGATATTACAAAGAGCCACTGCATTTAATGTAAAATCTGAAGATATGCCAACAGTTCTATTAATTATAACTGATATGGAATTTGATAGTGCATATGTAGCAGAAAAGTGGTCAAAAACCAATTTTCAAGCTATTGAAGAAAAATATAAACAAGCAGGATATAAAAGACCTAATTTAGTATGGTGGAATGTAAATTCAAGAAATACACAAACACCAATTACTAAAGATAATAATGGTAATATTTTATTGTCTGGTTGTTCTGCATCAATGCTAACAGTTGCTTTATCTGGAGAATTTGATCCAATTGAAGCAATGAATAGAGTTATAAACCAAGAAAGATATCAACAAATTTCTTGGTAAAGAGGATTCTGATGATATAAAGTACACACAGCAAAATAAATAATATGATGTGAAGAAAACAGGAATAAATCCTGAATAAACCTAGGAATGAAAGTACTTTGTTAAAAAATATCATCAGAGTTCCTAGGTTTTTATAATTAAAAGGATAAATTGTGAATAATATAATGATTGATATTGAAACAGTAGCTAATACTAATACTTCTGCAGTAATTCAAGTTGCTATGGTAAGATTTGATTGGGATGGCAATGTTGGTGATACTTTAGTTGTTAATTTAGATTTAGATGAACAAGTACGAGAAGGTTTAGATGTTAATGCAAGTACACTTTCTTGGTGGGCTAGAACTAATGCTACTATCTTTAACGAATTGTTAACAAAAGATGTTTTACCTGTTAAAAAAGCATTAAAACAAATTTGTGATTTTATTAATTTTAATGATTATATTTGGTGTCATGCTACATTTGATATTCCTATTCTTAATAATTTATTACATAAATTTGGATTTAAAACACCTTGGGCTTATATGAAAAATAGAGATATAAGAACATTGATAGATTTGTCTGGATTAGATCTTTCACAATATCCATGGGATGTTGAAAAAACACATGATGCTTTAGAAGATTGTGTATTTCAAATAAAATATTGTACTGATGCATATAAATTATTAAGAGATAAGACTAATGCCTAATTATAAATATGGGATTACACCCACAGAATTAAAAGAAGCTCGTAAACTTATTATTCAAGATATAAAGTCTAATAATAAGGTTAATAATCCTATTTGTAATATGACATTGCAAGATTATTTTGATATAATAAAAGAATGTATGCTTGGTGCTTGTGATGAAAATGGAGTAGTATTTCATCCTTGGGGTGATAATTGGGTATCTAGACATAGAAAACAAGATATTAGAAAAGTATCTTCGGTTGAAGTAGCAAGAATTTGGATGGATGGTCGTGGTTTATTTACTGAACATTTTAATTCTCAATTATTAGGTAATAAGAAACATTATGGTAATTGGTCTAATATAGATCAACATGAACAAAATCAATGGTATCATGAAGATAGACTAAATGATCCATTATGGTTTAAAGAATGCGTATCAGTAATAGGTCATGCCGGACATCCAACAGAATGCCAAGGATGTGGAAATCTTAATCCAGTAGAATATGAAACGGATAAATGGTATATAGATTTTGATACATTTAGTAGGTCAAATTTTTATACTTTAAAAGGTTATTTATATTTTAAAAAGAAAGGTATACCAGCATTTATATATGGAGCTCAAGTATATCTTACAAATAAACAAAAAGCAGAGCTTAAAGCAGAAGGTTATTTAGGTTCTACATATACGAGTACAGGTTATTATGAAAGAGATACCGGCAATATTTTGTGATATAGATGGTGTTGTAACACATAAGTTTGCAGTACCTAATTATGATCATTTCGGTGAACCAAATGAGACTATGCTTCCTGTATTGAGATGTTTAGGAAAAGAATTTACTATTGTATTTATTACAGGCAGATGGGCAATGGGTCAAGAGAAAGTAGAAAAATTACTTGATGAATTATTACCAGATATTAAAAAGAAAGTATTTTGTAAGCATCATGAATATCCCGGTACTACTGCAGAATATAAATTAGCAACAATTTGTGAATTAGAAAAGCAAGGATATAAGTTCTATTTTGGGATAGACGATCATAGTGCTGTCGTAGGTTTAATGCATAATCACGGTATGTTTATAGCGCATGCCTTAAGTGATTAAAAGTTGCAAAGAAAGGAAAGGACATGCAAAATCTGAAATTTTTCTATGGTACAATGGCTAGTGGTAAATCTATCCATTTATTACAAACACGTTATAATTTCTTACAAAAAAATTTAAAAGTGTGGGTAATTAAACCAAAAACAGATAGAACAGATGAACCTGTTATTACTTCTAGGATAGGTTTAGATTGCCCAGCTGAAATTATGGGTAATATTAAATGGCAAGATATTATAAAGAGAAAAGAGTTTTATTCAGACCTTATATTAATTGATGAAATACAGTTTTTTTCGCCAAAAGATATCGATTCTTTAGTTAAATTAGCAGATACTTATGGTAGATTAATATTTTGTTATGGCTTAATGACAGATGTAAATGAAAAGTTATTTCCTGCATCTAAACATCTTGTAGAAGTAGGAGCAGAACTTCATTCATTAGAAAATCCATGTCAATTAATAGGTTGTAAAAATACTGCTACACATCATCTTAGATATCATCCATCAGGTTATGTAATTAAAGATGGTAAATCAGTTGTAGTAGATGATGGTAGTGTAATATATAAATCGGTTTGCCGTCAATGCTATGATAGAGAAATGCATAGAAAACGATAATTATTTTATTTACTTTTATAAAAAAACAGTTCTATATAATAATGATTAAGAATGTATTTAAATTTTGGTCATGTTTCCCTAAATCTCTTGGAGGTGCTTGTTAAATATATTCTTAAAAAAGATTCTAAGCCCTCCAGATGTAAAAATCTAGAGGGTTTTTTAATATCGGAGAGTCGCCTAATCTGGTATGGCACCTGGTTTGGGTCCAGGCATAATTGCAGGTTCAAATCCTGTCTCTCCGACCATGGTTGGTAGGTGTTGTTTGGTATACACATTGGTCTGAAAAACCAAAGTATCTTGTTCGAATCAAGAACCAACCACCAAGATAGAGCAAGCAACTAATTGTAAGAATAGTTTTATGCTCTACCAATTTGGCCAGGTGGCAGAATGATTATGCAGAGGACTGCAAATCCTTGTACATCGGTTTGATTCCGGTCCTGGCCTCCAATACATCCATAGTTTAATTGGTAAAACGGGGGCCTCCAAAGCCTTTGTTCTCTGTTCGAGTCGGAGTGGGTGTGCCATTTTTTAGGGTTTTATACCCTTTTTTATTTACTTTTTTAAAACTATTAGTTCTATATAGATAATAACCTCTTATAAAATGGAAAATTAGTAAAATATTTTTTAATTTTTGTTTTACTTTTTGAATTCTATATTTTATATTATGGTTATCAATATGAAAGTAATAAAAACTTTCCTCTGTTGAAAAATTTTTGTAAATCGGATAATTTAATTATTTCCTCGAGTGGTGGAATGGTAGACACTCAGCACTTAAAATGCTGTGCTCGCAAGGGCGTGCCGGTTCAAATCCGGCCTTGAGGACCATAAAGTTTTTTTATTTTTATAGTAGCTCATCAGGTAGATTTTAGTTCTATTATATATGATGATATTTACTGTATATAAAATAATAAATCTTTTAACAAATGAATATTATATTGGAGTGCATAAAACCATTAATCCAAATGATAACTATTTAGGATCTGGTATTCATATAAAAAATCAAGTTAATAAATATGGTAAAGAAAATTTTATAAAAGAGATCTTATTTATTTTTGATAAAGAAAAAGATGCATATCAAAAAGAAATAGAATTAGTAGAAGAAAATATAAATAATAAGCTTTGTTTGAATATAGGCCCTGGTGGTATTGGTGGTGCAAAATTTAAAGGTAAGCATCATACAAATGCAGCAAAATTAAAAAATAAAATAGGATCTATTGGAAGAGTTTGGATTCATAATGATAAAGAATCTAAATTTCCTAAAAAAGAAGATTTAGATTTTTATCTATCTAATGGTTGGAAAATTGGTAAACATCCTAAAAGTTGTCAATTTGGTAGAAAAGCTTGGAATAAAGGACTTAAATTAGAAAGTTTTTCAGAAGAGCATAAAGATAATATTTCTAAAGGTTTAAGAAAATATTATAAAAATAAAAAATTATAGCAGGGTAGAGAAGTGGTATCTCTCTTGGCTCATAACCAAGCGGTCGTTGGTTCAAATCCAACCCCTGCAACCAAGTTTGTGCAAAGCATCGGTATGCAGGGAGAGTTGATCTCCTCATCCTAGGTTGTTCAGGTTCAACTCCTGATTGCACAATTAAATGTGGGTCAGTAGTTCA
>Ga0310696_10009558_pt1 | contig 11213 bp, 8 predicted proteins | sample AusTroGonzalo_MG_4_FD_203885 | JGI IMG/M metagenome (GOLD analysis project Ga0310696, IMG submission 203885) | Bovine rumen microbial communities from tropical cattle in Woodstock, Queensland, Australia - Gonzalo_02 (v2) (version 2) | ecosystem: Host-associated > Mammals > Digestive system >...
GGGCTGATCTCAATCAAGGACGACGCAGACATTGTGAACGCGGGACTTGCCGACAAGACGATCCGGCTCCACGCTTCCCTGAACGTGGCGCTGGAAGGTGTCACGCTTGTGGCAAACAGCCTGAAGGAGGTGCTGTGCAAGAAAATGGGAAGCGACGTACCTGCGCCGGACATTGAGCCGTTTATCCGCGCGCTGAAGGAAACGGGCAAGCAAGGTTCTTAATACATACCCACCCCCCTGGGGTACCCGGTGGGTGGCAGGTCGTGGGGGTGCGGCACCGCACACACCCCCGTGTACGTACGAGGTAAGCCGGGGGTAGGTCTTGGGTGTCGAGGAAGAAGGACAGCTGGCTGCTGGGTGTCGGCCGGCCGACACTATTGGGGAGCTGGGGGCCTCAACGGCGTTGGAGGCCTCAACGGCGAAGGGCTTAAAAATGGCAATTATTATATACCCCAACGCGCGTGTGTGTGCGTGTGCGTGAAGGGGTGCTGCTTCCCTTCTTACATTATCTTTGCCATAGCGAAAACGCGGAATATCCTGGTAACGGCATCTTTTGGTATATCCATATCCGCGTAGCGTTTCACATTGTGCAGGCGTTCTTCATTGTCCCTGGTGCAGCGGTAGCTCGCCGGATCATTGGAAGGAATAAGCCGGGCCAGCAGGGGTCCGTCTATCGTTTCCAGCAGGAAGGCTTCGCCCCACTCTATAAGGCGGTCCGGGTTGATCTCGCGGGCCAGCACTACGCACCCCTGGGGGAAAGTCGGGGCCATTGCTTCGTTTGTTGGTGTGTATTGCTTAATCATAGCTATTGCGGTGTTATCGTTGTTCCTTGTGGCGGCGGCTTAATCGTTCATCAACTGCATTGCGGCGGCGGCATCTGCTCCGGCTATGTCTATGTAGGGCTTCATTGCCTGGTAGTCGCTATGTCCCGTGAATTTCATAACGATTTGCGGCGGGATCCCCTTAGTAAGGGCATAGCAAATGAAGGTCCGGCGGGCGGCGTGCGTTCCTATCAGTTCCCATTTGGGGCGGGTTTCCTCGATCCGCTGGCCGCCCCTGTAGTAAACCCTTGTTATAGGCTCATTAAAGCCGCACAGCTCGCACAGGTCCTTCAGGTAGTCATTCATTCTTTGGTTTGAAATGACGGGCAGCGCCAGGCCTCCAGGGAAGTGCAGCCCGGCGTATTTGTCCAGGATTGCCCTGCTATACTTATTGAGGGGAATTTCCAGGCGGTCATTTGTTTTTTGGGTGGTTACTATAATGCTGTCCCCGGTTATGTCGCTGCGCTTCAGGGCGGCCATATCGGAATAGCGCAGGCTGGTAAATGCGCAGAAGCAAAACAGGTCCCGCGCCTTTGCCAGGGCTCCGGCTTTCTCTATGGTCTTTTCGTATTCCCGTCCGGCGTGGTCGGTCAGCCTTACTTTGGTTTGGTTGGCCGGGATCTCATAGTTATATAGCTTCAGCAGTTCCGGCCGGGTTAGGAATATGACGGGCTTCGCCAGCACTTTAAATTTGGGGCGGTGGCGCTGGATAGCGGTTTCGGTGCAATATCCTTTGCGTATTGCCCAATGCAAAAACCATTTCAAGTTGTTATAGTGCTTCTGGGCGGTGTTTTCTTCCAGCCCGGACTGCGGGCAGTTCTCCAGGAGGGTGTCGGCCCGTTCAATTTCGGCGGCTGCCCTGGCGGCGGCCTCCGGGGTGTCGGCGGCCTTCGCTGCTTCCTGGGCCTGGGCCTTCAGCTCCTTTGCCCTTTCCCGTTTGGTAATGTCGGCCGCCCGGGTGCGCAGGTAGTCTATATATCGGTTTAACCCCTTTTCATCGAAGTCGGCGAAGGTCAGGTGCTTGTTATATTCGTTCAGCGTTTTTTGGAAGGATTGCATTTTCGCCAGCGTTCCCTGTGTCCATTGGTTGCGGGCGCTTTCTTCCTTCAGGAAAAGGTCGAAATAGGTCATAACGATTGAGCGCGGGGCCTGGGGTTGGCCGCCCTTCCCGTTGGCCGGCGCTCCTTTCCTGGCGGCCTTGTCGGCCTTCCCCGTAATGGCATCTAATTCGGCCTGGAAGGCCTCAATAGTCGCGGCCCCTGGTGTAGCTTCAAGTTTGGCGAAAGCGGCCGAAATAGCCGCTATCCTGGCGTTGATCGTTTCGGCCGTGATTCCCTTTGCGTTGGTTATCGTGTTGGCCTTCGTGCTGGGTTTCACTCTTTGGGCTTCGCCTTCCCATTTGGCCGGAGCTATGCTGTAGCCGATCGAGGTAAGAAGGCGGCCGCCAGCCGGGCGGGCAGATACCCTAATGGGGCAGTCCCCGTGCTTGTCGGCGCGTTTGTCAAGATAGAAATTTGTCATTTGTCTGCTGGCTTTCCAGGGGTTTTTATGTAGGAAATGCAGAAAATGCAGCCCGAAATTATTGCGTCCGTTTTTTTCCTTTCCCTATCTTCGCCCCTGATTACGCACCAAATTTACGCACTATTTTTTGTATTACCAAATTATCCGCATTGTTTCGTATTATCCCTTATACGCTTATAATCAACGCTTTTTGTGTCCGTAGTATTACGCACTTTCCCAGGGGTTTTGGTCCCCTATGCTCCACAAGATACGCTGATTATCAGCGTTTTACGATTTTTACGCACCAAAATACGCACTATTACGGCGGGTTTGGTGCGTTTTTTCGGCCCTATGGTGTAAATGCTCCCAGCAGAAATAGGGCCCGGAAAGCAAATTATCGAAGTAATTGAAAATCCCTGCATTTTCTACATTATCTACATAACGCCGGCCCCGGCATCTTCCGGCGGCCGCCCCAGGTCGGAAGGATCTGCCCGGTTTCCGGGGCATAGCTCCCCTACGGACTTGTACTGCGGATTGGCACAAGTTCGGGAAGGATTGAGGGCTCCAGCTGGCCGTTGAGGTGTCCTGCAAGGCCTCCGGCCAACCTGTTGCGACACTTTAGGAAGTGCCATTTAATACATTGATAATCAGTCATTTACATATCGTTATATTATGGATTACTGCAAACGCTGTGGCTCATCGGCGGCCAGCGCAGGCCCCGGCCGATAACGAAGGATTACTTTAGCAAATCCTTATAAGTTATTGATACACAAACAGATACGGGGGCGGCAAAAATCTCGAGCCGCATATGCGTAAGGCCCCACAAGCCCGTTTCACTCGCGATAGAACCAATTTTGGGGGTAAAAAAAACCTGGAATCGGCCTTGTAGGGCCCTGGAAGGCCGTTTTTGTCAATCGTTGCTGCGTTGCAAGGGCCGGGAAATGCCCGTTTTGCGCACAAAAAACGGCCCCCTGTATGCGTGGAGGGCCGATTTGTCGGCGTGCGGTGCTTCCGGCCTGCGCGGCTTATTTCTTCAAGTTCGTTGCGGTCCCCTGCTCCGGGTGCGCCTTCCTCCATTCCTGGATCCTCTTTTTATCCCGCTGGCCTTTGGTATTGTTGCATTCCTCGCATAAGGCCTGCAGGTTGGCCCTATCGAAAAAACGCTTTTCCCCGCAGATAGGCCAGGGCTCAATATGATCTACGCAAGTGGAGGGGCGCAGCCGGCCCTGGCGCTTGCATTCTTCGCACAGCGGGTGTTCCGCGCGGAATACTCTTGAAAGTTGTGTCCAGCGCCAGGTGTGATAAAGCGCGGAAGAGGGTTTGCTGCGGGGGCGCTCCCTGTAGGTGGCTTTGCCCCTTCCTGGTGTGGGTTTGTCCCAGGGAAGTATAGTTTTTCCCATAATGGTTTATTTAGAGTTTTGCGGCATTGGCTTTTATGGCGTTTTCCAGGCCTTCAGCGGGCCCGGCTTCGTGCAGAAGGTAGTCGGCTATATCCAGCCCGGCGGCGCGTTCCTGGGCCGTTGCAATGCCTTCCAGCAGCGGGGAAACCTCAACGGCGAAACTTGCTTGCTTTGATATGTCGGACAGCTTCAGCCTCCATTCATCGAATGCCCCCAGATCCGGGTACGCAATTACGCTGCGGCCTTTCAATACTGCGCAGGTGTCGGCGTTGAGGTAGTGTTTTCCTCCGGCGGCCAGCCATATTGGGCCAGGGCAGAGGGCGGCGCAGATAAGGGCCGATTTCTCGCTTTCCACCAGCGCCACAGGGGCGGCCGGGTTTCGCTCCAGCAGGTGTTCTCCAAACAGGCATCGGCGCAGCTTCCAGCCTTCAGGCAATGCCCCCTGCTCGTAAAATATCGGGTGCATATAGAAGGGGTTGTATTTCTTGTTGCGGTGTCCGTTCTCCAGGTAGTACATTGCTTTCCCCGTGCGGATTCTGCGGCCGCTGTCTATGTACCAAAAGACAGCTGCACCCCGCCAGCTGCCCAGGTGGTAGCTGCGCGTTACGCGCCGGATAGCATCGGCCCCGCATTTCTCCCACAGGTAGGCCGCCAGATAAGAGGAAACGGCGCAGGACCGAAAGGCGCTTTTCTCTATCCCGTTGCGCAGTTGGTCCCCCTGGAACAGGTGGGAAAACGGCCAGCGGCGGGCGCTGGGCATCTTCCCCGCTTCCTCCTGGGCTTCCCTGGCGTAGAGGTCTTTAACCAGCTGGGCGGGGATCGTGTAGGATTCCAGGGCCGGCGGCGGTGTCCATTCCCTAATTATCGGCCGGGTTTTGGTGCGCCGGACCGGCTGGAAGGGCTGGCCCGTTCCTGGGTGGTCCCTGAAGTAGTCCCGGGGTTTGTAGTGGTAGCCGCAGCTGTCCTCGCGGTTGCATCGGCCCACATTGTCGGCCAGCTGCTCCCCGGTTTCAGTGTCTATGTAGCGGACAAATGCCCCTTTCCGGCCGCATTCCGGGCAGGTGTGGCGGCTTCCCGGTCCGCTGTAGGGCTCCAATATATAGCGGTGTTCCGTTTCCATTTTGAGGCCGTTTTCCGGGTTAGTAGGTCATATCCTGGAGGCCCTTGCAGGACAGCCACATTCCCCGGTAGTCCCGGCCGCCGGCGAAGCCCTGGGCCTGCATCTGCCTGTTGAAATTGGTCTTTGTCATTGCGTAATAGCCGCTGGCCCTGCAAAAATCGGTATATATGGGATATATTTGTTTGAGGGCTACGCGGTCGGCCGTTCCTTCTGCTCCGGGCTCCAGGCCGTATTCATCAATAAACATTAAAACGCTGTTGGATTCCTTCTTATAGGCCTCCAGCGCCAGGCGGGCGGCCTGGCAGTCCGTGTAGGTCTTACACCTCAACAGCCGGCGCAGTCCTTCCAATACCCAATTAAATACGGCGGGCAGTTCCCGGGCTATGATTTTGTCCGCTAATTCGGGATCGCGTTCTGCTTCCTCGATCTTGACGGAAAACGGGATTAACAGGAAACGCCGGAAAAAACCTTCGTTTTGCTCAACGTCGCGGGGCAGCTGGTTGCAGTTGAACATTATGCGGGCGTAGTGTTCCATAATATAGGGATCCTGGTGTTTGCGCTCCACTTTGATAGGCTCCCCGGCCACTATGGTTTTGAAAATCTCGCTATCCATTTTAACAGGGCCTTCATCACAAACATTCAGCAGCTTTCCGTCCAGCCCGGCCAGCGTGAATTTTTCGTGGGTTAGGGCCGTCATTGATATATTGGTAGTCATATCCCGGCCCAGCAAGGCGCGCACGATACTGCAAAAAACGCTCTTTCCATTGCTGCCCGGTCCGTTCAAAACCAGCGCCTTCTGCAGATTCAGTTCAGGGGCCAGGGCGTTGCCAACGAATTCGGCCAGCACGGCCTGCGCGGTTGTGTCGGGTTGTACCCTGTTGAGGTAGGCAGTAAACAGCGGGCATTCGTGGGCGGCCGGATCGTAGTTATAATGCAGTTCGTATTTAAGAAAATCCTCGCGGCGGTGTTCCCGTAGATTCACGCCTCCGGCCTGCGTTATTTCCAGCGTTCCGTTTGGGAAATTGATAAGGACCTTTCCCCGGCTCCGGCGGGGGGCCTGCAGCCTGGCCGTTGCCTGGAATTGCTTATAGAGTTTGTCCTGCGTTTCAAAATACTGCGCGGTCAGTTCATCTATTCCCAGGGCGGTGGCGGCCGCCGATAAGAAGGCCTGCGTTTCCTCTTTGCTCAATTCCTGCCAATAGCGCCCGTTATAGGCGTAGGGCTGGCCGTTGCTGCTTGTCAGTCCGGCCCCGGTGTCCTCAATGATTTTGAGCAGTTCCCTGACAGCTATAACCAGCATTTCGCGGGGCCTTACTTTCTCATCGGCTTTGGCCCCGGCCAGCTCGCGGAAGTTCAGCGGCTTAAGGGTGTCCAGGATCTGCTGCAGCTCCGGCGCGAAGGGGGAGGCTGGCTGGGCCGCCAGGGATTCCCCGCGCGCGGTTATATCCCGGGCCAGCAAGGCCGCAAAATCCTCTTGTGGTGTCATATCCATATACGGCTAAAGATTGCGCCAGCAGGGCCCTTTATTGGCGAAAAATCGCTATATTTGTAGCGTTTGCTGGCGGGTGGCCGTTGCTTCAGCTTTCAGCTGTGCGCGGCCGCCTTTCTTTATTCTCCCTTGCGCTCGTTAAACAGCTCCAGGGCGCGGTCCGCATCGACTACGATAATACGGCCGTTTTGGCTGACAGCTTCACGGATAACGCCATTCTTGTATCTTTGGGCGGTTACATTGGAAACGCCGAATAACTGCATTATCCCTTTGATCCCGTACACATATCTGCGGGGTTGGTCGGCCGGCGCGGCCGGCGTTCCGGCAGCTGCTGCTGGCTGTCCTGGTGTCCGGGTGTGGCTGTTGAGGTAGTCGGCAAACTGGCCGGCGGTCATTTGGATAATAGGGGTTTCGGGGGTAATGTCCTGCTTGAACATATTTCAATGGTTTTGAGGTTTGACTATTAAAAAGCCGCAGGGCCAGGTTGGCTTGTGCGTTGGTTTTTCCTGTTTTCGGGGCCGTTGTGTTATAGTAGTTGGCCGCTCTTTTTACAATGTGTCCGCGAGGTTTGTTTCTTTTGTCCCTCCAACAGGTTAGGCGGCGGCCTCCGGCGGCCTGCGGCTTGTTTCTTCCTTCGTTGAGGTCCCGCCTGCATTTCAAGTCCCAGGCGGGCGCTCTCTTATGGGAGATTGTTGTAATGTGGGTGGTGCTATGGGGGAAGCAGCGCGGTTCGATTAGTAGTAAAAGCCGCCGGGCCGTGTGCCTGCGTTCGGGGTGGTTAGCTTGTTTAGGCCTTCGCGCTGTTGGCCCCCCGGCGGCTGTTCTGCTGTGGCTGTCTTTGCCCGTTTCCCGGCCGTTTCCTGGACTTTCTCAATTCTTTTGAGGGTTGCCCCGGCCGGCGGTGTCCGGCTGTCCTGCGCCATTTTCTGCGTTGAGGCCGGCCAGCTATTCAAGTTCCAGGCGCACCCGGAAAATAGTTGTAAGGCGGTAGGGCACGGCCAGCCGGTGGAAGGCATCTAACAACGCCTTTGCGCGGCCTTCGTAGTCCAGGCTGGAAAGGTCGGCTTCGTGGTCCAGGCGCAGGCGCTGGAAGGTGTAGCCGCCGATACGCTCCCGGCTCCCGATTTCCCTGTAAAGGGTAATTCTTTGGACGGATCGGCGAAGGCGGGGCAGCTGCTGGTGGTAGGCCGCCTCCAGGTCGGCGGCGGTCCCTTCCGCTTCAATCGTTTTCGCGCCAAAGCGGGCCGTGCAGGTAGATCCCTCTGGGTAGAGTTTTGCTATAAGCATAGTATGAAAGTGTTTGCCAGCTATGCAGTCAATAGCTATGGTTTTGTTCATCGATCGCCAGGACTGCGGGAGCGAAGGTGCGGCTATTTAATTATAATACCAAATAAACAATTGCGTACTTTAGCATTTTATATGTGGAATTTAGCATTAGGTATTAGAGTGTAGTAGAAAAAACACTATTGGGGCGGCCGGAAGGTGCTGTAATAAAGAGGATATGTTGGTGGCCGTGCTTACCTGGTGGAGCGATTAAAACAAAGAAAAACCCCGCAGCCTCAACGGCTGGGGATCTCTTTTTTATCTATAGGTGGCAGAAAACGGGATATATGAAAGAAAGGGCTAAAGTTGAGGCCGGCCCCGTCCGTCCAGCAATCCTTCATCTACGGCAAAGTTTAGGGCGTTGAGGCGGTGGAGGCCGGCGGCTCCGGTGGGGTGTCGGTTGGTGGAGGCTGGCCCGGAACCTGTCGGCTGCGCTGGCCTCCGGCGGTTGGGGCCAACGATTTTGCGGCCAGGACAGCTGGCGGCTGGTGGGAGGGCTGGGACCTCAACGGCTGGGGGCTTCAGTTAGTCCAGTTTAACACTTACAGGCGTGCAGGTGCGTAGGTGTCCAGGTGTCCTGGATCTGCCGGGGCTCCCAGCTGGTTGCATTCTCGCGGCCGACACTTTTGCGGCCAACACTATTGCGGCCAGGTCAGCCCCCGGCGGTGTCGGCCTCAACGGCTGGGGAAAAAGACACTACAGGCACTATCTCCGGCCGGGTGGGGCTGGTGTCCGGCCAACCTGTTCCCCTTCGCATACGGGCTACTACAGCCGTTGAGGTGGGCGCGCTGGCTCCGGCTGTCGGCTGGCCCCGGGCGTTGGCGGCCAACGCTGTTGCGGTCCCGTCAGGGCCCGGTCGGGTGCAGCCTCAACGGCGTATAGAAAAACCCCTGCAGGCGCGATTTCCGGCGCGGCGGGGTTGGTGCCCGTCCGGCCTTTTATCCTTCGCATACGGGGCTTTCTGCGGGGAATCTACAGCCGTTGAGGTGTTGGCGGCCGCCGGGTGTTGGTGGGTGTTGGCTGGCTGCTGGGCGTTGGCCGGACGACCAGACGCAAGGATAGACAACGGCAGCGCCAACTACTTACGCCGGCGAAGCCCTGCTGACTCTTACACGGGAAGGCGGGGTTTCGTTCTCCAATATGGTGAACCAGGCGGGAATTACAACGCTATTCTTGTAATATCCACTTGTGCCTATAGGTGTCTAATTTCCTATTGCACGGGGATTTCTTGGCGACATTTCGGGGATTTCTTGGCGACAAGGGTGTATATAACTTATTGTGGTTCAATGCGTTACAAGCCACAAAATCCTTTATATACTTTATATACACTATAAAGTGTATAATAAGGGCGTTGTTGGCTGACGCCAACGCCCTATTATTGTACAAAACCAATACGGAAAAGAAGCAGCAGGAGCCGGTCGCCAGGCTTCGCCGGACGTGCTGGAGCCCACGCCGGACGTCCTCCTCGATATTAAATGAAAATGCCCTCCGAATGTTAATAAATAATCCTCCTGGACGGGTTTTTGGTATTTGAATTTAGGGTGTAATTTGTTATATTTGAATGAATTATAATTCATAACTTAACTATGGCAAAAGAACCCAACCTAAAGATAAACGTAGGTGCGGATACTTCAGACTTCGACAGGGGGGCAAAAGCCGTCAAACAGGGACTGAAGGATCTGGACAAGGTGGGAACCGGCGCTCTTGATTCCCTGGGTAATGCCTTCGGCGTGAACACCGGCAAGATCACGCAAATGGTGTCGGCGTTGAAGGGGTTAGGTCAGGAAATGACGAAGGTAGGCGACACCGGCGTGAAGGCGTTCGGCAACGTGCTGAAGTCAATCACGCCGTTGGCTGGTGCCGTCGCCGGTATCGGTTTCGGTGCAGCCGTCGCAGGCTTCAAGGCGCTGCAGAACGAAGCGGAAGCCTTCAGGCAGACCGTCGAGGGAGCCAACCTGGAAATGGCGACCGCCGCCTACATTGACACATACCGCCAGGTTCTCCGGGACTTCCGGGGCGACTTCGGCAAGACCGTAGCAGAAGCGGAAAGCGGCTTCAAGAAGTTCTTCGGTACGATCGGCGCCAACTTCGGCGCAATGTTCAGCACCGGCGCGAACTGGAAGGGATTCCTTCCTGGTGGGCAGGCGTATGGAGCGCAGGGTATGGCTGACTACCTGCGGCAGATCAAGGCAGCCAACGAGAGGGCGAACGACGCCGCCTACCTCACCGCGAAGATTAACGAGCTGGAGTTCCAGCGGAAGGAATTAGCCCTTGACGTGGCGAAGATTCAAGACCAGATCGCGGACAAAATGGCGATAGCCAGGGACGCGCAGGCGTCCGTCACGGAGAGGGAACGCGCTATGGCGGAAATAAACGACCTGGTTGCGAAGAAGAAGGAACTTACCGTACCGATCGAGCAGAAGCTGGCGAAGCTGTACGAGGAAAGATCCGCGCTGGCGACCGACGAAAAGACGGCGGCGGAGGAAACCCTTGCACAAAAGACGAGGCAGTACGAAATATCCAGGGCTGAAACAATGGAGAGCAACTCCCTGCTGCGCCTTCAAAACTCCATAGCCAATTCAGCCGCGAAGGAGGCGGAGAGCCGTCGCAAGTCCGCGGAGGAAATGCGGAGGCAGCAGGCGGCAATGGAGGCGATAAGGTCAAGATATGCAGATATGGCGACCGCGATCGGCGGCGCAGGTATTGCGACGCCCGGAGTGATCGCTCCAGGGCTTGGTCTATCCGTCAAGCAGGAGCAGGTGGAATACTTCAAGGAAACGCTCCAGGCTTACTTCGGTGATTGGGAGTTAGCCGTCGGTATCAAGGCTGACGCCAGCAGTATAATCGACCTGTCGGAAGAACTGAAGCGTGGGCTTTCCAACCTCACCGCGCAGACCTCCGAAATGCTGGGCAACCTGGTGGGTACCCTCGTTGCTGGTGGCGACGCTTGGGGTGATTTCAAGAACGCAGCCTTGTCCTCCTTCGGTGATATGGCTATAGCGATCGGTAAGGTGGCGATTAGCGCCGGCTTTGCCGTTTCGGGCATACAAATGGCGCTCGATTCCGGGCAATGGTATCTTGCCGTGGCAGCTGGCGCTGCTCTCGTCGCGTTGGGTTCCGCAGTCAAGTCTTCCCTGAAGTCCATAGCCAGCGGTGACTACAGCGCCGGCGGTGGCGGATATTCTGGAAGCTATTCGGCAGGCGGCAACGGGAGCGGATATGAAACCAGGGAGGTGTACGTCAATGTGAACGGAACGCTTAAAGCGGACGGCGACCAACTCCTTGCCGTGATAAACAGCACCAACAAGAGGAATTACTACACACAGTAACTATGAACGACAAGGAGAAGATCCTGCTTGATTCTTCCAACGACTTCCTTCTTTGCGTCCACCTCCTGATACAATCCTACGAGGCGGCGCAGAGGGGATCGCTTGGGCTGATCTCAATCAAGGACGACGCAGACATTGTGAACGCGGGACTTGCCGACAAGACGATCCGGCTCCACGCTTCCCTGAACGTGGCGCTGGAAGGTGTCACGCTTGTGGCAAACAGCCTGAAGG
>Ga0310696_10009559_pt1 | contig 11213 bp, 24 predicted proteins | sample AusTroGonzalo_MG_4_FD_203885 | JGI IMG/M metagenome (GOLD analysis project Ga0310696, IMG submission 203885) | Bovine rumen microbial communities from tropical cattle in Woodstock, Queensland, Australia - Gonzalo_02 (v2) (version 2) | ecosystem: Host-associated > Mammals > Digestive system >...
CATCTTCTTTGATTCCGTTGACAGTGACGGGAATGTTATAGAAGAGTTCGTTCATGTCGGATGGATCTCGAGCGTGGACGGCTGCATCCAGACGCAAGAAGGCAACGCAGGCGACCAGGTACAGACGAAGTGGTATGACTTCGAGCAGATCGGACATCGAATCCACGGCTTCGGCCGTCCCAGATATGACGGAGACACGAATCCTGCTGACATTGACCATAAACCGGAGCCTTATCCGGACGAACCGGTCAACGTAGAGCTGAAAGTTTTGGAGAGAGGTTCGACAGGCGGTCAGGTCAACACGATCAAGGCCCTGCTCAACGAGTTCGGCTTTGCTGAAGATCTTCCGCTTGACGGTGACTTCGATTATGCCACTGAATCGGCTGTCAACAAGTACAAAGAGACTTATGGTCTCGAAGTAAACGGAATCGTTGACGCTGAGATGTGGAACTTAATACTCAAATAAGACTTCGGTCTTGTTTCCCTTTTCCGGGGCCGGCTCTTCGGGGCTGGCTCTTTAAAGAACAATATCCGCTTTGACCATAAAATTCCCCTGTGGAAAGAAAGAGCCCTCGGCATCTGCCGGGGGCTTTTTCTTTTGGTCGGAATAATAAGGGCTTTCCTTTTAAGGCAATTAAATTTTATCACAAAGTGCATCCAAAGTGCATCCACGGCAAAAATAAAACCGCTAAACCTCCGACGGTTGAGCGGTTCTTGGTGGTGGAGCATACGGGACTTGAACTCATTCGTGTTTGCCGACTGTTCGGCAAAAAGTCCATAAATCAAGGACATTGATATACTTAAGTATGTTAAAGTCCGTCACTCGTGGACTCATCTGCATCCAAAAGTGCATCCAAATTCTGACCGAATGTGAGGTTGATGATCTGGGCTGCTTCTCTCGATTCGTTGTCCGTGATATGACCATAAGTCCCGAAAGTGTCCATGCTGACAGAGTGGCCGACTATATCCTTAATCATGGCCTCGGGCATGACGGTCTTCATCATGGATATAAATGTATGACGCAGACAGTAGACCGTTCCTGGAAGGTTCCGTTCTGCCTTGAGCTTTCGCCATTGATTTCTCATGGTGTGCTGATTTCCTTGTGAACCGTCCATCGAGCAGAAGATCCACTTCGTTCGGAGGTTCATGTCCTGATTGCGTTGAATGGTCTTTCGTAATATTGAGCTCGCGAGGCCGTCGATCGGGATCATTCGCCGAGCGTTCTCATTCTTTCCGTCCGTAATATGACCGCGAGCATTGACCGATCGTCTGATATATACGCGGTCGCCTTCAATATCTCCGATCTGGAGTCCGAGAGCTTCGCCCGGTCTCATTCCTGTTATGCAGAGAAAACAAAAGAGCGGATGATACCAGAGTTCGGAAGGCTGCAATAACCTCCGAACATCGTCTCGCTGAAGGATCTGCTTTTCTTCCTTGCTTCTTCCTTTCGGGATATATAAGTCGCCTCTGGGAAGCTCACACTGATAATCTTCGTAACCGAACTTGATGATCGACATTATGATTCCTCGGAGGTTGCGGAGCGTTTTGTCAGATAGTGCCTTTTTCTCGCCTGACGCTTCGTTGATGACGCTCTGCCAGTCTCTTAATGTCATTTTACATATTTTCCTCGTACCGCATTGAGGAACGATGTAGAGGCGTGTGTAGCACTCATACTGTTCTAAGGCAGGCGAATCTTCTCCGCATCTTGCTTTAACGTCTTGAAGGTACTCTTCAACGACTTGTTTGACGGTTTTTTCTCCGTTCGCCTCTCCGAAATACCACTTTTCATACTTTTTGATCGCTTCTTTGCGTCCCTTTGCACCGGGAATGGAAGACGTGAATGTCTTTCGCCTTCCATCCTTCTGCTCTTGGACTATCCATCTTCGGCCGTCCCATCGTGGCGAGTTCATATCTTAATCCTCTTGATTTGAACGCAGATAATCAGCATAGCTTTTCAGCTTTGCGATGTTTTCTGCGTTAAGTCCGTAAGTGATCGGTTTTTCGTCTGATTCAATTAGAACATCCATCAGCTCGCCCGGCGTTGTCTTTAATGCCTGCGCGAGATCAGGAAGCCTCTCGACAGAGATGTTATTCTTTCCTTTTTCAATCGCACTGATGGCAGCTCTTCCGGCAAAGCCTGACTTCTTTGCGAGTTCTTCCTGAGACAATCCTTCAGCCTCACGAAGAAGCTTGATATATTCACCTAATTTTTTAAGTCTTTCTTCTTCCATATATAAGCCTCCCGACCTCATTATATCGAAATATTACAATCGTGCAACAAAAACACGACACAAGTCAATTTACACTTGACATAGGTTCGCCAGATTGTTAAGGTAACAGTGTCAAGCAACACTTGACAAATTCAACGAAGGGAGGACACGGCGTGATAGATTATGCCAAACTGAAGGGCCTTATGGTCGAGCGCGGTCTTGAGGTAACAAAACTCGCAGAAATACTCGGCATTTCAAGGCAGGCAGCCTCGGGAAAGATCAACGGCAAGAGTCCGATCAGCTTAACTGATGCTCAGGTGATAGCCCAGGCTCTTAATATGTCGAAAGAAGAACGTGACACGATTTTTTTTAAAAACTCTGTCAAGTCGCAGGCGACATCATGACACCGTCGGGCGGTCTCTATCCGGCTTTAAGTCGTTACTTTAAGAACATGACCGAAATGGCCCACGCAGCGAACATGAACCGAGACACGATGCGGAAGTGCCTGCTGGGAGAGAGACAGTTCACAAGATCGGAAAAGAAAGCAATCTCGGCAAATATCGCCATGATCCTGATGAACTCTCCGACATACGACTATCAGGAACTCGAAGACGCGAACAGGGCATGGAAAGAAGGAAAGTTCGACGAGATTTACAGAAGAAAGGAAGACTCATGAAAGACGAAATCACAATCACTAAGAGTGAGCTGGCAATCGCGATGCAGAAAGCAGCGACAGAAGTCACGAATAAGATGCAGAATCAGACAAATAAGCCCGAAGTGGCTCTCGTCTCGAATCTGTTCGAAATCATGTTCACGGCTCAGGTCATCGCAGATCTGTTCAATGATGACTCAGCACCAAAGACACCGGAAGAGATCCTTGACTTATGAAGAACGCAAAACTCATCATCATCGCTCTGGTCTTTTGCATTACGGTCGCGGTTCCGCTTATTGTCTTGAAGCTCACTGAGACAGATTACGAGGAAGAACTTACGACTATGGTCGGCAAATATGAGTTCGTTCCGACACCGACTCCGACCAGCACTCCGACACCGACACCTTCGCCGACTCCGACCGTGACACCGACACCGACTCCGATCGTGCTCATGAGCAATCAGGAATATTACAACGAGTGCGTCGCAAGAGGCCTCGTCACTCCGGCGAACGATTACGATGACAGGATCACAAAAGAAAGAGGCGGTTACATGGGGCCGAGCGGACGCGAAACCTATTACAACCTTTACATGGGAAACTGCGTCAACTATATGCGAGAGCTCGGCTATGACGAAATAAATTACCCGTATTGGGTAAGGGACGACGGTGCGAAGATGCTCGGGCTGTATGTGATGTGTGCAGCCAACTGGAAGACCAGACCGAGAGGAACCATCATCCCGACATCATTAGGCGACGCGATCGTCGTAGATACCGGGGAATTTGTAGCAGATTACCCGAACGGAGTCGACCTTGCTGTCGATTGGTAAAAGAAAGGAAGACTTATGAACTTATTACAAATTATCGGATTGTTAGGCGTTGCAGCCGTAGGATTCATAATCGGCATCATCGTAGAGCTTTGCATTGATTCTCAGACGATCGCTGATCTCCAGGAAAAGAACAGGAAGCTCGAGCTCGAAAACAGCCAGCTCAAGGATAAGAGACCGGTCAAGGTCGTTAAGATCGTCGACAACACTGTCGGCGCGAAGATCGACTTTCCGAACTCGACTTTCGGAGGTATCTGAGAATGGAAAAGACAAAGACCGGCGTCGTTATGCTCAACCGTTCACAGCTCCAACCTCATCCGGATAACCCGAGGAAGGATCTCGGAGATCTGGAAGAACTCAGAGAGTCGATAAGAGAACACGGCATCATGCAAAACCTGACCGTCGTTCCTGTTGATGATAACCTTGAGAACTTCCGCATCCTGATAGGACACAGAAGATACGCAGCTTCAGAAGGAATACTTCACGAGCTTCCGTGCGTTATCGTTGAAGGCTTATCTGACAGAGAACAGGTCGGAATCATGCTCTGCGAGAATATGCAGAGAGCAGACCTCACCGTTTTTGAACAGGCTCACGGCTTCCAGATGATGCTCGATCTCGGAGATACCATCGAGACTATCTCTGACAAGACGGGCTTCTCGGAGGCTACCGTTAAGCACAGGCTCGAGATCAACAAACTCAAGAAGTCATCTATCGAGACCGCGCAGGACAAGTTTCAACTCTCGATCGGAGACTTTATCGAGCTGGAGAAGATCAAAGACCTCAAGGAACGAAACAAGATCCTCGAGAATGTTGATTCGTCAACGGAATTGAAGGATGAAGTCGATGATTATTTGAGAAGAAAGCTCCGGGCCGAGAATGAAAAGAAGTATATAGAACTCTTCAATTCATTAGGCTGGAAAGAGACGAAGGAATATATCTATTCTTACGGTGATTATGCAAAGTGGAAGAAGATCAACGGACTTGAGCAGATCGACCTTGATAAACCGTTCAATGATGAAACGATCAAAGCTGCGACCGTGAGGATCTCAGAACCTATATTCTATCACAACTCTGGATATTATATCGACTTTGGAATCAAGAATCCCGTTAAGCAGGAACAGAAAAAGAAGACGAAAGAGCAGCTTATGGAAGAGGCTCGTGAGAAGTGCAAAACGGCTCTCGAGTCATCCAGAACTGAGATCTGTGACCTCTATTATAAGTTTATCCTTCAGATCCCGGACAAGAGGATCAAAGAGGTCAATGAAAGAGAATACAAGGCCATGATTAAGGTGCTTGTCTCAATCCTCATAGATCTGCGCGGTTCGATGCACGATTTCTCGAATCTTTGCAACATCAAGACAAAGATGAAGCTTGAAGACATATCGAGCGACTTCCAGAATTATGACAGCCTGCGTAAGCTCATGCTCTTAACCTGGTCAAATCTCGCTTCTAATTATTCAAATAGGTTCGTCGAGTGGAATTTCACGAAGAACATGACAGCCTTGAAAGCTCATCAGATGCTCTTTGATGTTCTGCTTTTTTTCGGATTCAGACTTGATGATGACCAGAAGGCGATCATAAAAGGCACGTCTGAACTCTATAACGCGAAGATATGAGGCACTCATGAAGGGACAAATGAATATATTTGACCTGGTCAATGACGGAAAACCTTGTCGATATAAGTTTCAAAGACATCTCGGCCAGAAGGTCGAGTTCTGGAGAACCGGAAAGTTCGGGATCATCGTCGAGATCGAAGAATATTACACGATAGTCAAGTCTGACGGAAAGTTTTTGGTCGGAACGCCTCACGACATTAGGCCTATTTCGGAGGATTAAAAATGATTCAGATTATAGGAACCAGACAAACAGGCAGAACAACACAACTCATTAGGCTTTGCAAGAGACTTAATGATGAAAACGGGTACAACGACACTGTCATATTGACGTCCAGTAAATTAAAAGCTGAGTTTATTATGATACTCGCAAAAGAGATCGGATGCGGTGATATTCCGTTTCCCATTTCTTCTGCCAGATTCATTCAACAACGTGGAGCTCTTTGTGGGACTCTTTATAGGCGAGTTCTGGTCGATGATATGGAATATGTCATGCAGCAGATTCTTTCGCAATGTGTGATGTCTCCACCATTAGAGTTAGCAGGATATTCGATTCAAGGCCCGGAAATGACAACAGAGTTCGGGGTTCGTTCCTGGATTTCCGAACGTGAGGTCATTCCATGATGAAGACCTGTGAAACGTGCGGACGCTTCACCGAACACAAAGAGAAAGTATTAGGCAAAGACGGACTCTGTCGGCTGATCGTTAAGAAGCCGACCGGAGTCAGAAAGAATCATTCATGTAAATACTGGATAGAAAGGAAGACTCAAAATGACTCAATGTGAAACAGTTCTCAATTACATAGAAGAACACGGCTCAATAACAGCAAGACAGGCTTATAAACTCGGGATCATGCGACTCGCATCAAGAATAAGCGACCTCAAGAAAGCAGGCTTTGACATCAAGTCCGACACGGTCAAAGTGAAGTGCCGTGACGGATCTGTCTCTTATGTATCGAGATACTCGATGAACAAGAAAGAGGCGAAGCCATGAACAACAAGAAAGTTATCAGGAAGCTTCATGAGATGTGGCAGAAGTCTGACGATGATGACGAGAAAGCCTCTCTCGAGAGAGCGATCCTCGCGGTCAGGTGTTACCGCAACTGCAAGAACTGCGCTCATCGGGTAGTTGTAAGCAAATACGCTTTTTGTTCTCTCGGTGACTGCGATTTTGAACCGCGCACGGAAGCGGAGAAAGAGGCGACGGCATGAAAGACAAAGTTTTATATGGCGAAGTCATGAAGGCAGCCGAGAACCTCGCGAGAGCTCTGAGAGCATACACGGGCGAACCGATGAACTGCATCCTGTCAATCTTCACTCGTGACCAGGACGTAAGAACTCCGGACGATCCGCAAGGCATACCGGACTACTATTCCGTTTTGATCCGCTCGGCCGAGTGCGAGCACTATGACGATTCGACCTTGAAGGCAGTCAGAAAGATTTATTACTGCGATGATGACTTCGGAAACGAGAAGATCATGAAGGTCGTTCCGTATTACGAGAGGGAGGCTGAATCATGAGTGAAAAAAGATATTACTGGCTTAAACTTCCTCGAGACTTTTTCAAGCGTCATGACATCAAGTTCATCAAGACGCTTCCGAACGGTCGTGAGATAGCCTTCTTTTATTTAGAACTCATGGCCGAGTCTGTCGATCACGACGGCCAGCTCCGGTTCTCGCCTGGCTTGCCTTATTCGGAGGTTATGCTTGCAGCTCTGACGGACACACCGGTCGAGATCGTCACGGAATCCATGAAGGTCTTAAAAGAGTTTGGGCTCGTCGTTATTTCGGAGGATGGGACGATCATACTGCCGAAAGTCGAGAAGATGATCGGCTCGGCAGGTGATAACGATAACGCGAGAAGACAGCAGCGTTACAGAGACAGAAAAAAGGCTGAAAAACTCGCAAAAGTTAATGATAACGTTACGCGTAACGTTACGCATAACGTTACCGTAACAACGAATAGTAACGAGAGTAAGAGTAAGAGTAAGAGTAAGAGTAAGAGTAAGAACATAAAAGAGAATATACAAGAGAAAAGTTCTCATTTTGTTCCACCGACAATCTCTGAAGTCAAAGCATACTGTCAGGAACGTAACAACGGAGTAAATCCGGAAAAGTGGTTCGACTTTTATACCTCAAAGAATTGGATGATCGGGAAGAACAAGATGACCGACTGGAAGGCAGCAGTCAGGACTTGGGAACACGAAAAAGAAAACAAGCCGGCTCCGAGACAGTCGACAGGAAACCAGTTCTTTGACCTTTTGAATCAGGAGGCAAGCTCATGACACGAGAAGACGTAACTAATCTCTTGGGAGTTCTCCAGGAAACCTACGGAAAGACTTTTGCTAATCCGTCCGGAACGGTTGACGCATGGCTCATCACTCTCGCCTCATACGATGCAAGATCCATCTTCAAGGCTGCAAGGCTCTACATGGAATCGAAGACCATTAAGAACTTCCCGAGTCCTGCCGACCTGATAGCACTGATAACCAGAGCCGAGCTCGTATATCCTGACGAAGTTCCGGAACCTCCGAAAAGGTTTATCGAATCATCAAGGGCGATAGTCACGAAGCTCGACGGCAAGACCGTGGACGAATACCTTGACTCATTAAGCGAATGGATCGGCTTGGGTTGTGAACCGAACGACGAAGCTCTCGAAGAGTTCTATCGTAATCATCCGGAAGCGAGAGGGATATTACCTTACGAGACATAGGAAAGAGGAAGACAAATGAGAAAAGCATTGAAAGACGCAGAAAGATGGCTCAATCGTAATTATAACTTTATCCAGCAGGTCGAAGCTGACAAGAGGATGCTTACCATCCTGACCAACAGACTTGAGTCAAGCGTATCTAAATACGAGACAGACGGAACTGATGTTCATGATGTCGACCAGTCAAAACAGAGAAGAGAAGATCTGCTGCTCGATTATTCCTCACTCAAGGCAATAGTCGAGAAAGAAGAAAGGAAGCTCGCGAAAGAGCTTTATGTGACCAGAAAGATGATAGACAGGCTTTCAAAGCCTGAGTATATCTCACTCGCGGTCGACAGATACATTAACCGGCTCAAGTGGGAAGACATTTCAGCTCTGGAACATATCAGCAAGTCACATTTATACAGACTGAGGCTCGAGATGCTCGAAGAGATGACCGAGATTCTCAAAAACATAATCTGAAGAAAGAGAGGCAATAAGAATGGAAGAAAGAGTCCCGGAAAGAATGGAAAAGGCGAGCGAAGAACATTTCGGAGCTCGTATCGGAGGTATATTCAGAAGACTTCTGGATGTGCTCGAAGCAAAGTATCTGATCTCAAAGCGTGACCGAGATTATATCATCGGCGAGATCACGGAAGCTGAGTATTTTGACGGAGGCAAAGAGGAATGAAGTTCTCGAAGGCAAGAAAGATAATCGAAGACGAGATCGAGTGCGTCAAGAGATTCAAAGAAGGCTGCGGTCACGAGTGCCAGTTCTGCGACCTGGTCAAAGAAGATAAAGAGATCCTTGAAGCTTATGAGATCTGTCTGGCACTTCTCAAAGTAGAAGAAGACGCGATCAAGCGCAAGCGTGATGAAGAACGCGCAGAACGGAATGAAGCTCGCCGTCAGCTCTCATTGAACAAGAAGTCCTGCTCTAATTGCGATCTGTTCGGAATCGGATGCGGAGATTGTGAGGTAAGTGACGATGACTAATGAAGACTTTAAAAAGCTTTTACAGATGACCGATGCCGAGTGCGCTGACATTCTCGAAAAAACTATGATCTGGATCGCTGGATTTAGAGCAAACTCTAAAACATGGTTTAAGGCTGCTTATGCCGTCGCCCTTGCCAGAGCTATAAATAAACTCAGGGAGCCGGAAGTTGTTTATCTTTGCAAATATCACAAAGAACCAAATCCATGCAAGCACACTCACAGACTGGCTGACGCTTTGAACTTTGAAGAGTTCGCTGAAGGGAAGTGGATAGAAAGAGAGGAAAGATCATGAAAAGGCTTTCAATAATCATTCCGGTCTACAATGAAGCTCCGTTCCTTCGCAGATGCCTTGACTCTGTGAACTGCCTCCACCCTTCCGTCGAGATAATCGTCATTGACGACGGTTCGACAGACGGATCTGCGGAGATATGTGATGAATACAGAGACAACGTGAACTTCAAGATCGGTCATCATCGTACGAATTGGGGCGTGTCTATGACCAGGACTCACGGAATACTGCTCGCCGAAGGTAAGTATATAACCTTCCTGGATTCTGATGACGAGATGAGCAAAGACGGGATCTGGAATATGCTCGAGGTCATTCGAGAGGCGAACGCTCTTCCCGTCTTGGAAGACAGACCTGTCATCCAGTTCAATCACTTCCGTCACTATTACAGGACGAACAAGACTGTGACAAAGTATAAGAATCGGATCGGGAATTATTATTATGACAACCTTCCTAAGATGTGGTGCATGGTCTGGAATAAGATTTACCTTCGCTCGTTTATTGTAGAACATAAGATCGGATTTGAGCACCAACTTCAATATGGCGAGGATGAGATCTTCAATCTGAGATGCTTGAAATATCATGCGTCTATTTACTGTGCGGATGAGCTCACGACCATCAAGCACTTTGATAATCAGGGCTCGATCTGTCACAACTTGAACAAAGAAAAGCTGCTCGGCCAGACCGATGCGCTCATCAGATTACTCAATGAAGACAATTCACAGGTGTTTGATGCTCTGGTCAGGAACGTCATATCTGAACATTGGAACTCTGACCTGTTTAAGAAGATCATCGGAGGTGATATGTAATGGCGAAATGCGTTAAGATTACAGCTCCAAAAGCTAAGGAGGGTTAATTATGAACAATGGAAAGGCTCTTGCAATATTTAAAGATATTGAAAACGAAAAATATAACGACGGTGAAAAAATAGCCGCAATCAAAGTTATATTAAATTTTGAGACTATTAACAGTATTACAAAACGCGAAATATTTACTGTTTTGAAATGGCTATTTAGTGATGATTAACAAATCTGACCTGTTTAAGAAGATCATTGGAGGTGATATGTAATGGCAAAATACGACAAAGAAGCGCGAGCTTTTAACCTTAAAAAATTTTACGCGAAGCATAGAATGTTTAAAGTCTATCTCGATAAGAAAGAAGATGCTGCACTCATTGAGCATCTCGACAGTCATAAAAACAAATCGAAGGCTATCAGGCAGTTATTGAACGGGGCCATAATCCCTGTCGCAAATATTACTTTCGATGATGACAAGCTCAAAGAGCTCACAGATGACATCGTCAGGCAGATCCAGAACGGCGAGCTCATCATGGTCACTGAATCTGAGACGCAAGGCGAGTGGCGAGATCGAATGAAAGAACACTTCAGAGAAGCAAGCGAGACCGGAGGTGATATGTTTCATCTTTCGGATATTGAAAGAATATTAGACGGAGAAGCTCTTTGATCGGAGGTAAAGAAATGAAATTTAAAGAAATGATCGAAACAATTATGACGACTTCCAATGACCGAGTAGAGATTAGAGACTCAGATAATTGTGAGATATGTAATGTCCCAGTCGCTACATCAGGACTAAACCCTTACTTAGATTGCGATGTAGTCTCCTGGTTTCCATGTGGAGCTCCGGGTAAAAATGCAACATTCACAGTGCTTCTTAATATCGGAGGTGAGACAGAATGAAACATACTGAATGTAAAGATTGTAAATTGAGTAATGGTGACTGTGGAAACCATTTTAAAATGGATGGGGTTACAAATTATGATATTGCCTCTTTGAGTGCTTGCGACAAATATGGAAATTGCGAATTTTTTAAGCCAAAAGCAAACCTACAAGGCGATCTAATCAACCGTGAGGCTTTGAAATTAGATTTAGCCAAAGAGATTAAAACTAATGATATGGGTTTGTGGCTTAAAATTCTGTTAGTTATCG
>Ga0310696_10009563_pt1 | contig 11206 bp, 11 predicted proteins | sample AusTroGonzalo_MG_4_FD_203885 | JGI IMG/M metagenome (GOLD analysis project Ga0310696, IMG submission 203885) | Bovine rumen microbial communities from tropical cattle in Woodstock, Queensland, Australia - Gonzalo_02 (v2) (version 2) | ecosystem: Host-associated > Mammals > Digestive system >...
TTCTTCATGGAGCCAGAAATGAAGGATGAAGATGCAGTAGATTACAGGAGCACAACCGAAATCTACACCTTCGTCTCGGCGAACTAAGTTCCCGAACGCCAGCGATTATTCTCATATTCATGCAGCTGATTTAAGGCGGCTGCACATGCATGTTCATAAAGCGAGTCCTCAGGGCTCGCCTTTTTTGACGTTTGTTCCACCCGTTTGGCAAATGCAGAAACGGTTTCGCCGGGCAAGCGAACAAAACCGAACCGGGTCAAGCGTTTTTCGGCATTTTCAAGGAGAGCAATCCAGCGAGCGGCATCTTTCGAAACTGCATGTTGAATGCTGGACCGATGCCTGCGAAATTTTAGGCCCATAAAGATTGCTAACAGCACCGTCAAAACAACATAAAGAACGGGGCTTCCAACGATGCGTTCCGAAGTAGTCTGCCAGCTATCGACAACTCGCCGCCATTCGCCGTCCTTCAGCAAATGGAGAATATAGGAGAAACGACCTTTCAGCCCCTCCAACTTTACAGCGAACCAGGAAGGATTCGCAAAAGTCATCTCCGTCAAAGGCGGTGTCGGATCATAGATGTACCACTTGCGGTCGATATAGACTTCGACCCACGCATGGCTGTGGCGACGGCGGAACGTCACGTAAGGACGGCCCGGGACACGTTCCGGGTTCGCAAAGCCGGTCACATAACGCGCCGGGATTCCCAGATAGCGCAAAAGAAGCGTCGCAAGCGTCGCATAATACTCGCAGTAGCCTTCCTTATTTTTCCAGAACCGGACTAACGGATCCGTTTTTGAATTTGCCCTGAAACCAGAAACAGTGAACGAGTAGTTGAAGTTTTGGGTAAAATAGTCTTGAATTGTCTTTAAATTCGCAACGGCAAATTCAGATGTACCCGAAACCTGTTGCCGAGGGAGAGCCATCGCAACCGCCACCGAATCCAGAAGTTCCATTTCTTTATTCGGAATCTGCAAGAACGCAGTGTCCAGTTTAGAAGAATCATCGTCCGCAGCCACAATGGCAAGATTTTCTGCAGAATCCGAAACGTAATAATACCAGTCACTGCGAGTCCCGTTCGCCCCTGCAAAAACATTCGTCGAATAATAATCCAGCGAGTCCGCATTCTTACTCGCCACGCCGACCGCATTCGGCGCCGCAAACATAAAGCCAAAATTGTCAAGCGTCGCCTGCACCCAAACCGACTTGATGTCCGGAGCTGCTGCAACAGAATCTTCCGTTTCAAAAACGGCATAATCTACGTGATAACGCGACGGATAAAGTTTCTTTTCCGCTTTCGCCGGGAGTTTCCAGATACCGGCCACATATTTTTCGTAAGCAGCGGCACGCAAGTAGTTTGGAGCAAGCGTATCCCAAAGACGCAAGACAATTTCACTATTGTACTTGGAATTGTAATTGCTCGAAAAAGACCCCAAGGCCGCCACCGGATCAAAGCCCATCACTCGGTTCCTTACATAGTAATCTTCGGCCCAACGCCCACTGTAATAGCGGTTGCTTTTCCAATATTTAAAACCGAGATAAGACGAACCGCACAGTCCTGCATACAAAAGAATAAAAAGAAGGTACTTATACAACGCCACGCGGGGGCGCCCGAACGCATAAACAGCTAGCAACAAAGCCACGATTCCGCTCAACACGCACGCACGGGGAGCATGGAACAATCCCATAAAAAGTACCGCCACGCCGTTGAAGACGACAAAGACTTCGTAGCCGCCATTCCCGAGACTCCGTTTCTGCAGCCATGCCAAATAAAGCATGTACCACGCCGGAATAAAGACTAGATACGGAGAAACGCCGGATTCAACACTCGGAGTCAGTACCCACCACAACGCACAAGGGACAATCGCACCGTACGCGAAAACTTTTCTGTAACGCGGGATTTTGATCTGCGCCGGCAAAAGTTCTAGCGAAAGCGCCGATGTTTTTTTCGAAAGCAAATGCTGCTTCACGTGAATCGCGATAAACAGACTCGCAAAAATAAAGCCGAGAATTTCAAGTCCGCTAGAAATGCCCAAATTAACGGAAACGATGCAGAAGAAAACCGTCTTGCAAATTTCACGGAAGTTCATCATAAACTCACCTCCGTTTCGCGTGACAATTCAAAGGATTGTTCGAGTTGCGCCACGTTGACCGCCAGAACATCGTCAGAAATCGCTGATTTCGAATCGTCAGAATTTTTTGCGCGAGTGTCCAAAATGACCTGCTTATGCACTAGCGGATCCTCGGTCGCAAACAGCCCCAAACGAAGCACTGGCCCGAGGGGGCGAGCCGCTGGCGACCAGCGTTTATGCGCATTTGCAGAATCGCCAGTTTTTCGAGCGTTCTGCGAATCCCGGACATTCTGCGTATTTCGAACATTCCAGAACGCGCCTGATTTCAAAAGCGACGCAGGCGGAATACGCGCAAGAGATTCCAAGAGACTCTCGCCACCATCCCCTTGCACAAGCGGGATTTCGTCATCTCCGATAAAGAAACGGCCAAGCGCGCTCCGCTCCAGAAGCCAAAGGCCAACGCCTGCCGCCAAGCGGATCAGCATTTCGACAGCGGCTTTCTCGCGCAAGTTCCGAGCAGTCACATCCAAAACGAGAATCGCTCCCGCACCGCGTTCCGTCTCGAATTCTTTCGTGAACGGTTTACCATAACGGGCAAACGCCTTGTGATGTAAATCTCGCAAGGAATCGCCCTCACGATATTCACGCACGCCTACAAAATTCATTCCCCGCGTAAGACTCGGCATCAAAAGCGGAGCAAATACAATACCGCTCGCGCCCGATGTCAAAAACGGAAACGCACTCACACGCAACGGCCGCGGGAACACAAGCAGTTCCGCCTTTCCAGAATTCGCAGCATAACGCAAAGCGCCATTGATTTCAGGAACAATCACGGACACTTTCGGGATATCAAATGCTCCACGTTTTTTCGTCTGGATTTTACACGAGAGTTCCATCGTTTCGCCAGCAGCAACAGCAACAAGCGCAGACTCTTCGCACTTTAGAGAGGATTCCATGCGGAAACATCCAAGCGACACCGCATTGAGTTTGTCCTCAGCCGCAACGTGCAAACCGACCGTCGCTGTTTCGCCCTCGTAAACGTTCCGAACCGTAATATTATCCGTCTTGAACTTGCTCTTTCGGGCCGTCATGAAAAGGCACGGCACAAGCGCCAAAAAGTACATGAAGTCAAGACCGCAAAACACCCACGCCGCCCAAAATCCAGGCACCGCCCCCGCGAACATCGAAAACATCATGAGCGCTGCCGCCGCATGCCCCACCTGCGTAAAGCCTTCTTGCCAAATGTAGTACAAACGCATCAAAAGCCCCTTGCGCTTGGGGCTCCGAGGAATTGCGTTTATAAACCATTGAAAGAGAGACATGGGGGGAGGTAGTTGGTAGAACTTAGTGGCGTCATTCTGAGTGACCGTCAGGGAGCGAAGAATCCAGGGCATTCCGCTTTACATTGGCGTCAGGATGATAAGTGCATTACTTCGGCACTTTCACCTGTTTCAGTATTCCCTCCAGAATTTGTCTTGAAGCGCCAGGCGTATTGGAATCCTTGGCGAACACGCGATGTTCCATCACCGGATAAAACACATGCTGAATGTCATCGGGATTCACGAAATCGCGGCCAGCGACATACGCACACGCTTGCGCCATTTTGATAACGTTGATTCCTGCACGCGGGCTTGCCGCCAAACGCACCGCCGGATTCACGCGAGTCGCCTGCACCAGCGAAACCACGTACGTTTCAAGCGATTCGTCGATGTGAATCTTGCGGACTTCATTCCGGGCCGCAATCACTTCGTCCGGAGTCGTTACCGCCTTGAGCGTATCAAGCGGGCGCCCGTCACGATGCGCACGCAAAATATTCAGTTCCGTCTCCGATGTCGGATAGCCAAGCGACAAACGAATCAAGAAACGGTCCATCTGCGCTTCGGGCAACGGAAACACGCCATGGAATTCCACGGGGTTTTCTGTCGCAAGCACCATGAACAATTTCGGGAGCGCATACCGTTCACCCTCCAGCGAAACCTGGCGTTCTTCCATCGCTTCCAACAATGCACTCTGCGTTCGCGGAGACGCACGGTTGATTTCGTCTGCGAGCAAGACCTGCGTAAACACAGGCCCCTTGCGGATTTCGAACTCGCCCGTATTCGCCTTGAACACGGCACCGCCCGTCACATCCGCCGGGAGCAAGTCCGGCGTAAACTGGATTCGCGCAAAGTCCGCCCCGATGGCCGCCGCAAGAGCTTTTGCAATCGTCGTCTTGCCCGTTCCCGGAACATCCTCGATGAGCACGTGACCATCCGCGAGGAGCGCCATCACAAGCATTTCCACTTGATCTTGTTTCCCCAGCAAAACATTATTTAGAGCATGAATTAAATCTTTAACCATGCTTTAAATATATATAGTTATTGTTCGATAGTCGCTAGTTATTGGATTTTCGTTAGTATAACTAGGTATTCTTACACCGCATTCTTCGCCAAACTTGACGCAAAACGCGCAATCCATACGTAACCACGTTGAGGTTCGACTTTTCGTCGGCATAGCGCGTGGAGATGGGCAGCTCCGCTATGGCAAAATTGCGGGCATCGGCAATCGCAATAAGTTCCAAGTCAATATCAAACGAAGGACTGAGGCGATTCAAATCTACCGTTTCCAAAAAACGCGAAGAATAAACGATAAAACCGCTGTGACGGTCCGTAAGTTTCACTCGGAATGTTTTATTTTCAAGCAAAGTAAGGAGTGCCCCGCCAAGCCGTTTGTACAGGGGCATCCCGCCGCGCTTTGCCTCCCCCGCAACCGCATGACGTGACCCCTGCAGCAAGTCGAGGTTGCGATTTTCCATTTCGTCAAAGAACTCGCCCAATTTTTCAGCGGGGTATTGACCGTCGCCGTGCAAACAAGCGACAAACGCAGCACCGGAAGCAAGTCCTGCGGCAATTCCTTTTTTAACAACGGCACCATAACCGCTATTTTGTTCAAACTTCAAATATTCGAAATGATTTCTCAGGACTTTCGCACGTTCCGCATTTTGCGAACTTCCAAAATCATCATCGCATTCTACATTCACCGGGACGTTCAAATAATCCGATTCAATAAATTTTTGAAATGCCAGTGCAGTACCATCGCGCGAACCGTCATCAATTACAAGAACCTGCGAACGCACCAAAACGGATTCGTCAATTCTAGAAAGGACTTCGCAAAGAGTCTTTTCTACGTTATACGCAGGAACGAAGATAAAATAGTCTATCGCAGGGCAAGACATAACTGGATCCTTCGCGCTGCTCAGGATGACGTAGAATCAGCATCAAGATGACTTGTATTGCTATAATGTCCGACAAACCACGTCAGTGATTCGCGCAGAACAACGTCAATCGGCGTCTGCGCTTTAAAGCCAAGCAAGCGTTCCGCCTTTTCGACCGATGGCAAGCGGCGCATGGAATCGTCATAGCCTTCTCCATAATATTCAACGCCCGAAACAGTCTCCGGCTCAGGAACAGATTCAACATTCACGCCTTTGATTTCAGCGAAAATCCGACGCATTTTGTACGCAAGTTCCGCAATCGTAATTTCGTTATCCGGATTGCCGACGTTGAACGCCTGCGAAAACGGCGACTTTCCTGCATCTTTTTCAACAGAATTTCCTACTAGCCCCGCTTCAAAAAGCGCGAACATAAAATCGACGGCATCAAAAACACTCGTAAAACTGCGCTTTGCGGCACCGCCATTCACAAGTTTCAGCGGTTCACCTCGCACAAGCGCCGAAGAAAAATTCGCCAGCACGCGCGGAATGCCCGAGCCATCGACGCCCGGCATAAAGTCCATATACGGTCCGACAAAGTTGAAGGGCCTCACCACCGTCCATTTTAAATTCTTGAGCCCAGCGATGTAGCGTTCTGTCAGGAGTTTCGCCGTTGCATAGCTCCAGCGGCTTGCCGTCACCGGGCCAAATGTCAACGGAGTTTCGTCCTCGATAAGCAAGCCGGAGTCCGCAGACGTACGACCGTAAACTTCGGACGTCGAAAAATGAATCAACCAAGCGCCCGACTTTGCACAGGCATCAGCCAAAGAAGCCGGATGGTCGTAATTGCTGCGGATGACTTCGGGAGCTTCGGCCATGTAACGGCTCGGCGTGCAAATCGCCGCCAGATTCACAACGACCGGATATTTTGCAATTCGTTCAACGACACTTTTATCGGCCAGGTCAGCAACCATAAACTCGCAACGTTCGTCACGAAGCCTATGCTGAATTCTGTAAAAATCCAAATCGACGCCAAACACGCGCCACTGGGTACGCGCCAAAATAGCGTCAAGAAGGTGACAACCAACAAAACCACCGCAGCCGACAACAGCTACGGTGATACTAGAATCATTGAACTTTAGAATCATTCCTTGACAATGAATAGGCCAGAGTTATTGCCCTTGCTCGACTTATTGTAAGGCTGGACACGAATAGCGCCCGTCGAAGTAGCCTCAACAATATCCTTCGAAAGCTTCACCTTCTGTTCATAGCAGGTCTTGCCATCCGGCTTTTCCGGACCAACCGATTCGTCAAACAAATCCATACCAGGATCGCCAGCATTCTTCTTGAACAAGAAACGATAACCGCTATCTTCGACATCGGAGCCGTAAATAACAGTAATTGTTTCACCAATTTTGAACGTTTCGCCACCAGCTGGATAAACAACCTTGACACCACCCTTTACGGAGCAATCATAACTCGGTGTAGACGGCCCAGCCGGAGAATCATCGTCGTCACCACAAGCAAGGAATGCAAGGGAGCTAGCCAAAAGTAAAGCGTGGGAAAACTTCATAAAAGCCTCGTTTATAGTTACAGGTTTAACGATTTACAATATACAAATTTAGAAGTAAAAAAGAAATAAGGAATATCACAGGGCGACAAATAGAAGCGTCCAAAAAGCTCGATTGCACCGTCCACAAACGTTACTTTTTGTTTACAGTTTATTCTGCCGTCACAGGATCCTGCTCCTACGAACCTAAACGATACTCGCCACTTTAGTGGCCTAGTAGAGTTATGCTCTTTGAGTATAATTCAACTCCGTTGCACTTCGCTCAGGATGACACGAACGCTCAAAGCTATTTCAATTGCATTTTGAACACACCCCATAGCTCATAGCCCAAAGGCACAAGGTGCCGCCCCCATTCCCCTAGTCCTTAAGCAATTCCGGGTGTTTTTCGGCAATGCGGCGTGCAAGATACACGAACGGGGTGTCCATCAGCGACGTCACGATGAAGATGCCGTACCCGAACACGAGAATTTCACCAATGGTATTCCACGGGAAAACGCCCACGAAGGCAAGCAAGTTGAACACGACCACGTTAATCAGCTGGCTCACCAATGTAGAACCGTTATTGCGGAGCCACAGGTAACCTTTTTTGTCGCCGAACTTCTTTTCGGACCATTTCCACCAAGCGTGATAGGCCCACACGTCGAACATTTCACAGACGGCATATGCAAATAAACTTGCAAGCATCACACGCGGCGTGTTCGCGAAAACGGTGCGGATGGGTTCCGCCATCGTATCGCCCGCAGCCGGGATGTACAAGAACCAGCTCTGCGAAATCAAAATGAACGTGACGTTTGCGAGAATGCCGATTTTCACGCAGCGGCTCGCTTCTTTTTTGCCGAAGATTTCGCTCATGATGTCGGTCGCGAGGAACGTCGAAGCGAAAATGACGTTTCCGAGCGTGGTGTCAAGCCCGAAGGCGTGCACGAGGATGAGCACTTCGATGTTTGCCGCGATGGTGCAGATAACGGTCCAAGCGAAAATGCCTTGCTTGCCGAAGAAGCGGAAGAAGGCGACGAGACCTCCGAAGAACACGAAAATGGAGGCGATGAGGAGAAGTTCGTTTTGCATGAGACGAGTGGTTAGTGATTAGTGGTTGGTGGTTAGTAAACAGACTAGCAAAAACGTCATCCTGAATCCCTTTAGGGATGAAGGATCCTGTCAATTTTTACTGGATTTAATCAAGTTTCTACTCCTTGGCTCGGTTATAAAAATGAGTTCACCCATTTTTGCAACACTCGCCATCTGAGTAGTCTTCGCGATGTTTCATGCGCTCAGAATGACGTAATGAAACGCTATTTTCTACGATCTATAGCGGAAAACAGTCTGTTCCTGGCGATGGATTCGAATTCGGTGCCCGGCTTGCCGTAGTTCGCAAACGGGTAAAGCGAAATGCCTCCACGCGGCATAAAGATGCCCTCGACTTCGATGTACTTCGGATCCAAGAGCTTCACCAAGTCCTTCATGATGATGTTCACGCAGTCTTCGTGAAAGTCCCCGTGATTGCGGAACGAGAACATGTAAAGCTTGAGCGACTTGGATTCCACCAGGAACTGGTCAGGAATGTAGTTGATCTTGATTTCGGCAAAATCCGGCTGGCCCGTTTTCGGGCAGAGGCTCGTGAATTCCGGGCAGTTGAATGTGACCATGTAGTCGTTACCCGGATGCTTGTTCGGGAACTTTTCGAGCACTTCGGGGCTGTAGGTCGTCTTGTACTGCGTCTTGTTGTTGCCAAGCAGCGTAATGCCTTCGAGTTCAGCTTCTGAACGCATGTTGTCTCCTAGTTTTGGTTTATAGGCTCACGGACTTTTTCAAGAATGCCGCGACCTAAGGTCAGGATGGTTTCGAACTGACCGATTTGAAAGTAAAGATAGAATTTTTTCCACCCTGTTTCAAAATTATTTGATTCATACTTTCAATTTAAATGTATAATAAATAAAAAAACGGAGATTTCTATGGCACTCATGATTATTCAGCTTTTAATTGTGCTCCTCGCACTATACGTGGGGTCACGTTACGGGAGCCTCGCCCTCGGCGCCATTTCGGGAATCGGCCTAGCCATTTTGGTACTCGGCTTTGGCATGAAACCCGGAACGCCCCCTACAGATGTCATTTACATCATCATCGCGGCGGTAACATGCGCGGGCATCATGCAGGCATCGGGCGGTATGGATTGGCTCATCCAGATTGCGGAAAAGCTGTTGCGCAAGCACCCGAACCACATCACGATTCTTGCACCGATTTGCACATTTTTCTTGACAGTACTCGTAGGCACGGGCCACGTAGTCTATACGCTGATGCCCATCATCTGCGACATTTCTCTCAAGAAAGGAATACGCCCCGAGCGTCCTTGCGCTGTAGCCTCGGTCGCTTCACAGGTTGGCATTACGTGTTCTCCGATTGCCGCAGCAGTCGCTTCGTTTGTCATCATTTCGAACAAGAACGGATTTAACATCAACAACCTGCAAGTCATCGCAATTACGATTCCTGCATGTTTGTGCGGACTCATGGCCGCTGCGGCAGTTTCATACAAACGCGGTCTCGACCTTGACAAGGACCCCGCTTTTCAGGCTCGCCTCAAAGACCCGCAAATGAAAGAATACATGTACGGAAACACCGCCTCCGTTTTGGACAAGGAAGTATCCAAGGACGCAAAACGTGCCGTCTATATTTTCCTTGGCGCCCTCGCCGTCATCGTCCTGTTTTCCATATTCCAGATTACCGGTCACGACATCCGTCCGCAGTTCCCGACAGGCAAAGTAATCAACGGTATCGCGGAGATAAAACCGCTCGCCATGAACATCATCATCCAAATCGTGATGATTTCTGCGGCTGCGTTTATGATTATCTGTTGCAAGGCAAGCCCGAAAAAAGCCGTAGCAGGCGCAGTTTGGCAAAGCGGCATGGTCGCCGTCGTCGCCATTTACGGAATTGCCTGGCTCGCCGATACGTATTTTGCAAACTACATGGACGTGATGCAGGGAGGCCTCAAGGACATCGTACAGCATTATCCGTGGGCCATCGCGATTGCGTTCTTCGCCGTAAGCGTACTCATCAACTCGCAAGGAGCCGTCGTCGCTGCGATGCTCCCGCTTGCCTATAGCCTAGGCATCGAGGGCCCTGTACTTCTAGGGGTACTCCCGAGCGTTTACGGATACTTCTTTATTCCGAATTACCCCTCGGATATTGCGACCGTGAACTTCGACCGTTCGGGCACGACCGTCATCGGCAAGTACTTGCTGAACCACAGCTTTATGCGCCCCGGTTTGGTGAGCGTTTTTGTTTCGACGATTGTAGGCTCGTTAATCGTGAAAATATTCTATTAAAAAATCGACGTTCTACTAGTAAGCGAGCGCGTTCAACCAGTAGCAGACAGCGACAACAGCCGAAAGAATCACCATAACAAGTTGGCCTTTCTTGCCTTTCGCAAGTATGCCGGGGATGCAGTTTACTGTTAAATAGACTGCAACGACAATCCCGACGATTTTGGTTACATTATGGGAGAACCAAGCAGAAACTACGTGACCGAGCTGCAAAAGAAGAATGGCAAAGAAAACCTGCAACAGCAAGTGAACCACAAAAATGGCACGCCCCTTGGCCGTGGCCAACTTGAACATTCCACCCGAAGTGAGTGACTTTACCGGATGTTTAACAAGCATAACAACACTCATCACAACGACGAGCAGAAGCAGAACGGCACCGATTATTGCTGTCATAATTTTCTCCTGGTAAATTTAATGTTCATCCAAAAGCTATCAAACGCAAATTGGATTGCTTTAAATATAAGTCTAAAAAAAGCAAAAGCACATGTGGTTGGTCAATAAACCATCCAAAATTCAGCAACCAGACAATCATAGATGTTTTGTCAATGAAAAGATGTTCTTCGACCATCAATACCTTTATAGTTTTAGGGTAGTTTTATTATTGCGTGCTGTAACCTAAAAAAATCTGGGGTCGCAAATGAGTGGGATTTCAAAAATATTCAAGACATTGACTTTTGCCCTTGCTGCATCGACATTTTCTTTTGCCGCCTTGGCCGACAGCGCGTCCAAGTTTTTGGGCAACATTCCCGTTTCTGGCGAAATCCCCGATAATTTTGGCACCTACTGGAACCAGATTACTGCCGAGAACGGGTGCGTTTGGGGCTATGTCGAAAAAACGCGCGGTGAATACGACTGGACCGGTTGCGACCTCGCCTATAACTGGGCAAGAAAGAACAAGGCTATTTTCTCGTTCCACACCCTGTTGTGGGGTTCGCAAAACCCGCAGTGGTTAAGGGAACTCGATGTTGACGAAACTAAAAAAGCTTGGACAGATTGGATCGACGCTGTTAAGGAACATTACCCCGATCTCGAAATGATTGAAGTGGTCAACGAGGCC
>Ga0310696_10009564_pt1 | contig 11205 bp, 5 predicted proteins | sample AusTroGonzalo_MG_4_FD_203885 | JGI IMG/M metagenome (GOLD analysis project Ga0310696, IMG submission 203885) | Bovine rumen microbial communities from tropical cattle in Woodstock, Queensland, Australia - Gonzalo_02 (v2) (version 2) | ecosystem: Host-associated > Mammals > Digestive system >...
CGGGAATGTCGCGGTGCGTGGGTTTGCAAGCTCGGCGCGGTCGCGGTCGGTCATGAGACGATCCACGATGCCGGACTTGACGTTTGCCCATGCTGCTGCGGCGTCGAATTCGACGCCGGGGCGCAAAAGTCCGTCCATGCCGTTTCTATATCCGGGATCGGCCATCTTGCTTTCGACATTGGCTATGTATTCTCTCCAGCTCGGAAGCTCTTCGCCTAGCTCTGCCTTGTAACGCCGCCAGCAAGCAAGCACCTTGTCCACGTCGGGCTTCGCGTGTTTGAGGACATAGTCCATGTCAAACAGGTCGCGCGTCTTCTTCCTTCCGTAGACTGCGTTGAACTTCGTCCCGAGCATTTCGTCAAAACGATAGGCCGTCACTTCGCACGAGCCTGAGAACCACTCGCTTTCCATCGAGAACGGAACCTTGTCGAAGCCAAGTTCCGTGAAATGTTCGTTGCAGTTGATCTCGACTTTAATTCGCATTGCTATGGGCGTCTCATTCTCGGACATGTATCGAAGCTTCATGACATGATTGTAGCGCTTGCCCTTGGCCTGTTGGTCCGGCACGAACGATAGGACATTCCTGAGCCTGTCAAGTATCGGCCCCATTGGCTCGGGATTGATCAGAACAAGGTCAATATCCTCGCTGTATCTTGGCTGTGGCGTGACATACAGCTTGTAAAGCGCCGTCCCTCCCCGCCACGCAAGGCGTGATGCAAGGAATGGATCGGAATAGATTGCGACAATGCATCTGGAGATAAGCAAGTCTTGCTCCACGAATTCATCGTGGCTCCATGGAAATGACTTCGCCCATTCCAGCAGATAGTTTCTCTTAATCATAAGTCATCGACCTCCAGTTTTTCGTTTACGTAAATGTGCCAACGTAGATTGTGCGAAAGGACGGCGCTGTTTGACATGACGTTGAGGTTTGTGTTTGCCACGCTGCAATTCGCCTTCCATTGCGTGTAAAGTGCATCAGCCACATCTTTCGCACTTATGACTTCGTCTAGGATGTATCCAAGTCGTTGAATGGCGGTGCCCTTGCAATATTCAAAGAACGTCGTCGGGAGCTTGCCGAAGTCAAGCGTATCCGACAGCTCTGCAAGCACCGTGGCAACATTCGACAGTCCTCCACAATGTTGCTCGTACTGCACAAGTTCGACGGCAGTTAGTTCTGGCGACGAATACAGTACGGAACCGTTGGCATCCTTTCTTTCGACAAGAAAATCCGTAGGCATCTTGTATCGGTAACACCAGTGTATGCCAGCATTCATTTTTTTGGAGGAATTCAGCGCCGGATATAGAGTTGTGGCAAAATCTACCAGTGGCATTTGGTGTGAAGCCCCCCATACTTTCGCCGCAGAAAGAAGTCCAAAGTAATAAGGTCGGCCAAGAAACTGCATCAGTTCAGGAAGATAATATGCTGGAGGAATAATCCCTCTTGACTTGTATCTCACAGGCATAATGACATAAAACCGCCTGTATACCGAGACAATTCTCTTCTCGTGCTTAAGCCGCATAAGACTATTCTGCAGAACTTGTTTTTCAAGAAGAGGAAATGCCGACACGACATTTTCAAGGGAAAATGTCGTGTGCCCCGTCATCTCAAGTTCATCTATCCACGCTCTGACTGTCATTGTTTTACATCTTTAAATAATATCCATGTGATTAATATCAGTTGCAAAGCAGTGGTATTATACCAAAAAAAATCCAGCCCTGTGGTGGAAATTTGGAACTTTTAGATCACGGGTGGCGCAGGTCTTCGCTTCTGTCTGAAGGAATCAGGTTGCGCTTCATGACACGCGCTGTCGCCTCGCGCATCTCCTTGGCATCGACAATGAGTTTCACATCCCACTCTTCGTCCCTGTCAAGGTTGAAGCGGACAAAGCCTTCATTGCACTTGTCAACGATTTCGGTCAAGTGACGAAGGTTGCGCACTTTTACACCGTTGACGCTACGCACAAGCGACTTGTCCATGCCGATGTACCCTTCTATTCCCGTGTCTGCAAAGCAGAAGGAAATTGCAACCGGCTCATCATCGGCAAACTCCTTGTTCTTGACGATGTCGTCATGGAAGTGCGCCTTGGACTGGACTAGGTAATCGTATGAGACCGTTGTGAAGACAAGTCCGCCATATACAAAGTAATCTGGCCTTGAGTTATACATCCACCGCCGAACACGGCGATTTATCTTGGACGCGACAATGAACGTTTCAACGACAACGCCTTCGCGAAAAACCTTCACCGGAATTCTTTCGCCGATCTGGCGGGTGTAAATCGGATAGAATAGAGATCGCGCGATACCTCCTTCAAGGCGAATTCGCCCATTGTTGGAAACTTTGTAGCCATCCACCTCAAGGATTATGTCGTCGGTCCGAATCGAGTCTGTTCCAAGCACGGAATCCACATGATCAACAATTACACCCATTCGGCCAGAATCCATTTTATAATAACGCCTCTTGGAAGGACTTTCCATCTGGCCCCACTCAAACGGAAGGTCAGAAAATCCATCGACCTTGCCATCCTGGATGTCTAAAAGGAAATGACGAATTATGTCCGGCGGAATAATGTACCCCAAGGCTTCGCTATTTTCCTCGTCCTTGCCTTGAAAGGCAATGCCGGCGATCTTTCCATTTTTCAGGTCAAGGACCGGGCCGCCGCTGTTGCCAGGATTTATGGCTGCATCAACCTGGACGCCAAGAAGCACCGTCCATCCATGCGCATACCTTATGTCCTCTATACGGGAGATGATGCCGCGGGTGAAGGAGATGTCTTCCCCTCCAATTGGATAGCCGACCGCCAGCACGTCGTCTTGCACATGCGGTGTCTCGCCTATCTCCATGGGCGTAATATCCGTCATGAACTTTGGATCCTCCACGCCGACAAGCGCTAGATCCGCGTCGTTGTCCGTGAAAAGAACCGTTGCATGATAGAGGGCGTCCTCGTTCTGCTTGCGGACGCGGATATATGTCGAATCGGCAACACAATGAGCGCAAGTAAGGATACGCCCTTTGCCGATTACGACTCCAGATCCAGTTCCGCCGTTAGTGCGATTGGCCCATGGACAGAAAATGTCTGACTTGGCCGTCGTGACTTCAAGCTTTACCACGGCATTGATGGGGTCTTGTGCCTGTGCAGAAAATGCGGTTGCGAAAAATGCCGCCATCGTTAGCGCCGTGAATCTTAGTTGTTTCATTATAGCTTTCCTTTCTTTTTGTACTTTGTCGTTCTCAAAGCTTGCGTCCCGTTTCGCACTTGCATTGGTAGTATACCAAATAAGCCGGACACTCGCTGTCCCGCTGCCGGTCCTCTTTACCCTTGCAGTCCTTGCCATGTGCAGCCTCCTTTGACTTTCGCGGGGCCTGTCCCCGCTTGACGAGGACATGATAGCAAAATAACCCGGGAACGAAAATTTCCCGAATCTTTCTCGAATATTTCCCGAATATTTCTGAGTCTGGCGGAGGACGACCAGCCAGCGCGATAAAAATGATCGCGTAGAAGAGGGATTTTAGTATTTCAGCTCGTAGTCGCCGGCGGAGTATTCGCTAGTGGTGCCGTCAGGAGCCGTGACTAGCGCCGTGCTTCCCTTCGGAACGGAAAAGCGCCACTTTAGGCTGCCGTCGTCGCCATACTGCCAAGCGCTCAGTATCGTCCCGTAGTCGCTGCGGTACGTCGCCGAGCAAGACCCGAGCCTGCGATCCGGATACGGCCTCAGCCTGAACCTCTTCCATCCGCCATGTTCAGGGTCGGGACGTATTCCCGCCGCCGCGGAGAAGAGCCACTCGAGGACGCAGCCGTACGCGTAGTGGTTGAAGCTGTTCATGCCGACGGGGCCAAAGCCCTTCTCCTTCGTGTAGCCGTTCCAGCGCTCCCACACCGTCGTCGCGCCCTGATCGACCGAATAGAGCCAGCTCGGGAACGCGTCCTGCAGCAGCAGCGAATACGCGAGCTCCGGCGCGTCCGCCTCGAACGTCAGCGTCGGCAGCAGGATCGCGGTACCGAGGAAGCCGGTCTGCAGGCGGTTGCCGTGCGCCTTGATGTTCTCAATAAGATCGCGCTTCGTCGCCTCGACAGCCGCCTCTCCGCCGCAAAGGCCGAGCTTCAGCATGTAGAGGTCGTTGCACTGCCCCTTGTACTCGTCCTTGATTGTCCCGTCCGGCCCGACGTACGCTTCGGCGAACGCGCGACGCAGCTTCGCCTCCTCGTCGACATAATGTCGCTCTGCGTCGCTGTGTCCCGTCGTCGCCGCCATCTCCTTCATGAGCATCGCCATCCACACCCTGAAGTATGCGTTGAGCGCCTTGACCTGACGTTTGTCCATAGCGTCGCCAGAAAGATCTCCCTTCGGCTTGACATGATGCTCGAACGCAAGCCAGTCGCCGTGGTTGATGCGGTAAGGCTCCTCGTTCCCTTCGAGAAAGTCCATGTAGCGCACCATCGAATCCCACGACTCGTCTATGAACTTGCGCTCCCCATACCATTTCCAGAGGCGGTACGGAATGATCACCCCGGCATCCGTCCACCCCGCGCTGGCCCACGGCGCGAACACGTGGCGCACGTTCGGCACGAAGCACTTGTAGCATCCGTCGTCGCGCTGCGCATCGCGCAGGTCGGCGAGGAACTTGCCGAGAAACTCCCTCGTATCGGCAAGATACGCCGCGCTGTCCATGAACACCTGCGTGTCAGCCGTCCAGCCAAGGCGCTCGTCGCGCTGCGGACAGTCCGTTGGCGACGAAAGATAGTTGGAGAGCATTCCCCATCGGATGTTTTTCACAAGCCTGTTCACCCTCTCGTTGCCAGTTACGATGCTCCCCCTCTCCATCTTCTTCGTGACGGACGAGACAGGCGTCGAACGCCAGTGCGCGAAGACGACCGGCCTCGTCGCCGTAACGCCAACGTAGCGGTATCCAAAGTACGTGTAGCGCGGCATGTACGACTGCGAACCTGCTGCGAGAGTGTAGCGTATTCCCGCGTAGGCGTCACGCAAGGATGCGAGATACGGCGTTCCCGCAGGTCCATCGTTGCCGCGCGACTTCTCGCCACGCGATTCGTTCAGCATCTCCGCCGTACGAATCTCCAACTCCGTCCCCGCCTCGCCGACCACGTCGAACGACGGCACGGCGGAGCAGTTCTGCCCGAAGTCGATGACAAGCATCTCGCCAGGCTCAAGACGCACGACGTTCCCGTCAGAAAAACGCCGGACGATCTTCGCGACGCCAAACGCATCCTTCGTCGCACCTTCGGCACCATTGACAATGTACATGGCCCGCGGCTTCAGCGCAAGATCCTCACGCAGCGCCACCTTCGCGACGGCCTGCCTCAGTTCTCCCGCGAACTCGGTGTTGCGGCGAACGGGCTTAAGCCCCTCGGTCTTCCGCCGCGCGTCGTAGACCTCGCCCTCGTAAATCCCCGCCGCGACTAAAGGCCCCGTGTATGCCGCGAGCCAGCTTGAGTCCGTTCCGACCGTCTGCTCCGAGCCGTCGACGAACTCAATCTTCAGCTCGCCGCAGAACGCAATTTCCTTGCCAAGCTGCCAGTCCTGTCTGTTGCCGCGCTGCCAGTCGGGCTTTACAGCCTGCGGGCGCATCATCTGGTCACACCACCAGCCCGGCGTGACCGTGGCGGAGAGGACGTTCCTCGCGCCCTTGTTGCAGTTGAGCATCTTGGTCACGTCGTAGGTGTAGACGTGCCGGCACTTGCCACATTCCGTCGCGCCCGGCTTCAGGAAATCGTTACCGATGCGCCGCCCGTTGGCAAACGCCTCAAACACGCCCTGTGCCGTGACCGCCAAAGTTGCGCGGCGAACCCGATCCCTGTTCTCGAAGCGCTTTTCAAACACGGCCGCCGCGCCGCCTAAAGGCGCATGTTCGATGGGAGAGATGAACTCCGCGCCGGACGTGAAAAGCGCCGCGTTTCTGCAGCTCAAGATGCGCGGACTTGTCTCGCCTTCGAGCCGCACGTCGTCGAAGCGCAGGTTGCGGAACGGACGCTTAGGCGTGTCGTCAAAGATGGAAGGCTCGCGCACCTTGCCGCGCACGTGGCGGAACGAAATTCCGTCGAACATGCCATCCGTAGAGAACTTGTAGTAGAACTTGCAGAACCCCTTCGCATCAATCTTCATGTTCTCGAAGGAGATGTTGGAAATGTCCACGCCATGCTCTGGACGAGACCACGCGCCTACGGCGTTAACCGCATAGCGCGTATTCACGATCTTGATGTTGCGGAACGACGAGTCGCGTATCGTGCCGTTGCCGACGCCGAGGCGTATCGCGTTGCAGTCGGACGACAGCGTGCAGTCCGTCACCGTCACGTCCGCGCACGGTCCATCGTTCTTGAGGTACTTCTGTCCAGAGGCACGAAGCGTGATGGAGTCATCGGCGGTCGAGATATTGCAGCCCGTCACCCGGACGCGCCGCGACGAGTCGATGTCGAGCCCATCGCCGTTGTAAGTATGTGGATTGCGGACGGTGTGGATGTTCGCCCGCTCTACGGCTACGTCCTCGCAGCCATAGACAAAGCAGCTCCAGTACGGCGCGTCGGCGATCTCGATGTCGCGGATCGCGATGTTACGAGACTCGACGAACCACACCATCTGCCCCGGACGCCACGGTATCTTCAGCTTGTTCTGCGGGTGCGATCCGTCGGGCATCCTGAGAAACGCGCCCACGTTGCCGTCCACCTTGCCGGGTCCTCGCAGCGTGACGTTCTCCTGCTCGATGCAGAGTATGAGATGCCCGCCGCTAATGTTGTCGCCCGCGCCGAGCCGCCCCCAGTTCTGCGGCGCTACGCCGACGTCGTTGTAGTCCTCGCGGTCGGGGCTTCCCTTCAGCACAGCGCCCTCGGCAAGATGGAAATCGACGCCGCTCTTCAGGAATATCGACCCGCAGAGGTATGTCCCCTTCTGCAGCAGCACCTCGCCGCCGCCAGCGACATTTGCCGCGTCGACGGCCTTCTGCACTGCCGCGGTGTCCTTGGCGACGCCGTCGCCCTTCGCTCCAAAATCGTGAACGTCGAATACCGCCGCCTTCGCCGCGCTTCCGGCAAATACCGCGCCTATGGCCAACAGTATTTTCATTTTCGGTCCTTTCATCTGTTTTTCTCTCCTTCAACGACGTTCCAACCATCCGGCAACTTGCTGCCAACAGAAATCTTGCCGTCCTGCCCGCGGCGCCACGATATCTCCGCGACGGTATTCTCCGACAGCGGCACTACGCCCTCGCACCAGTCGAGCGGCATGTCCGACGGCGGCGCAACGAAGACGCGCTTCCCAAGGTAATCTACGCGCCTTACGCCGAGCATGTCGCGAAAGAGGTATTCGGCGGCAATCGCCGCGAAGCCGTGGCAGCAGCTCGCGCTCGGCTGCTGGTTCTCCCAAAGCGTTCCAGTCCGCTCGGCCATGTAGAGGAAGTAGTCGCGAAGCTCGTCGTACATCTGCCGCGAACGCCCTTCCCTCGAAAGCATCTCCATCCGAAGCAACGTTCCGAACAGGAAGTTTGCCGGCGCAACTTCGGGGTGCAGGCCCTTCTTCGCGCGGTTTGGCCCGAAGTCCTCGAGAAGAGTCCTGTACAGCTCGGGATGGCTTTCGGCCGTCGCAGTGCCGGTGAAGAACGCGAAATACTGGCAGACCTCTGTGCAGCGCCCCGACGGACCGAGGAACCCGACGCGGTCCTTGACGACCGCGTTGTCGCAGAACCACTTTCCGTTGTAGCTCTCCTTTCGCACGCGCTCGCGGATCTTCTCGGCTTTCTCCGCGAGTTCGACGCGCCCATACAGCTTCGCCGCCGCGTCGAGCGACCATGCATATAGCATGTTGGCAGGGTAGTTGACGTCGTAGACGAGCGTGTTGGCGTCGCTCCACTCGATGAACACCCAACCGGGAAGGTGCTGGAGAAGCCCGTAGTCGTTTATGTACCGCCCAAGGTATTCGAGGATGCCGTCCACCTTTGGCCTGAACGACTCGGCGAGATCCGAGTATCCGTTGCGCGAGACGCATTCGCCGAGCTCCCCGACGAGCCACATGTCGTAGGTGGGGATGAAGCACTCGCGGCACATTAGGTCGCACGGCCACAGCGCGGGAACCAGCCCTTCGTAGCGCTTCGGCGACGGAAAGCGCTCCGCGCGCGAGAAGTTCTCCAGGAACAGCCTCTCGTTTTTCCCCGTCCCCGTCAGCCACTGGCTCGCGCGCCCCGTGAAAAAGGTGTCGCCAAGCCATCCGGCACGCTCACGGTTCGGGCAGTCAGTCAGGCAGTCGACGGCGTTAGCGACGTAGCTCGCGCGCGCCGCCTCGAATATCTTCTCTAGCGCCGGGTCGGAGCTTCGGAACTTCGCGCGCACCGCCGACGGCGACTCGTACGTGCGCATGTACGGCGCGGAGACGTCCGCCCGCCCGCCGACGGAAAGGACGCGCATGTACTTGCACCCGTACGGCTCGAACGACTCTAGCGCGTAGTCACCCGGCGCGTCAAGGTGCCATGCAAGCGTAGCCATCGTACTAGTGCGCAGAAAGTCTACCGAGCCGTCCTCCTTGAGTATCTCGTCGTACGTCAGGTAGATTGTCGTAGGCGTTTCGACGTGGACGGCAACACCGAGGAACCCGCCGCGCACGCGGTCTAGCGCGAATACGACGCCCTCGCCGTCGTCGAGCGCGTAGCGTCCGTTTTGCGGCTGCCCGACCGCCGTACGCGAAACGGTCTTTCGCCGCTGCATCTCGAAAAATGGATTGTCCTCAAGCTCCGCTACGGGGAAGCATACGAAGTCGCCGAGCCCGCCCTCAAGGAATCGCGGAACCGCAAGCTTCGCCTCCACGCGCCGCGTCGTCTCTCGCGAGACCGGCTTCGCCGCGACAACGTCGAACTTCGGATAGTCCCATTCGCGCGGCAGAAGCTTCTTCGTCTCCTGCACTGCAAGAGGAACGGCATCGCCAGCTGCGCTAGGCAGACGATACACCTCAGAATACGGCCTCTGATATGCGTAGCGCGGCGTCTTGCGCAGCTTGCCGGTAGTGAACGCCTTAAAGTCTTTCCCGCCTGTTGCCGCGACGACCTTGCCGTTGACAAGAACCTCGGCCTGCAGGAAAGGCGTCTGTTTCGCGAGGTAGAAGTTGGGGCAGTTGTATCCCGCGACGTCTATCTCGATGGCGTTCCTTCCTGCCTTTGGCGAAAGCTTCCACTCGTCAACGCGGAAGAACCCTGGCGTAGCGCGCGCTGGGCCGAACGCCGCGAACTCGCCGTTGAGCCGCGCCTTGTAGACATACCCCGCCGTCGCCCTGAGCCTAACGTCGTCGCCCTGCGCCGCGTCGAATTCGCCGCGAAACGAAAAGAACGAGTTAAGCGTCTCCGTCTCGCCCTCCGGCCAAACGGGCAAGGCACTGTCGAACTCGCCGGCATTTGCCAGCATAGAGGCAAAAAGCAATATTTGTATCAACTTCATGATAACGCAGATTATATCATATTCTGCGTTTGCACGTCAGAGCCATGCTCGATTCACAGACTTCCGCTCGCAATAACGAACGAATACGGCGGAAGCGCGGCGGGCAGGGCGACTTCCTCGTCTATATGCTCTTCGTCGGTAAGGCGGCACTTCTCCACCTTTCCGCCAAGCACATTGAGCCGCAGAGGCTCCTCTTTGTCGGAGAAGTTCGTGACGAGCACCGCGAAGCGGCTGCCGTCCGACGCGGCGACGGCCCGTCCGTGCACTCCGTCGTCCGAAACCTTTACAGCCTTGCCGAGCCGCCGAAGGTCGCGGAACGCCGTGAACGCATAGTACGCCCTGTGTGGCTCGCGCGTCAGCGGGCTGAAGAGCGGCGAGTACTTGCTAAGGCCCACCGTCGCCTCGTAGAGCGCCGCCGCGTCAAGCGTCGAGTTCTGCATGAGCGCAAGCGAGGCGGCGATTTCCGACGCCTGCTCCGCCGTCCCAAGCCTCTTGTGGTCCGGCCGCGGCATCCACTCGTCCAATATTATCTCCATGTCCGGGAATCCCGCGTCGGCCCACGTCTTGCGCACGTATTCGACCTGCGCGAGGATCCCCTCGCACCCCTCGGTCGCCTTGTTGATACCGGAATAGGTGTGGAACGAGAAGAAGTCCACCGGAACCGTCCCGCGGGAGTCGCGGACGAACTCCACGAAGCGCTTGAAGCACGCGAGGTGGTAGTGGTACTTCAGGTTGGTGCCGTAGCTGTCGTTCCATCCGAGCGCCGCGACAACCGACGACGCCCCGTATCCGCCGATCTTGAGATGCGGGAACTTCGCCTTTAGGTGCCTTGCCGCCGTCGCGTAGAACTCCTCGAACTGCTGCCACGTGCCGCGCCACATCACCGACCTGTCCGGGAACGGAGTCGCGTCCGGCTCGTTCCATATCTCCCAGTACTTTATTCCGTAGCGGAAGCCGTTCGCCCATCCATCGTTGTAGTGGAGTATTACGTGCTCGCAGATCCGCGCCCACTTGGCGAAGTCCTTCGGCGGATCCACGAAATACTTCTTGACCGGCGAATGGTCGATCGTTACCCCAAGCCTGTACAACGGCTTCAATCCCCTTTTCTGCATCTCGGCGAGAAGAAGGTCGGTATGGGCGAAGTCGTAGCTTGCAGGATCGTTCTCGTCCGCGTCGAAGTTCCTGAAGACGTTGGGGATGTCGACGTATCGGCTGCCGCCGTACGGCCCGCCAGTGTCGTGGAGGCGGCAGAAGGGAACCTCCGCCTCCTCCAGATACCTGAACATGGCGTAATTGAAGCCCATCATCGGCATGTTGTTGACGCCGTTGACAGGCTTTACGTCGCCCACGACCGACTTTGGATCGACCGTTACCTCTACCGCCGACGCCGCGAACACGAACGCCGCCACGAGAATTGTTACGCATTGAGTTCTCATTTCGATTCCTTTCATTGCTGTTCCGAAAGCCTGTAGCGCAGGAGCGCCTTTTTCTCCGGCACGTAGGCTACGAGCCAGTCGCCCTCTCCCGCGATGCACGTCGCCTTGACCGGCAGAGTCTGCACGAGCGCCAGCGCGCCCCCTTCCCTGCGGTACAGGCGCAGCTCGTCGCCCTTCGCGACCGCCGCGTAGTCGTCGGTTCTCCCGAGCCGCGCCCTGTCCCCGCGCACCTTGAAGTCGAACCCGTCCGCGTCGCGCTGTCTGCGCTTGCGAAAGGCCCACTCCGTTATGCGCGGGTCGAAAGCCGTAGTTCCCCCATGCACTTCGTCGTGGATGTAGAA
>Ga0310696_10009565_pt1 | contig 11203 bp, 14 predicted proteins | sample AusTroGonzalo_MG_4_FD_203885 | JGI IMG/M metagenome (GOLD analysis project Ga0310696, IMG submission 203885) | Bovine rumen microbial communities from tropical cattle in Woodstock, Queensland, Australia - Gonzalo_02 (v2) (version 2) | ecosystem: Host-associated > Mammals > Digestive system >...
AGCTAATGAAAAGATTGGCAAAGAGAAGAAAGAAGACGAGAAGAAAAAACTGTCTGAAAAGTATTTGGCAGAAATAAATGCTAAAAAGGCTGTTTATGATAAGGAATATGCCTCGGCATTACAAGCTTCTGATCAAAAATTGAACGGTATCATTAATTCGGTTGCCGAAAAGAACGGTTTGAAAATAGTTTTCAATAAATCTTCTTTGGTTACCGGCGGTGTTGATATTACCGATGCTGTGGTTGAACAAGTCAGATAATCATTAAATCGTAAAAAAAACGGGCGGTATTTACCGTCCGTTTTTTTTGTTCAAAATGGGTGTACCAAGCGCACATAAAACACTTCTCTCGGGTCTTGCGGTCGGTAGCGGGAGGAAATAATCTTGATAAAATTACCGGCTCGCGGAAATATAACTTTAAGAATTAATTTTCCCCACAGACTTGTGTCTGCGCACCAATAACGACCGTACGAGAAATGGTCGGCTTCTACGGCGTTTTCATTGAGTAAGTTGATTAATCGGTCAATTTTCTTTATGTTACAACCGATAATTAACATTACATAGCAGTCCGGCAGGCAAACCTCGATTTCCCGAAACCTGTGAATTTCTGCTAATTGTTTAGCTCGTTTGGTGTCTGAATACATGGCTTCATCCTTGCAGATTTTAATGCTATCAAGTGCAAATCCCCACACATGTTCGGTACGTCGTAAATCCAAATAAGGCAGGCAACAGAGAGTATTATTCTCATCGTTGCGGTACACAATAGGATAAGGTGTTTTGATGCAATCCGGTGGCAGCGGTTTGAATTTTTCTTCTTGTTTGTAAAGCAGATAAATCAGAACGGCGGCCAGAAATCCGGCAATCAGATAAACATAATACGGATTTTGGCAGAATATGCCCACAATTCCGTACGCTCCGACAAATAAGCCGAAGATAAACAGGATAATAGTAAGTTTATTCATAATTCAGAGTGTTATAAAAATTAGTAATTTAGACAAGTGTATATTGTATCAATTATGAAAGTCAACAATTTATTTAATGACGCTATAAAAAAAGCTCGTCACATTAAATGACGAGCTTTTAATTCAGAATGTAGGGTACAGTTTCAACCATCCCCATGCCAAGAAGAACGAAATGGTCAGACCGGCTCCGAAGATTAAGGCATAGGCCAACAGATCTTTGTTGCTTAACAAGAAAAGTTGACCGGCCAGGTATTCGGTACGTTGCATTTTACGTTTCAACATTTGCCAGGCAAAGATACTTCCGATTACTACAAAAACCCATTGAATTCCGGCAGGAGGATTACCGATGAAATGCTCATAGCTGAAGAACAGCGAAGAGGCAATCAGGTAAATCCATAATAGAGTAACCAAGGCAAGATAGCAGTTGATTACACACCTGAAAAAATTGATTCTTTTCATAAATTTCCGTATTTTTCTTTCTTTTCGTTTACCCACGTAGTATCATTTAGCAATATGTAAATGAATATGAGAGCTCCGCCGATGGCCGGATAAAACCAGTCAATGTGCGGAATAACGGATATAGCGTTAAGAAACGCGTAAACCACTGAGTACACAATCAATAAACAGACGGTTATTAACGTGGCGCGAAAAAATACCAACGTCCATAGCAGTAATAATAATGGAACTTTCTTCATAAAATTATAATTTAAATTATTAAACATCTCAGTTAAGATTACTTCTTTGTGTATATTTTGTCAATATATTTTTCCGATTTTACCGAATTACAAAAAAAAGAGGTTGACAATCGCTTTCAAATAGCTTATTTTGCGCACAAACGTTTAATATAAGGAATAAAGAAATGAAGTGCTACAGTTCGTTAAAATCTAAAAAAATACGCGATTTGAATTGCAAAATCGTTCGTCGTAAGGGTCGCGTTTATGTTATTAACAAAAAGAATCCGAAGTTAAAGGCCCGTCAAGGTTAATTTCTTCGTATTTATTTACGAGATTTTGTTAAAATTAAAGCTCTTTGTCTTGTGTGACAGAGAGCTTTTTTGTTGTATGGGCGATTCGCGTATAAAAAAAACATCCGACTTTTTTGCACGAAGGCATCGGATGTTTGTTAAGTAAGTTCAAATCAAAGCGTTATTTGGCTCCGATAATTTCTGTGCGCAGAGAGTTCAGACTTGGGCGCAGAGAGCGATTGTCGTTTCCTATCTCAGTGAGAACCTTATCAACTTTGGCAGCAAAAGAAGACTTCTTGCATTCACGGGCCAGATACTGTTTTTTCAAAGGTACTTTCTCGCTGGTAGAGGTTAGCAGTTGAGCAATCACATGCTTCAAACCATACGCATTCAAATCTTTGCGGAACTTTGCGCAAAATTCATGAGTTAATTCCATATTTCACAAATTTAAGATTATAATTATAGTATTTCCAAAATGGTTAGGAATAATTACTTTTTGTCGAAAACTAATGTAGCATTTAAATTCTGGGATTGCAAGCTAAAAAAATAAAAAAAAATAAATTATTCGTTGACAATGAACAAAAAGTGTGCAATTTTCTGTTTTGAAATAAAGTTGCGCTCCTAGCTCAGCAGGATAGAGCAACAGCCTTCTAAGCTGTGGGTCGGGCGTTCGAATCGCCCGGAGCGCGCCAATATAACACCGTCGGTAAGACGGTGTTTTTTTGTATAAAACAAGCTGTAAAAATAAGTGAGTGGGATGAGAGTTCTTATTTTGTGATTAATACCAATAAAAAAAACACCCCACTGCAGGGGTGCTTCTTTTATTGGTGCCGACAGAGAGACTCGAACTCCCGACCCACTGATTACAAATCAGTAGCTCTACCAACTGAGCTATGTCGGCAATGACTTCACACCTTATATACTACACATTTGGGGTTGTCAATAAAAATATTTGAACATTTATTGCAGTTTTTGCAGATATTTGTATAATTTACTTGCATTTACAAAATAAAAAACCTAAATATCTCTCGTGAACTAAATATAAGAGAGAAAAGATGTCAGATACCGAGTACTATGATTTATTGGAAGTCAGTAAGTCTGCTTCCCAAGATGAAATTAAACGTGCTTTCAGAAAACAGGCGATGAAGTATCATCCGGACCGCAATCCGGGAGATAAAGAAGCCGAGCAAAGATTTAAGCAAATAAATGAGGCTTATGAAGTATTAAAAGATGAGCAAAAACGTGCGGCTTATGATCATTACGGTAAGGCTGGTTTAGGCGGTATGGGTGGCGGATTTGATTTTTCCGGCGGATTCGCTGACGTATTTAATGATATTTTCTCGGAGTTCATGGGAGGAAATGCCGGTCGTTCATCTTATAGTCAACGCGGTAGCGATTTGCGCTATAATCTTAATATAACTCTTGAACAGGCCTTTAACGGTTGTGAAGAAGAAATTGTGGTGCCTACTACTGAGAATTGCGAAAAATGTCATGGTCACGGTACCAAGAACGGAGAAAAGCCTTCTGAATGTCCGACTTGCCACGGAAGCGGAAAAGTTCGTCGTCAACAAGGAGGATTCTTTGTGTTTGAAACCGTATGCCCGACTTGCGGAGGCAGTGGATATGCGGTTACCGATCCTTGTCCGGAGTGTCGTGGTCTCGGTCAACGGAAAATCAATAAAAAGCTGAAAATAAAAATTAAACCCGGGGTGGAAACCAATATGCGAATACGAATTGCCGGCGAAGGTATGGCTGGGATTCATGGCGGAGAAAACGGGGATTTGTACGTAGGCATAATTGTAGAACCGCATAAGCTTTATGAACGTAACGGTAATGACTTGTATACCGCAGTTCCGGTTTCGGTGAGTTGCGCGATTCTGGGCGGAATGGTTGAGATTCCGGGAATTGACGGTCAGAAAGTAGAAGTTAAAGTTCCGGCCGGTACGCAAAATGATACCCTGATAAAAGTCAAAGGTGAGGGTATGCACCATTACGATTCGGAAAAGCGGGGAGATTTATACGTTAATATCAAAGTTATTATTCCGACAAAGCTCACTGAAAAACAAAGAAAACTCATGGAGGAGTTCAGAACTGAGTGCAATGACGATAAAAGCCAGCCGGAAATTAAAGGATTTTTTGATAAAATAGCTGATTTGTTCAAATAATTATTCGAAAAAAGTCCCTTCATACAAGGGACTTTTTTATTTAAGCGTGATGTGAAGGTCGTTTTGATGACGAATTTTTATGCATATGATGCATCGAAACAGGTTGTTCGCCGTCACTTTCACTAAAAGTTACGATATCATCGTCAAGTTCGGAATAGCGATGACCATGTAAATGATTTTTATGACTGCCGATGATATTTTCTTCTTCAAAATACGCGGTTTCGTCCTCATTATCATCACTACCGAATCCGGTTATATCTTCCGTAACTTCTTTGGTTTTATTCCATGCTTTGACGGCTCCGTCTTTAGTAGCACTCCAAGCTTTGGCGACACCTTCTTTGGTGCTTTCCCACATCGATGTTTCTTCTATGGCATCGTGACACTTTGTTTCAGGTGTTTTATTTTCACCATGCTTTGCTTCTTTATGGCTTTCTTTCATATTTTTCTCCTTATTTTTTCATATTATCTTTAGCGTCAGATTGTTGACCTTGTTCTCCGGTTACTCCGGCTTTTATGTCACTGCCGACAGTTTTGGCACCGTCCCAAACATCACCGGTTACTTTTTTAGCTCCGTCCCAAACATCAGAACCTACTTCTTTGGTACCATCCCATACATCCGAGCTTATTTCTTTGGTTTCATTCCACACGCCGTCATTTTGCACGACAGAATTATCGGCAATGATTCTTTGCGGTTGTTCGGCAACTTTTAAAATCAGAATTTTTGATTGAGACGATGAAACCTGAGCATAAACATTATCGGCAGCTAATGCAAAAAGGCCTATTACTGCCAATAATCCAATATTGATTTTTTTCATAACCCCTCTCTTTCTTTTGGTTATTTGCATAAGAAAAAGTAGTCATGAAACAAAGTTTTTCCATATAACTTTTGGAGAGTTAGAAAAATAAACTTATTTTTTGTATGAAGCGCGTTTTATACGGTCATTAATCGCCAATCCCAATCCTTTCTGCGGAATAGGGGCAATGGCTATTTTACCGTTTGCGGCGTGTTCGTCTGCCAAACGAAGATAGGCAAACAGGTTGGCGGCCGCTTCATTAAGGTTTCCGCTCGGACTTAAGTTTAAATTACCTTCAATATCTCCGAAGCCGATGAAATACTCATCATCATCAGCCCTTTCGACATTTATGCGTAGTATGTTTTTAGGAGCATAGTGGCGGAGTAGTTGTCCGGGAGCAGTCGGCAATTCCGGATTACCATCACTTAAAAAAACTTTTTCATTTAAAAATTCTTCAATATCTTCTTTGGCCGTACCACCGGCGCGAAGCATAACCACATCTTTACCGGTTAAGTCGATGATGGTGGATTCAACTCCGACTTTACAGGCACCTCCGTCTAAAATCATATCAACATTTTCACCCAATCCGTCGGCAACGTGTTGAGCCGTGGTCGGGCTGATTGATTGGTATTTATTGGCAGACGGAGCCACAATCGGAACTCCCGATGATTTGATTAAATCAAGGGCAATAGGGTGATTAGGCATTCTGACGGTTAACGTACGCAATCCGGAACAGGCCAAATCAAGCGCCGGATTATTATCGATTCTTTTCAAAACAAAAGTAAGCGGTCCGGGCCAGAAACGTTCGGCCAGTGCAAATACTCTCTCATCGGTAGCCGCATAACTGTGTAAAATATCGACATCGGCAATATGTGAAATCAACGGGTCAAACTTAGGGCGTTGCTTGGCGGTAAAAATTTTGGAAACAGCATGAGCATCATAAACATTAGCGCCTAAACCGTACACCGTTTCGGTTGGAAAAGCAACCAATCCGCCTGATTTTATGACTTCGGCGGCTTTTAAAATATTTTCTTGATTATGTGGATATATATTGCTCATTTCTATTGTGCGCTGAATATTGCAGCCAACGCTTCATCCATTTCATCTTCGTTATAAGTTTCCATTATTTTGAAATCGCTGCGATCAACGATTTGGTATTGTTTTAGTTCAAAATTATAACAAAGTAAATCAAATTCGTTATATCCCAATAAAATGGTGTTTTGCGGTTTATCCATTTGCTCATTTTTATCGATGATATCCATATCGTCATCAACGGTGGCTCCCAAAATGTATATACCGTCATATTTAATTCCGTTATATAAATGCAAAAAATCGGTGAATGACTTAGGAAGTAAACTTAAGCCCATATTACATAAAACTTTCTGTGCCACAATAAGAGCCTCGGCTTCTAAATCTTCTCCCTTGGCAATGTTTTTATCTTTGACTAAATCTGCAAATTTCATCTGGATTTACCTTTTTTCTTTGAGGTGTGCTGATTCTTCAGTAATTTTTCTATTTGTCGCATAGCTTCTTTATTGTAATTCGGAGTGCTCTTTATCTCTCTTAAGTTACGATACCCTTCTTTGATATATGAACGCGGACAATCAATTTGATATTTGGCTATTACGACAGCTTCATTTTGCATGCGTTCCTGCATCATATCAAAGTAATTGACTTTACACTTAAGGTCTTTGAGTTTACGGCGTTGAAATTCGGGATTATTTTCCAAATCGCAATACAGAGCATCTTTCTCGGCATTAAATCCGAGCAGTACACGCATGTCTTTATTTTGTATATTAAGCCTTGCTGATATTTGCTCGATGTCACCGGAATGTAAAATCCTGTCAAAAAGGTGTATAAATTCCTGATGTATCCTCGGTTCTACATCAATTCCGTTATTAGGGTAATTGACGGCGGCTATGGTATCACCTTTGCCGGCAAGCATAACGGCATGGTTGTGATGGAATTGAGTTCGCGGTAATCCGCTCTTGTCCAATTGATTACCGTTTTCATCGTATGCTAAAATCAGGGTAGCCTGATTTGTATCAATCAGGTAATCAATAAATTCTTGCGGTATCGGTTCGCCGACTTTCATCGTTGATACGTCAAATCCGGCATTTTTCAAATCATTGATGGCACGTTCGGTATATTTATCTTCGGTTACAATCAAGGAGTCTACATCATCACAACCGAAACGTTTCGTCATGTTGCAAAATGATTTTACGACCCGCGGATCAAGTTTTGTACCGTCGGCGTTGCGACGCTTCAGCAACAAAGTTTCGTATTCTTTGCCGGCGTATTTCATTATTGCCTTAACTTGCTTACTTTTTATGGATTCTGTTTTAGGTAAAAAGTTAACTACAAGCTCGGAGTTGTCCTTTTTATAGGTTTGGAAAATGATTTCACAAAAGTCATTAATGGTCATGACCTTCAGAGCATCCGGATTAATTCCCGTTTGTTGTAAATACTTACGGATATCCGGTTCTATGGAACGGTAACTCTCAAACTGATGAAACACTTTCCAGCTCGGAGATGCCAACAATTTATATGATGATTGAGAATATTTACCCGGCTCGGCCTGTTTACTGAAATGTCGGAACAAAAAGCTGAGTTCATCATCTTTACGGCGATTAATCGTACCGGAGCATTCCATACGAATTAATCGTTTTTCATCTTTGGCCAGCGGATAAAAGTTACTGGTGTCATACGAACATCCGGCAAATGCTTGCACGCTTTCCAACAGGTTTTGAGCTTCTTGTGCATAGAATCTTTCTTTGCCGAACGAAGGAGAGCCTTCTTCTTTTTTTACGATGTCATAAAGTAAGCGAACAATTTTTATCTGAGTGTCAATATTCAGAATTTTGAACTTGTCAAGAAAATGGGAAGAATCTTCAAAAATTTTATCCAGAAGCTTATGATGCTGCGTTCTGTCGGCAACCCTGTTTTCCAGTTCTCTCCGGTGCTTTCTGGCATACTTTCCGCGTGACATCGTTTTCTCCTTGGCTTATTTTGTCTAAAGTATAACAACAAATCTAAAAAAAGTCCACTGTTTTTTTTTATCAGAATGATAAATATTGCAAACAAGACATAAACTATTATAATTATGCCAAACAGTTATGTATTTAAGGAGGATAATTATGGTGGAATTTACAATCGGCAGAAATATAAAATCCAAAGAAGACAAATTGATAATTGCGAGCAAGCGTTCGGAAATTACGGCGTTGCTCAATGAAAACGAACAGATTTTAGCCGATGCAGTCAAAAAGCAAACAGCTGCGGACAAGATAAAAACATATAATCTCGGTAAATATACGGTTTACGTGGCTATAAGAGATACAAAAATGACACCGGTAAAATGGCAACGTTTCGGTGGCGATGTGTGGAAAGTAATAAAGCAATCAAGAGAAGTAAAAATGCAAGTCATCGGAGCAAGTGCCAAGAATTTGTATGATTTTTGCTTAGGTGTGGAATTGGCTTCATACAGTTTTGATAAGTACTTTACCAAAAAACCGCTGAGTTATTATCCGAATTTGGAAAAAGTATCTGTTGTCGGCAGTAAATTAAGCAGTTTTGAAGGTTATAAAGCCTATACAAGTTTGGCAAATTGTGTACGTTATGCTCGCGATTTGATTAACGAACCGGCTAATGCCGTAACTCCGCAAATTATGGCAGATGATATCAAGCGTTTGGAATATTTGGGCTTGCAGGTTGATATATTAGATGAATCACAAATGAAAGAACGCGGATTTAATTTGGCGTTGGCAGTGGGGCAAGGTTCGGCAAATCGTCCGAAAATCGCAATCGTGAAATGGAAAGGCAGCGCTAAAGAAAGTAAATACAAAATAGGTCTGGTGGGCAAGGGGGTTACCTTTGACAGCGGCGGTATTTCGATTAAGCCGGCCGCCAATATGGGTGATATGAAACAAGATATGGCAGGTGCGGCAGCAATGGTGGCCGCGATGAAATCGATAGCTTTACAGAAAGTTGCGCAAAATGTGGTAGCGATTGTAGGGTTGGTTGAAAATATGCCGTCAGGCGGTGCATACCGACCGGGAGATGTTCTTAAATCGATGTCGGGACAAACCGTGGAAGTCGGCAACACCGATGCGGAAGGGCGTTTGGTTTTGGCCGATTGTTTAACTTATATTCAGGAAGAATATCATCCGGAATACGTGGTGGATATGGCAACTTTAACCGGAGCCATCGTGGTGGCACTGGGTAGCACTTATGCCGGATTGTTCTCTAACAATAACAAATTATCCGATGAGATTCAGGCTGCCGGCGAATATACCGGAGAGCGGGTATGGAAAATGCCTATGGATAAAGAATATGATAAGCAAATGGATTCTAATATCGCCGATATGAAAAATATCGGTAGCGGCAGGTCTGCAGGATCTGCAACGGCGGCATGTTTCTTAAATCGTTTTATCGAAAAGAATACCAAGTGGGCTCACATAGATATTGCCGGAGTTGACTTATCTGACGGCAGTAAAGTCTTGTATCCGAAGGGTGCCAGCGGTTTTGGTGTTCGCCTGATAAATCGTTTTATTAAGCAAATTGCAAAAGAGGTGTAATTTTTGCTTGAAAAATTTATCTTTGATGATAAATTAACCCCAGTTTTTTAACAATATGCCCGTGCGGGGCTGTCCGCATGACAACTTTTTAAGGAGAATAAGAATATGGTTGTTCGCGTAGGTATTAACGGATTTGGTCGTATCGGCCGTTTGGTTTTCCGTGCTGCTCAAGAAAGAAATGATATTGAAATAGTTGGTATTAACGACTTAATCGACGTTGATTACATGGCTTATATGCTGAAATATGATACAATGCATGGTAAATTCAAAGGTACCGTTGAAGTTAAAGACGGAAAATTAATTGTAAACGGCAAGGCTATTCGTGTTACCGCAGAAAAGAATCCGGCTGATTTGAAATGGAATGAAGTTAATGCAGATTATGTTGTTGAATCTACCGGTTTGTTCCTGACTAAAGAAAAAGCACAAGGTCATATTGATGCCGGTGCCAAATATGTGGTTATGTCTGCTCCTTCCAAGGACGATACTCCGATGTTTGTATGTGGTGTTAATACCGATTCTTATGTTAAGGGAACTCAATTCGTTTCCAATGCATCTTGTACAACCAACTGCTTGGCTCCGATTGCCAAAGTTTTGAACGATACTTTCGGTATTAAAGAAGGTTTGATGACAACCGTTCACTCTACAACCGCTACGCAAAAGACCGTTGACGGTCCGTCTGTTAAAGATTGGCGCGGTGGCAGAGCTGCTTCCGGTAACATTATTCCGTCTTCAACCGGTGCGGCTAAAGCTGTCGGTAAAGTAATTCCGGCTTTGAACGGTAAGTTAACCGGTATGTCTATGCGTGTTCCTACATTGGATGTTTCCGTAGTTGATTTGACGGCTAATTTGGTTAAACCGGCTACTTACGAAGAAATTTGTGCCGCTATGAAGAAGGCTTCGGAAGGAGAATTGAAAGGCATTTTGGGTTATACCGAAGATGCAGTTGTTTCTTCTGACTTCTTGGGCGATGCTCATACTTCTATTTTTGATGCCAAAGCCGGTATTCAATTGACCGATACTTTCGTAAAAGTTATCAGCTGGTATGATAATGAATGGGGTTATTCTAACAAAGTATTAGACCTCATCGCTCACATGGCAAAGGTTAACGGTTAATAATATTATTTTCCCCGTCGCTGGTATGATTTACGCTGTATAGGCGGTATTGGCGGCGGGGATTGTTTTTGTTTGGATTTTAAGGAAAGTTATATGCAATATAAAACTATAGAAGATTTGGGTGATTTGAACGGCAAAGTCGTTATGTTACGCGCCGATTTGAATGTGCCGATGGATGAAAATTTCAAGGTTACCAATACGGCTCGTATTGACCGTACGGTTCCGACCATTAAAACATTAATGAGTAAAGGCGCAAAAGTAGTTGTTATTTCGCACTTCGGTCGTCCGGAAGGTAAGGGGGATATGAAAAATTCACTTTCACATGTAGCCCCTGAGTTGGAAAAAGCATTGGGAAATAAGGTTATCTTTGTTGGTGATTGTATCGGCGCTGAAGTTGAAAATGCCGTTAAGCAAATGAAAAATGATGAGGTTCTGTTGCTTGAAAATCTGCGTTTTTACAACGAAGAGAAAAAAGGTGATGAAGACTGGGCCAAAGAATTGGTAAAACCGGCTGATGTTTATGTTTCTGACGCTTTCTCTACGGCGCACAGAGCTCATGCTTCTATGGTTGCGGCGGCAAAATTATTACCGTCGGCTATGGGATTGTTGATGGCTGAAGAGGTTAATGCTTTA
>Ga0310696_10009566_pt1 | contig 11202 bp, 4 predicted proteins | sample AusTroGonzalo_MG_4_FD_203885 | JGI IMG/M metagenome (GOLD analysis project Ga0310696, IMG submission 203885) | Bovine rumen microbial communities from tropical cattle in Woodstock, Queensland, Australia - Gonzalo_02 (v2) (version 2) | ecosystem: Host-associated > Mammals > Digestive system >...
TAGCACTTTCGTTGTCGGCAACAGCTGAATAAAACGCATACTCGTATGTTGTCAACCCTATATTTTCGGCATCTTTATCCTTTTCAACGATAGTTTTGCTCAATTTGATAAGTTCATCGATGACTTCTGCTGCGGTGATGATTTTGTTGTGATAACGAGTGATGGTCCCGTCCAACATCTCCATCAATGTCCTTCCTTCAACCACATTGAATTTAGCCCTGACTTTTATCTCATCTTCCAATAATTTCTTGAGAACTTCCAAAGCTATGTTCTTGTGTTCCATATCTTTAAGTTCCATCAAAAACTCCTCTGAAAGAATGGAGATATCCGGCTTTTTAATTCCTGCAGCATCAAACAAATCAATAACCTTTTCAGAAACCAAAGCTTTGTCAATAACTTGACGAATAGTAGTCTCAATTTCTTCATCAGTATGACCAGAACCTGTCTGGTCGAACTTACAGAGACGTGCTTTCACAGCTTGGAAAAATGCCACTTCGTCTTTCACATCCATAGCGGCATTCTGCGGAATCGCCAACGCAAACGCTTTACCCAAAGCTGTCACCTCATTAACAAAACGTTTCTTGCCATCATCCAAACCCAAGATGAAATCCTCTGCTTTCAAAATCCAAGAGAGTTTCCCGGAAGTGTCCGCGGTGAAATATTGTTTATAGTCGAAACCGAAAAACATCTGCTGTACAATCTCCAATTTCTCCTGCATCAAAGCCACGGCCTGTTCCTGCTGTTGGGTCGGTTCGCCCCTACCTCCAGAATCGGAATAGAACGACAAAGCTTTCTTTAAATCTGCTGCAATTCCAAGATAATCAACGACTAATCCGCCTGGTTTGTCTTTATAGACACGGTTCACACGTGCGATTGCCTGCATCAGGTTATGACCCTGCATCGGCTTGTCGATGTACAAAGTGTGCAGGCAAGGAACATCAAAACCTGTCAGCCACATATCACGAACAATAACAAGTTTCAATTCATCATTTGGGTCTTTCATCCTGTCTGCCAAAGCGCGACGTTGTTCTTTGGTGGTATGATGTTTGGCTATTTTTGCCCCATCAGATGCCGACGATGTCATCACAACTTTTATCGCACCTTTTGATAAATCATCAGAATGCCATTCGGGACGCAATTTGACGATTTCTTCATACAAATCGGCGGCAATACGACGGCTCATCGCCACAATCATCGCCTTTCCTTCAAACACCTTCTGGCGTTCCTCAAAATGACTGACAATATCTTTCGCTATGTTTTTCAATCTGTTAGGACTGCCGATAAGAGCCTCAAGTTGTGTCCATTTCGCCTTGGCTTTTTGGACATCGTTCATGTTGTCGGTTTCCAGTTCTTTATCAAGGTCTTGCACCAACTGACGACCTTCTTCGCTTAATTCGACCTTAGCGAGACGGCTTTCATAGAAAATACGCACCGTGGCACCGTCTTCAACAGCTTGCGCAATATCGTAAACATCAATATAATTTCCAAAAACTGCCGGAGTGTTTTTATCCGTCAATTCAATCGGAGTGCCTGTAAAACCGAGATATGTGGCATTGGGCAAAGCATCACGCAGATATTTGGCAAAGCCGTATTTTATCTCAGAACCGATAACCTCATCGGCTTCATTCTTCACGTCAACAGTCTTGGCTTTGAAACCATATTGGGTGCGGTGCGCCTCGTCAGCAATAACGATAACATTACTACGTTCGGTCAACGTCTCGAAAGTGTTACCTTCCTCAGGTTGGAACTTCTGAATCGTTGTGAATATCACACCTCCCGACTGCACTTTAAGCAAACTCCTCAAATGATCGCGACTCTCCGCCTGAACAGGAGTCTGCCTCAACAGCTGCTTCGACCCGACAAAAGTTTCAAATAATTGATTGTCAAGGTCGTTTCTGTCTGTAATGATAACGATTGTAGGATTATAAAGCCTCTGAACTATTTTTCCGGTATAGAAAACCATGGTTAGCGACTTGCCGCTACCTTGCGTATGCCATACAACACCTGCGCGATGGTCGCCTTGTTCCTGATCTTCTACTGTTCTAAAACCATAATGAGCAGGCGACTCTCTAAACATACTACAGCAATTGATGCCAGTTGCCCTTAAAGTTGATTCAACCGCCTTGTTGACAGCATAATACTGATGGTAGGCGGCAATCTTTTTCACCGTTTTTATCGTAGTGAGACCAGTTTTAAGGTCTTCATGCTTTTGTTTTTCAAAAACAGTAAACGAATTGACCAGATCGAGCAAAGTATCTTTACGCAACATCCCATTGACAAGAACTTCCAATTCACTCACAAGATGCGAGGCGATGTTCTCTCCATCGTCGCTTTTCCATGCTGTGAAACGGCTGTATCCGGCCGAAAGTGAGCCTGCACGCGCCTCCAAACCATCTGATATTACAAGCAATGCATTGTATGTAAATATCGAAGGTATCTGCTGTTTATATGTCTCTATCTGACGGAAAGCGCTTTGCAAAGTGGCGTTTTCATCGGCGGCGTTTTTCAACTCAAACACCACCAAAGGCAAGCCGTTCACAAACAAAACCACATCCGGGCGACGGTTATGACCATTTTCAATTATTGTGAACTGGTTAACCACCGTAAACTCGTTGTTCCACGGGTCGTTGAAGTCGATAAGCCAAGCCCTTTCGCCACGCTCCACGCCGTCTTTGGTAATTACAACCGGAATGCCCTCGGTAAGCATACGGTGAAACGTCTCGTTGTTTGCCAAGATATCCGGCGAACTTATACGCATCGTTGTCTTCACCACCTCATCCTGCACCAGCCATGGCAACGACGGATTGAGTCGTTTTACTGCCTTTTCCAGCTTATCAAACAACACAACATCCTCAAAACTGAGACGCATCGGATTGTCGCCATCAGGTGCAATGTCTGGACCATAAAGGTATTGATAACCTTTGGTTTTCAGCAGTTTTATGAGCATTTGCTCTATATCGGATTCGTGGAGTGGGGGCATAATCTTTATTGTTTTTGATTAGCATCAATGTTCTTGTGTTGTTCCAAAAAGAACTGCTTTTGTTGCTCAATTTCCCTACGTAATTCCTCTTCCGTTGGCATATATGTCATATATTTGGCAGCAAAAAGTTGCTCGCTTTCGTGAAGCACCGAATATCTTGCGATAGTATTGTCTGTGTCCGTGCAAAGCAACACGCCAATGGTTGGCTGATCGTCTTCTCCTTTCACTAAATCATCATACATTCTGACATACATATCCAACTGCCCGATATCCTGATGTGTTAAACGGTGTGTCTTCAATTCGAAGATAACAAAACGTTTCATCTTATAGTTATAGAAAACCAAATCAATGAAAAACTCCGATGTGTCAGTCACAATATGCTGTTGGCGCTCTACAAAAGCAAAACCGCGTCCAAGTTCCAGAATGAATTTTTCGAGGTTATCAATAAGAGCCTGTTCAAGTTCGGTTTCAGAATAAATAGCGTCACGATGGAAGCCCATAAACTCTGCAACCATAGGGTTTTTGATGTACTCCAACGGGTCTCTTTCTGTTGTTTGAGGCAAATCCTCAACTTTTGCAGGCAGTTGTGCTGCAAGCCTACGCTCAAAATATTGGGTTGAGATATTTCGGTCGAGTTCTCTCACGCTCCACATATTATGCGAAGCATTTTCCAGATACCACAATCTGGCTTCAGGGTTTGTTACAGACAACACACGTCTAATGTGCGACCATTCCAGATTGTGAACACGCGTGTTCACAATCTCAAAATCAGGGAACAAAAGGTAGAACTTTTTGTAATAGTCAAGATTGCGTTTGTTGTAACCGTTTCCATACAAAGGAATCAACTCATCAGCAAGGTTCTTTATAAGTTGGGTACCGTATGTCGCTCGTTTTTCTCCTTTTTGCTCTTCTTCCACAATGCGTCTCCCTACATTCCAAAATGTCGCAATGCCTATCAGACTGACCGTCGCATAAGCCTGCTGCCGTCCATTTTCTATTATGGTGCGAACATCGTCGACGAAATTGTCCGGCAATGAGATGTTATTGTTTTTTATATTTATATTATCTTTTGTCATATTAAAACCTGTTTGCAAAAATAATCAATTATTACAAAGAATCCATGTTAACACGCTTTTTTATAAGTTATTACATTTTCTCTAACAAAATAAGCATCTGAAGATCCTAATTCCACCATTTTATCCAACACCCACAAATAATCTTCGATAAACATTCTATTACTCTTAATCATAGAAATATGGTCATAAAAAAGCCTTTTTATCATCCTGTCAGCATGAGGGGTCATTAAACATTTACATAAATCCGGATTGGTTTTTAAAACTTCCACAATCCAAGATATTCCGTCTGGCATAAATGCTTTATTACCAATTGTGGAAAACACTTTGAGTGCGGATGAGATATGATGCTTCCCTTTGCCCAACAATATTTTTTTATAAAACTCTTTTTGGTTTTCCAACACAAACCATCCGTATTCATTAGGAACACCTTTATCATCAAAAAGCAAAAACCGTACATCAAACATTAGTTTATCTATCAAAGGGTGATTTCCACTTTCCGGAATCATTTCATAAAAAACATTCCATAATATCCAGAATTTTTCAATTTGTTTTTTATATACATCTTGGGGTGTTCCTAATACACCATTATCATGCAATTTTATCACAAAAAAATCCAAAACATATTCTACAAACTCCAACAATTCATTTCTGCCATATTTAACGATTTGTTCTCTGTTTTGAACAGAATCTATTAACATTTTAAACATAGGAATTGAATGCTTCTCATTAGATTCCAGAAAGCATAAAGCCAAATATCGCTCTATACCCGTTCTCAATTCATAATCTGTTGAATTTACTACATTCTGATAATCATCATCAATCTGTAAATCATTAATAATCATCGGTAATATATTAATAATGAATTTATTAAAATCATGATCATCAAAATGAATTGGCGTCAAAATAAAAACCCGATATAGCATTAGTTTATCACATTTTTCAAATAGAATTGTTTCTACATCTGTTATTAAATTGTTATTTGACACTAAAGTATGAATATATTTGTTTTCTTCTTGAATATCGTTTGTATTGCGATGATAAAGAGGATGGCTTCCCCTATATACTGATAAATTAATCAATGCAAACCATATCTTTTTTGTTATTTCTGGATAATTATCATAAAACGTCTCTCTGAAATATATACAAATTTTTTCCTGTTCAAAGAAGGCAAATGGTGCAATTATTGAATGTATCATGAGCTCTACTATCTTTGTCGCTTCTTTTTCGTTTGCCACATTTTTTATTAACAAATGAAAAGAAGATAGAGCAATATCTTGTTCGGTTATATTATAACTTATGTTTATATTTAATCCATAACTATATTTTGTTTTTATAATATTTCGAACTGTATTAAATATTGTATCTATACACCATTTTTTTTGTTTTCGTAAAAGCCTATTTGAAAAATCTCGTAAACCTATACATGCAAGCGTTACTGGCCTATCAACGTAGAATCTATCGGATAATATATTTGTTTTATCATTTCCTTCAATATAATAATCATAACATTTTTGCCATTCTTCAAAACTAATCATATTAATTCCATCCCATGCATCCCTTAATTCTTTGGCATACATTGATGATTGTTGATGCTGAAGATATTCGTCTTGATTTGATTCTATAAAATCACTAACTTCTTTATTATATTTAGGAACAATAGGATAACCTCCAAGTTTTGGATCGTAGTCACCAATTTTATGATTTCTGGCATCCAGTTCCAACAAAGTCTTCTTCCAAACAATATCACTATTATTAAGACTCTTTCCTTTTAAACGATCGAACAACTTGAACAAATCTCTATTCAATGTTCTAATATTAAATTGATAGTCCAGAACAAAATCTAATAATCCTCTCTGATAATTTTTTCTATGTGGGAGCTGATTTGACTCAAATCGTTCTTTCTGAGCAAACGAAATTTTATTATCCATTGGAGCCATAGAAGAATACTCGTGTAATGCTCTATCCAAGTCCCAATCATAAAACTCTTTTGTACCCAAAAGTGGTAACATTGCAGTTCCGACTTCTTTTGGATACGCCATGGTAACACTTGACAAAACAGCTAAAGGAGCAACATTATTGCTATTTTTGATTACATAATCAAACACATACTTCAAGACATTTCGACTTTCTTCACTCTTTATCCCAGCTATTTCCATCAAAAACTTTTCAAGACTCATAAGTAAAGATTCCAACAAATGACTTGTAACGCTAAAACCTCTAAATGCCGTCCATAATTCAACACAAGCATATTTTGATACCACTGTTTCATCATCAATGACAACATCTACTTTCGTGAAACCATGTTTATACCGAGTATTTGAAGCATTTATATAGAAATCAACTGCATAATTAACAAATTCAACAATGAATGCCAAGCCTTCTTTGGGATATTGTTTTAATAAATTATAAAAAGGAGTCTTATAAATCCCAGCTGGGAAAAACTCATGATTAATATTTATACCCCAACATTCATCACCAGATAATTGATGGGGTGGTACAAAAATCCGATTATTATTATTTTTTTCATCCTCAGGAATATACTTCCATTCTTCCCATGCCACTTCAATAATAAGATCTGGTAATTCTTTTATTAAATGTAAATTACCAATTCCAGAAAGAACCATCTCTTTTACCTTATCGTAAAATGACATTAACTGCCACGACTCTTTTTTATTTTCATAACACCTTTTGATCAAAGATCTTATTTCTTCTTGTGAAACAGACGCTAAATCAAACAGTATCATGATAAGCACATTCAACTGTTCATTGCCACGCAAAACAAACAAGCCATTTTCAATCTCTCCGATGTAAAACAACACAATAGACTTTGCTGCTTTTTGTTCTTCGACATCAACTGTTTTGTATTTCAACACCAATTTGGAATACCAATCAGTAATGAAAGTGATTATTGGCAATTTAATAATGTCTAATTGTTGAAAATGATTACTGATAAAAAGCAATGTACGTTTCCAACCATCGCCAATTGGCACTAAAAATCTATTGTTATTTACAGAAAAAGACTCTTTACAGCATGTTTTGATAACATTCAAACATTTATTAAAAAACGTGCAATCGTTTAACAATAGTTCATTTTCAAAAGCTTCAAAGAAATATGCACAATTATCCGATCTGAAAACAGCGGTCAACATCTCATCAGCCCAATAGTTGCCAATTGAGTCATCAGCATATGACATCCTTATTAATTCGATTAAACGATCGTTATTTTCATTCAAATAGTCCTCAACCCATAGACGAAAGGCCCGTCTTATTGCTGGCTCTGTACCCAAACTGTTTAAAAAGTCTTTTGGATTTTGGCAATCATCGAATTTCTCTGATACATATCTGATTAACGCCCAGTCTTCCAAAATGTCGTGTGTTGGAGAATACTTTCTATTGTCCTTCTCTTGAAAAATTACTTCATCTTTTTCCAAACAAACCAGTGCTTCAGCATCAATATCATCATCCGGTTTTGTAAAAAGCTTCATTTCTTTAGCTCTTTTTACAGCAATACTCATAAACGCTTTTTCTCGTTTAATAGGCATTCCATTCTTGGTGTTTTGGGAATCAGCAACCAGTTTGTTCCACAACAATTCCTTAAAACCGACAACAGATAAACTTGACAAGTCATTTTTTGTCTGGTCAATGGTTCGCAATGCAAAATCCAAATATTTTGGACACAAGAGCAGTTCCTTTATTCTTTCATTTTTTGCTAAAATGTTCAGATTGGCATATCTATCGGAGACCATCTTAAATTCATTATCACCAATTGGTGGAATTTCGATTGTTTGCTGCTCTTCACAACTAATATCAAACTTTAATGAAAGCAGATTAAATGCATATTTACGAGAAGTCAAAACAACTTTCACATCTGGATGTGTTTTTATCAAAGCTAAAAACTCTCTAAATGCACATTCTGGATCCGATTCCAACAGTTTTTCACAAGCATCTATAAAAACAATTTTTTCAGGAATTAGTGAAACACACGAGAAGATGTCTTCAATAGATTCATTTATTCCTACACTTGAAAACACATTAGCAAGGGTTTGTGCATTAAACTGATCAGCCCTAAAAACAAAAATGCTGGCATTTGAATAGTCTTTTTTCAGCAAATCTTTAATGACTGCCGTTTTTCCCATACCTGGTTTACCAATAACAAAGGTAAATTGAGAATTCTTGATTGTATTCGATAATCTCTCTAACAATTCCGTTCGTTGAAAATGAATTTCATCATCTCCATATCCAACTGAAGATTTTATAGGTCGAAGTATTGCATTGCTATCTTTCTGTAATTTAATAATAGCGTTACTATATGGCAGAATTTTTGTTATATCAAATTGCTTGTAAAAATCTTGGTCTTTAACGCTTTCTAATGTTATACTTCCACCATTAAGATTGGTATCAGACACATAATAATATAGACTACTCCAGATTTTTTCCTCATCCAATACTGATTCTTTGTTTTTGCATAGTTTTATAAGATTGAGGAAATTTGTTTTAGAGACACTGCCTTCATTCAAAAAATCATATTCTAAAACATCAACACATTTAACAAATTCCCACAAAACCTCATCGGCCAATTCAGTATTATTATTTGCTTCCTTAAGAATCGTTCGAAATACGTCTAATTGTTCTCGTTTCGCTTTTATGCGGTTTACTTCTGAAAGAAAATCGGATGCACTTGAATGTGTATTAGCCCAATTAAAAAGTGTTTTCAGATGATTTTTATCATTTTTTGTCAAACCTCCGCTAACAACAATTAGTTTGTCTTTCTCCTTATTAAATGAAGTGTTATTAAAATCTTTCCAAAAAGCAGTCAACACTTCTTTCCATAATGCTGATTTTAAAGTAAATGCTATTTCATGTTTAATTTGAATCAACAAACGACGCTCCTCATTTGCGGATTTAGCAACAACCATCAAATCATCAGTTTCAAAGCCTCGGTTTGTTACTTGTAATGCAATTTCAGATATTGTACTTGATGGCACACAGGGAACATCGCCACCCACCAACATAGTGACGAGAAATGCCGTTTGAACATTTTGTTCAAAATTAGTACCGCCACCACCCTTTTGAAAAACACTTCCTATTTCTGACATGTTTTTATAACGTTATCTCCCCTCCCATCAGCCTCGGCAACAACCCATCACGAGTCTGTATGAGGGTTTGAATTTGTTTGTTATTTTGCTCTTTCTTATTGTATAGTGGTGCAACTGCATTTTCAAACCTATCAAAAACTCCTTGAGGAGGTATATCAACAGGTATATTATTAAGCACTTCGGTTGTCATACTTGGAACGGCTGAACCTACATTCATGTTTGCCAAATCCTGACCTTTCATGAAATGATACACATATTTTGCAATATTGGAACGACTCATTTCTGTATAAAACATGGTATCAACTGTCCAAAAAGGTTCATTGATGTACATGACATTATTCAGAGAGCCTTTTCTAGGAATCAAGACAGATTCCTTATCATACAGATACTTATCAGCATAACGCATAACTCCACCAGAACCAATAACAGGAATTGTTCCTTCTGATAGTTTTTTATGGTCTTTACCATATTTAACATCTATCAAATCTCCCAACTTTCCTTCCTCCCACTCCTCTTTCGCCTCCACCACAAACCACTGCCTAAACAGCGTTTCAGCCATTGCTTCGAGGGTGGCGTTCTCGCGGCGCAAAAGGTCTATCTTATCATCCAAGGAAGTAAGGATTGAAGCGATACGGCACTGGGTTTTGAGCGAGGGCAATAAACATGAATAGTCCTCTATTCTTGACGGTGAAGTGTGCATAATTGAAGTACCACTTGCAGAACCAACTATGTAACTCTGATACTCACGAGTACGCATTATCCAATATATAAAATCAGGACAAACTGCATTATTTATAAACAGAATAAGACCAATACGCTGATTGTGTAAATAATTATGATTTTTAGAATATGGTATTTTCGCAGAATAACCAAGCGTGTCCGAATCTTTACTTAAATCTGTCATTGTTACAACAATATCACCACCTTTCAGGATATATTCAGAAGGGAACTCGTCATTATTGTAATACTTAAATTTATCATCTTTAAACCCTCCGCCAATATGAAAATTACCTGGCGTTACCAATATATTATGTGTTTCTTCTGTTGTAATGTATTCTCCCTTAAAAGCAAAACCGTGTTTTACCTTTATGAATTCTCCCAACTTATATTCTTTCCACTCGCTCATCTTTCAATTGTTCTTTTAGTTGTTTTACCTCCGCATCAAGCATTGATTTATTTGTCATCATTGTTCTAACCATGCCATTATCATACATTCCTCGTCTTATAGCATTATCAATAGCTTCAGCTTGAGCCTCCTTACTTGCAATCTGGTTTAGAATATTTCTTTTCTCGCTTTCTTTGGCATTTTTATAGGAACGCCTTGCAACCACATACGCAGCAATGGCAACAATAAGAGTCGCAACGGATATTATGATTATTATGTATTCTTTCCAGTCACTCATAATCAATCTTTTTTTCTGTTTTTTATCTCGTCTTCCAGTTGCTTCAGTTCTTCGGCTTCCTCTGCATCGGCTTCTTGTGCCGCAAAAGCCTTGCGCCGTTGGTCAAACTCAGCATAAACAGCTTCCACTTTATCTTCCATCTGCTTTGTAGAAACTTTACCAGCTCCCTTCAGTACAGCTTTATTTTGGAATCCCAAAAGCGAATCAACATTTCCTCGCCAATAATTAAGTGTCAAATCCTGTCTTTCCTTCACACGCAGTTCGGCAGAGTCGAGAAACAGCACTGTAAGACGGTTTAACGTATCTATTTCATCTGAAGTAAGATAATTCTTGGCAATATAAATATCCTGTTTGCGCACCACATTGCCTTTCCACGATGTGAGCGCCATATTAGGCAAGGAGGCATCAGCACGGCTCACTATGATTTCGGCAGCAGTCTTGTTGGTTACGGCATATAACAATTTGTTCTGCGTCTCAGCAAAAAACATTTGTGTCGCCTTGTCGGTTTTGTCATAATCGCTGCTTAGCATCATAAGGTCGCGAATTTTCTGATAAAATCTTTTTTCACTTGCGCGAATATCGCGTATGCGTTCGAGAAGCTCGTCAAAATAATCGGGACGCCCATCGGGATTTTTCAACCGCTCATC
>Ga0310696_10009567_pt1 | contig 11202 bp, 8 predicted proteins | sample AusTroGonzalo_MG_4_FD_203885 | JGI IMG/M metagenome (GOLD analysis project Ga0310696, IMG submission 203885) | Bovine rumen microbial communities from tropical cattle in Woodstock, Queensland, Australia - Gonzalo_02 (v2) (version 2) | ecosystem: Host-associated > Mammals > Digestive system >...
CAACGCCGCCATTCCCGTCAACCTCAGCAACGCTACCAACTTCTTCGTTTCCAGTGGAATAGGTTTCGAACAATACTTCAACTTACTCTCTAAAAAGAAGGTTCAGACCAAGAAAGAAAGCGTCGCTATAGACTCCATTTCTATAGACTCTGTTACCATAGACTCCATCACGATGGACACTATCACTACCGACAGCATCAAAAACGCTGTCATCCAAGACACAATTCAGGAAACCAAGGACAGGAAATTCACTTTGGGAAGAATCTGTCACAGCTTCAGCTTTTTGAACAATAAACTATACTATAATGAGAGCTCACCCTCCGTCGCATTTTATCAGCCCTACGACACCTTGCTCAATACCAACAAAACCACAGACACCACTTTGGTCAGAGCTATTAGGAACTCGTTGAAATGGAACAGTCTGGGCTATCAGAAATACAATGACGATATCCCCTTCTATCTCTATGCAGGCCTTACGCACGGCTTCTACCAAGTGAAGTACTACGACTATGTGGAACAAGAGACACTACCTGTGCGCAACTACAACCAACTTAGCGTCAACGGCGGTGTCATCGTCAACCTGTTTAAGTCGACACGCATTTCAGGTCAAGGCGAACTCGTCACTTTGGGCTACCAAATCGGCGACTTCGACCTCAAGGGGCAATGGAAGCAATTCATCGGGAACACCAATAGAAACTATGGAGTAGCCACATTGAACGCCGAACTCAAACGGCAATCCGCCAACTGGTTCGAGGAAAGCTACTATTCTAACCATTTCCGTTGGGAAAACGACTTCAATGCTGCCACCTACCTGACTTTCGACCTGGGATATAGCTACAAGAGCTATAGCATCGGCGTGAAGCAAACCACCATTTCCAACCTGATTTATTTCGGCACCGATGCCCGTCCGACTCAATATGACGGCATATTCAGTGTTCGTGAAGCCTATTTCAGCCTCTATCAACAGTTGGGTCGTTTTGAACTGGAGGGTCTCGCTAGTCTGCAGAAATCGAGCAACGAGGAGGTGATGCATCTGCCCCTGCTGCTGGGACAGCTAAGATTTGGCTATTCGCAGCCCGTCTTCCACAAGGCTGCCACCCTGCATCCCAACATCACGGTGCGCTATTTTACCAAATACTACGCCGATGCCTACATGCCTGCCACACGCACCTTCTATCTGCAAAACGAGGTGCAAATTGGTAACTTCCCTTTCATTGACCTCTCTGTAGCGCTCAAGGTCAAAAAAGCCCATATCTTCGTGACTTATAGCAACATGTTCCTGCTTACAGGCAACTATGATGCATTTATTGCCCCCCACTACCCTATGCGCAGCAGCAAATTTTTCATTGGAATCAACTGGAGACTCTTCAACTAAACCAACACTATGCTACAATCAGAACTCATACCCACCACTAACACCCTGTCGAGAATCACCGACACCATCGCTCCGTTGACAGACACGCTTTCGCAAAAGGATACTGTAGAAACCGTCCTTGAACAAGTGTCGACCAGCAGCTCGTCGCGGGAAATCGGCCTGACCATCGCCATCATCGGCTTGTTGATCTTCACAGCGCACCTGTTCAGCGAGATATTCAGCCGCAAGCGCATCCCCGATGTGTTGTTCCTTATCATCATCGGTTTGCTCATCGGTCCAGTGTTCCATTGGATTTCGCCCGAGAGTCTGGGCAACGCGGGCAGTCTGTTTTCTGGCATCACCCTTGTCACCATCCTGTTTGAGAGTGGCACCCAACTGAGGTTTGCCGCATTGAAGGACTCTTTTGGAGGTGCCTTGAAACTCACAGCGTTGAACTTCGTGTTGTCGGCGCTTGTCGTATGGTTGGTTGGTTGGCTTGTATTGGGTATCTCACCTGTAATCAGCATGATTCTTGGCTGCGTCTTGGGAGGTACCGCTTCTGCCGTGGTCATTCCCATAGTACGTCAACTGAGGATGTCGGAAAAGCCTGCCATCATGCTCATCCTGGAGGCCGCCATCGGCAACGTGTTCAGCATCGTTCTAGCTCTCGCCTTGATGCAGGCCATCAAGAGTAAGCACCTTGAGTTTGGTGCCATACTCGGCAACATCTTCTCCTCTTTCATTTTAGCCACCGTCATGGGTCTGTTCGGCGCCATCTTCTGGGCCTTGATTCTCGATCGCATCCGCAACATCAAATACTCCATCCTGACCACACCCGCCTTCGTGTTCATCATCTATGGCATCAACGAATGGATGGGATTCAGCGGCGCCATTGCAGCCCTAGCCTTCGGCATCGGGCTGGCTAACATCGATGCCATCTACAACGCCTGGCTCAAAAAATTCATCAAGAAAGTGCCAGTCAACCTGAACGAGACAGAACGTTCGCTGTTCTCAGAGCTTGTTCTCCTTCTGAAGACCTTCTTCTTCATCTATGTGGGCATCTCCATCCAACTCAACCAATGGCAACCTATTGTCATCGGATTGGGCATCAGTTTCTTGCTTTTCATCATCCGTATTCCCGCCGTCCGTTTCGCTGTTTCCAAACGTGAAGGTATCCCCGACAAAGAACTGGCATTCATGTCGGCTCTCAATCCGAAAGGACTCACCGCCGCAGTTTTAGCCACACAAGCCCTTATTTACATTCCTGACATAGAAGTCGCTATGTTCGTGCGCAATATCGTCTTCTCCGTCATTCTTTTCAGCATCGTCATCAACTCCATACTTATCCCACTGATTGACAGAAAAAAAGGCATCTACCATTTCTATGGAATCATGCTGAGTTTCAACCAAAAGATGAAAAACATCGTATCGAAAACCAAGCAGGACGGTGAGGAATGGCATAAAAAACACTCCAAGGCCCACGAACTGGTTGACGAGGTGTTTCACTCCGAAGTCATCACCGACATCCTCAATCAGCAGGACAAACCCGGAGCCGTAAGCAACAAGGCCGAATCGAGCAACATGGATGTGGCGGATTAAAGAAACAAAACCATGAAAATCCTTATCCTCAACGGTCCCAACCTCAACCTCATCGGCAAGCGCGAGCCTGAAATCTACGGAAGCGTCTCATTCGAAGATTATATTCCCCTGCTCCGCCGCCGTTTCCCACAACACGAGATTGCCTATTTCCAGACCAACCACGAAGGCGTGCTCATCGACCAACTGCAAGAAGCCGATGGACGATATGATGCCATAGTGTTGAATCCAGGAGGTTACGCCCACACTTCCATCGCCCTTGCCGACGGCATCCGTTCCATCAGCATTCCCGTTGTGGAAGTGCACATTTCCGACATCTCGAAAAGGGAGCCATATCGCCGGCATTCTTTTACCGCAGAAGCCTGCATCAAAAGTATAATGGGATTAGGGATGGAAGGGTATGCGAAAGCGATTGAGACCTTAGAATAAAGCGGTGAAATCTCCGGGTTTCAAGTCACTGAACTTCTTTTTTCCACGAAGGATACTGTCGAAGACAATGTTCCGCTTGTAGATGCAACTCACCAGTTGATGGGTGTTTTCCTTTCGTTTCGCTCTCAGCGATTTCATGCAACGATAGAAATCCCAGTGCGCTTTGTACACCATCAGGAAATCCCTCGGGCAACCCTCGAAGAGAAACTTCAAAGCAGCCACCCAATCCAAAAAGATGCGGTAGATGATGGTTCGATGCACCCGTTGATGGGGCAAATTCTTCACCAACAACGAAAGATTGTTGCGGAAATTCAAATAGGTTTTGCGCGGCGAGTTTTTCGGCAGCGTACCTCCGCCGATATGGTAGACCCGCGACTGCGGACAGCAGTACACCTTGTAACCTGCATTCTTCAACCGCCAGCATAGGTCAATTTCCTCCATGTGGGCAAAGAAGCTGTCGTCCAAGCCGCCAATCTGATGGTATAAATCAGCACGGACGAACATACAGGCGCCTGTAGCCCAGAAGACCTCTTTCACTTCATCATACTGGTGCTCATCGACCTCCAAATTCTGGAATATACGTCCACGACAGAAAGGATAGCCGTATTTGTCAATAAAACCGCCACTGGCACCTGCGTATTCAAACTGTTCCTTATGGTAGTACGACAATATCTTAGGCTGGCAAGCAGCTATCTTTGGGTCAGTATCCATTAACTCAACAACAGGCTCAATCCAATGCGGAGCCACCTCGATATCCGAGTTGAGCAGCACATAATACTGCGCTTCCACCTGACGCAAGGCTAAATTATAACCCGTAGCAAAGCCTCCATTGCTACCGTTCTCAATCATACGAATCTCCGGAAAATGCTCGCGCATGAAAGTCACCGAATCGTCGGTGGAAGCGTTGTCGGCTACTACAATCTCAGCCAACGACGGGTCACAGTTGGCAATGACATTGGGCAGAAACTCCTCAAGGAATTTCCGCCCATTGTAGTTCAATATGACAACAGCTACCTTCATATTTCCTCAGTTTGGGGTCTTTTGTGTTTCCAGCGACGGTGTGACCACAGCCAATTATCAGGATTGGCCTCAATAAAACGTTCCACACAGCGAACATATTGTCCCATGATTTCACCATTTTCCGTCTCTTTCGGCCTGTCGGTAATCAGTTCAAAACTCACCTCGTAGCGTCCCCTGCCTTTACGTCTCATGTCGACAAACACGATGGCATAGTCGAGTTTTTTGGCGATGCGTTCGATCCCCGTGAACCAACAGGTGTCCTGATGCAGAAACTCCGTCCAATAATCTGATGCCAAACCATACGAAGTTTGGTCAGCCATCATCAGCACCGCGTTGGTGCTCTCGCGCAGCTGGGCCAGACGACGTAGCGCCGAATTCGACTCCACCATCTCCAGTCTGCTGTGGCAAGTGCGAATATAAAGCATCAGCATCTCAAAGACAGGACTCTTCACCCGTTTATACACAGCCAGACAATTGTGTTGGGTGAGTTCGCAGGTCATCTTGCCAAACCACTCCCAGTTACCCGAATGCGGAATGGCGTAGAACACATTCTTACCCTGTTCGAAAAGACCTTCCACCAATTCTGGATTCGTATAGGTGATGCGGCTTTGATAGCCGTCCGATTTCACACGCAACATCTTAGGGGCTTCCACAAACAAGTCGCAGAGGTTTTGGTAGAAATGTCGTTCGATGCGTTTGATTTCTTTCGCATCCTTATCGGGGAACGAGCGCAGGAGGTTTTGCCTGACCACCTTACGGCGATAGCGCAGCAGGTGATACATCAAAAAGCAATAGCAATCGGATTTCAGATAGAGAAGCCAATACGGATGGATGGACAGAAACGTCACCCACAGCTTCACAATATGAAATCCGAGTTTGGCCATAGTTTATCTCGGGTTGTTATAAAGGTCGCCGGCATGCGAGCCCCAGCCTCTCTCGTACTCGGTTTGGTCGACGCCCTGATCATAACCCTGACCATAAATGCCGCCATAAATTTCAAGCTGCCAGCGCGGGTTGTTGATCTCACCGACCATATTGGAGTGGATCAACTGATAGTCGTTGGAAGAACGATCGGGAGCCATGAAGACAAACTTCTTGTCGCGCTGATTGGCTACCTGATAGTAGTGCCAAATCTCATAAGGACGGGCTGCAGGCTCGTCGGGCACCTCCATAATCTTGTCGGGTTGGCCGTATTTCAGGAACACATAGCCACGGTCGCTGCGATACCCGGGGAATGCCGTAGTGCCAAACGACATATTCACCCTTTTGACAGCAGCCAGATAGTCATCAAAGCCTTGTTTGGGATTCATCGGCGAATGCTTGCTCCAGAAATTGAAGAGGAACTGTTGCATGGTCCTCTTATCCTCGGTCTTCACCAAATTGGAGCAATAATCTCGTTCCATTTCGCTGCATATTGGGTCAAGATAACGAATATACTTACGCAAGGTGTCGATTTCGGTAATGTTAGTCACAAAAGTGTTGGCGATGCTGACGCTTGCAAGGTCATCCATATCGTAGGTCCTGCCCGGGTTGCTGCGTTGGAAGAACCAGCTCTTTGAGCAAATCAGCTCATTGCTGCGGTCGCGCATTTCGACCACAAGAAAATAGTTACCAGAAGGCAGTTCCGAAATGTCTATGGTATTGAGCAACACGTTCACCTTGTTGACATCAAAGCGTTTGTTGTAGAAATAGCTCTGCATTCTGTTTGATGATTCAACGGTCTCGATGTAGTAATTTACCAGGAATTTACCATCGTCATATAGCTGGTCGCTGTTGTATATTTCGGTATAGAAGTGCAGTTTGTTCTCATTGGCTCCATAGAAGGGATACACACGGGGCAAGAAGTCGAATCCGCTCTTGGTGCAGGCTGTCTGTTGCTCCGCCTTAGTGTAGGAGTCAAACAGAAGGATGTCGGAAATAGCCGGAATGTTGTCGGGATAGTTAATTTCCACCGACACAGCCTCCACTGGAAGCGCATCGCCGTTATTCATATCTGTGATGCTTATTTCCATCTGATACACGCCGTTAGGCAGCGAGAAGCGTTGCTGGTCGATGAAGGCACCGTCGAGCTTAGCCGTATCGGTCACCACGGGGCTGTCCAAAGCAATCTTCGAGAACGCGCATATCTTGTCCTCTTGGCGAAACACCGTCTGGATTTCCACCGTAGCCTTGAACTTGCCCGGTTCAAACTCCTTATATACCGCCGAACGGTTTTCGATGGCGATGGCATTCTCCACAAAGGGAGTCATCCCCGGAGCGCAATAAGTGGTGGTGGAAAGATAGGGTTTGAGTCGATTGGTCTTTTCCTGGGCGTTACCGACGAGAGTAATGAACGCAAGCAGGATAATAAAGAATACTTTTTTCATTGTATACAGATTATTTCATTTCGCAAAAATAGTCAATTCGTGGCAAATGGGAATTTTTTTCAGCAAAAAAACGCAACCTAACGAAATTTGTTGTACTTTTGCAGCGGAGATATGGCTGAGTGGTCGATAGCGGCGGTCTTGAAAACCGTTAAGCCGAAAGGCTTCGGGGGTTCGAATCCCTCTGTCTCCGCAAGGGCGGCGAAGAGTCGCCTTCATAATGTCAGACCATCTGACTGATAGTCAGGAGAGATGCCGGAGTGGTCGATCGGGGCGGTCTCGAAAACCGTTGAACGCTTTGCGTTCCAAGGGTTCGAATCCCTTTCTCTCCGCAAAACAAAATTCGGTATAATTGAGTGATTATCACAAAATTATACCGAATTTTGTATCAACCCACCTAGAGACAAGCCGTGAAAGAAAAGAACAGAAAACTAAGCAAAAAAGAGCAAAGACGTTTAAACGTCTATGAAAACACCTGCCAGAGTCTATCCCAACAAGGTTACAAAATGACCAATCTAACCATTGGCATCGCCAAAGCGAATCTCATCATATTGTTGGCTGCTATTCCAGTCGTGGCAATAGGCTTGCTCCTTTTCGCATGGAGAAACCCTACAGCGCTTTCGAGACCCACTTCACATGAAGGCCTTCTGTTCATTGTGTTATTCTTAGCGTGCATCGTAGTACACGAGCTTATTCACGGGCTGACTTGGAGCTTGTTTTCCGAACATCATTTCAAGGACATTGATTTCGGATTCATGAGAACGACTTTCACTCCCTATTGCACCTGTGCATCGCCTTTGTCAAGAGGCCACTATATAATAGGTGCTTTGATGCCTTGTATTGTTCTTGGTCTCATTCCCACCGCATTGGGAATATTGTTCGGATGGCCTCTCCTGTTTTGGATTGGAATCGCGATGATATTATCGGCAGGCGGCGATATAATGATTGTGATAAAGGTTTTGACATATAAGAGCCAAAGCGGCTCTCAAGAGATCCTTGTCTTCGATCACCCCACACAAGCCGGATCAATGATTTTTGAAAAGTAGTCGGAGGATTTTGCTGCCTTAGTTATTGGCATTAAACAAAAAGAGGTTGCGCCAACCGGCACAACCTCTTTTTGTTTCCAGGCTCTCGCTTAATGCGCCGCCTTCAGGAAGCTGTACTCTTTGCCATATTTTAGGTGCTGGGCTACAAAATTCGAAGGATATTCAACCTTATAGTCAATCACCTTACCGTTTTCCGTGACAGGCACAATCTCAGGATTGATGAAACCGCCGTAGGGTTTCAACCCCAAAGCATTGTAGCGTTCCTTCACTTCCTTATGCAAATCTTGGTCGACCTTCACAGCATATTTCTCCACGATGGCCTTACCTGCGGCATAGTCACCTTCGCTCTTGATGCGCTGAATCTCGGCCAGCAACTCGCCAAACAAACCACGCAAAGCCTCGAAGTCGTTGATGATATAATAGGTCTTGCCGTTTTCCACTTTTTTCTCTATGACGTTGGCATCCTTACCTTTCTCATAGCACCATTCGGAAATGAGCTTGCGGTTCTGCATGTGCGACTCGGTGACGTCCTTACCCAGCTCCACACGGGCCAGCTGCGACATCATACCATTGCGGATATAAGAACAGTATTCAGCCTTGTAAGCCTCTGCATCAGGCATCACACCCAACTCCACCATCTTCGGGTCGGCCAAATAATACAGACCAAAAAGGTCGGCGCGGGCTTCCTCAAGCGTGGAACTAAACTCTTTCAAGGCACCAGGCTGTGTACCAGGCAACAACTTGCCTGAACCGTGACCCAGACATTCGTGCAGATTGGTGTGAACCACATCGGCATCAGAGCCGTATTTCTTGCAGAGGTCGACTTCATCCTGAGAATAAGCAAACTCCTGCAAAGCGCTTCTCGGACATTCGTCGGCGGCCTTGTCGTAAGCCTCCATCAGATTGGTGATGGTGACCGACTTGGAACCATAATCCTTGCGAATCCAGTCGGCATTGGGCAGGTTGATGCCAATCGGGGGCGAAGGGAAGCAGTCGCCACCCAACGTGGTGACGATAATACTCTTGGCCGAAACGCCCTTGCACTCTTCTTTCTTGAAGCGTGAGTCGACGGGCGAATGGTCCTCAAACCATTGGGCGTTCTCACCAATGGTATTGGAGCGCTTGGTGGCCTCGAGGTCTTTGTAGTCGACGATAGCCTCCCAGGTGGCTTTCATGCCCATCGGGTCACCGTAGTCCTCAATGAAACCGTTCACGAAGTCGATATGCGAGACGGAGTCTTGCACCCAAGCAACATTGTATTCGTCCCAGGTCTTCAAGTCGCCCGTAGTGTAATAATCAATAAGTTTCTGCGTGTAGTTGCGCTGAATGTCGTTTTCCGCCACCTCGTTGGCCTTCTGCAGCCAGCCGATAATCGCTTGGATGGCTTCACCATAGAGGCCATCAGTTTTGTAGACATCCTCATAGATCTTGCCGTCTTTCTTCACCAGCTTCGAGTTCAATCCGTAGCTGATCGGAGTGGCGTCGTTGGGCTTGCGCATCTTGTTATAGAAGGCTTCCACATCGGCCTTACGGATGTCGCCCTCGTAGAAGTTCACAGCCGAGTTGACGATAATGTCATCCTCGCTGCTGCGGCGCATCTTGTAGAGCTCTTTGTCGAAGACCACGGGAGTCAGGAAAGCGATGAAATCGTCAACTGTTTCGCCCTCGTTGAGGGGGAGCAGACTGGCGTCGCTGCCTTTGACCAACTCAGCGAAATAGGCCTCGCTGACCTCGGGGAAGAACTTGTCCTCGGCATAATGGTGATGAATGCCGTTGCTGAAGAACACACGTTTGGCATAGATCACGAAGTTCTTGAAATCTTCGTTTTCGCGGTCGCCTTGATAGGAGTTCAGTACGGCCTCGATGGTCTTGCGGACCACCAGGTTGTACTTGAAATTCTGGTCAGCGAGAATGTCGCGTCCGCATTTGGCGGCTTCGCCAAGATAGTAGATGTAACTTTTCTGTTGCAGCGTCAGTTGGTCCCAATCGGGAATTTGGTAACGCATGATTCTCAAGTCGGCGAACTCGTCCACCAAATACTTGAATTCTTCTTTTTGTGGCTGAGGCTGTTCTGCGGGCTCCTCCTGCTTGGGGGCACAACCCACCAAAGCGGCAGCCATTCCAATACAAATCATCAGTTTTTTCATTTATTATTCTTTTTTAATACTTGAATCTGACGGAAACCTCTGTCAGGATATCATGTTTCTTATAATTCTCCAAGGGAACTCGACTGCGGTATTCGTAAGTAAACGAAAGGTCGAGGAAAAGTTTGCGGGTAATCTTGGTTTGCAGCTTGGTTGAGCTGTTGATAATATAGTCGTCAAAATCGAGCACCGAGGGCTGGTAGAAGGTCATGTGCAGCAACGTAAGGTTGTCTGTGAGCCTTTGCGATATCTTGGGTCGGATGGAAATGCGGTAGTTATTGTTCAAAAGATGGGTCTCGTCGGTGAAGTCGGTCCAATCGTAGACGAAGGCGCCGCTGATGGAATAATCGCAGACCGCAGGAATGGTGTAAATACGGTATTTCATTCCAATAAGTCCGCTCATCTTGAGGTCGTAGCCCTTGTATTTGTTGGTAATCATCTCGCAGGCCAGAAACGGGGAGTATTTGTCGTACTGGTACAAGTCCAACTTCACACCGCCATTGACCTCAAAGTTGGTCTCCTGCCAATGCTGGTCCGTACTATTCCTATCGATAAGGGAACTATAGAGCAGCTTATAATGGAAATCGAGGGCAACAAGGCTATCGTTGCGGTTGACGGCACCATCATTGCTGACGTTGCAGTTGTTGACGTTACCTGTATTCAACGAGGCACCGAGACCAAAGTTGTAATGCCATTTGTCTTGTGCCCGTCCACAAATCACGCTGAAAAACAGCAACACAAACAGGGAGACACGGAGTTTGTTCATTTCTTATGGTTTTGATTGGGCTATCCGGTTCACTTGTATAGGTCACCTGGAGTATACATATCGAAAGCAGGCATCGACCTTGGGTCGAGGTTACGGTAAAGACCGTCCACTTGGAGATGCTCTTTCTTAAGCACATAATGACGGCAGAACCAGACAAGGTCGTCGACGGTAACAGGACCGCCAGCCGCCACACTATGGCCATAGCCCTCGAAACGTCGGGCATAATAGGGATAGCCGAACTTCTCGAAGCGCTTGACCAAAGCATCGGTACCAAAGAATCCAATACTGAAGAACTTGATTTGCTTATAGGGAACCAGTTTGTCGGCTGTGCCGTGATAGAACATCGTGGGAGCCGGCTCGTGGTTGCGGTACTTCACCTTACCCTCGTGCGAATAGATGGCGCCTGCGTATGAAACCACTCCGGCCAGACGGAAGTCGGCAGGCAGGATGTCGCTGTTCAGATATCCGTTACAGAGGGCATAGT
>Ga0310696_10009569_pt1 | contig 11199 bp, 14 predicted proteins | sample AusTroGonzalo_MG_4_FD_203885 | JGI IMG/M metagenome (GOLD analysis project Ga0310696, IMG submission 203885) | Bovine rumen microbial communities from tropical cattle in Woodstock, Queensland, Australia - Gonzalo_02 (v2) (version 2) | ecosystem: Host-associated > Mammals > Digestive system >...
ATCAGAGTCACCGCGGACCAGAGAGAGGACGGGACCATAGGGATTAAGGTGGAATCTGACTGCGATGCCCTACAGGGTTTCGCCGAGAATTTGACCATGGTCACCATGGACGATATCCTCAACTTCGAGACCAGCAACATTAACAAGGAAGAGGTGCGCGGGAACATGTCCATGATATGCGTAGCGCCGATCATGGTGTATCAGGCGGCATGGATGGAATGCGGGATGCTGTCCAGGAGGATATTCCCCAAGACTGGACCTATCACCATCGACATGGGCAAGGACGAATGATCGTCCTGTCCCTTCTCCCTTAGTAATAAAACATCATAGTTTGCATTTGCAGCAGTTGAGCTTCTCGCAGGGCTTGTTGTCTATCTTCCATTTGAGCGCCCACATCTTGATATCCAATATGATGTCCGTGAGTTCGAACCCGGCCGGGGTGAGACGGTATTCGCTCCTGATCGGTACCTCGGATGAGTCCACCCTGTGCTCGATCAGCTCTTCCTGTTCCAATTCCTTTAGTCTCTCCGTGAGCACCTTGGGGGTGATGCTGACCATCCTCAGATGGAGTTCGGAGAACCTTATCCAATCACCGGATCTCCTCATCTCGAAGAGGATGACCATGGCCCATTTCTTTGAAAGGTAATCGAGAGTGTTGTACACTGTGCAGGTCTCGTGCATGCTTTCTGCTTAGAAACTCGGTGCTATTTATAGTGTAGTATCTATTTGAAATCTAATATCAAAAAGATATCGGAGAATGAGAAAATGAAATGCATGCAGTGTGAGGAGAGCATCGCCGGTACGGGATGCACCAAGAACGGTATTTGCGGAAAGAGCGGAGAACTGGCGGACAGGATGGATAAGCTGATCGCTTCCCTGATAGAGCTGTCATCGGCCACCATCGGCTGCAAGAATGAGGGATTCATCAAGGAGATGGACGAGCACATAGTGGATTCGCTGTTCATGACCCTGTCTAACACCAATTTCGATATGCAGAGGATCGATGCCGCCATATCCGTCAGCGATTCCCTGATGAAGAGGGCGGGAAAGCAGTATTCGCTCTTCAATGGCGATTATTCTGTCGATACCTATGATTCGAATGAGGATCTGAAATCCCTGAAGCAGCTTCTCCTATTCGGACTGAAGGGACTTGCCGCATATTATCATCACGCCTACGTTCTGGGCGCATTAGACGCATCTGTCACCGCATTCATCAGGAAGGCGCTGGCGGCGATCAAGAAGGACCTGTACGCAGAGGAACTGATCGCACTGAACATGGAGTGCGGAGAGGTCGGTGCGAAGGCCATGGCCCTTCTGGACGAGTATAACGTTAAGTGCTACGGGAACCCCGAGATCACCCAGGTCAGGACCGGAGTGGGAAAGAACCCCGGTATCCTGATAACCGGACACGACCTAAAGGACCTGGAGCAGCTCCTGGAGCAGACCAAGGGCACCGGGATCGATGTCTACACCCACGGAGAGATGCTCCCCGCCCATGCCTATCCCGCATTCAAGAAGTATGACAACCTGGTAGGCAATTACGGTAACGCTTGGTACCTCCAGAAGGACGAGTTCGAGAAGTTCAACGGACCCATCGTCGCCACCACCAACTGTGTCCTTATCCCCAAGGACGGATACAGGGAGAGACTGTTCACTACCGGCACCGCCGGTGTGGAAGGCGTCAAGCACATCCCGGAGAAGGATGGTAAGAAGGACTTCTCGGAAGTTATTGGCATGGCAAAGGGATGCTCCGCACCCACTGAGATAGATGACAAGGTCCTCACCATCGGATTCGCCCACGAGCAGACCCTTGCACTCGCGGGAAAGATCATAGATGCTGTCAAGACCGGGGCGATCAAGAGGTTCGTCGTCATGGCCGGATGCGACGGAAGGGAGAAGGGAAGGGAGTACTATACCAGATTCGCTCAGGAGCTCCCCAAGGACACAGTCATACTCACCGCAGGATGCGCCAAGTACAAGTACAACAAGCTGGACCTAGGGGACATCGGAGGCATCCCGAGGGTCATCGATGCTGGACAGTGCAACGACTGCTACTCCCTCGTGGTCATCGCGAACGCCCTCGCCGAGGCATTCAGCACCGATGTCAACGGACTCCCCCTGTCCTTCAACATCGCATGGTACGAGCAGAAGGCCGTCCTCGTGCTCCTCGTGCTCCTGAAGCTCGGTGTCAAGAACATCATGCTCGGCCCCAGGCTCCCCGTGTTCCTTTCACCCGGAGTGACCAGCGTCCTGGTGGAGAACTTCGGCATCAAGGCTAACAGCGAACCTGCGGCCGACAGGATCATCCTCAACATAGAATGAGTCCATACCAGACAAAGACAAACCTTTTCCCGCAGTCAGACGGCTGCGGATCTCTCTTCTCCCGTCACGAGTTTTACGGATTTTTGCAACCTAAACTCCGAATTTTAGGGAATATGTCTCTCTGAAATCCGGAGTTTAGGTTTCAAACACTAAAAACGAGGGGTTTTCCAGTCCCTCGTTTTTGAGAAAAAAATAGTAAAAGGATTTTAGAAAAAATATACAAAAGTTTCAATGTACAAATTTGTACATTATTTCATTATTCCTCCTTTATATATGGAAATTCAGAATCGCGAAAAATCGATGAGCAATCGCGAAAAATATGACCGTGATCGCGAGAAATAGGAGTAGATTTTTTGACCCAATGCCTGTTAATCACAAGGTCCTCGGTTCAAATCCGTGCGGCGGCGCCATTCTTCTCCAACATCAACTCCTTGAGCAATCGCTTTATCCTTCTACCCTCTCCACATCCACATGGCGAAGAACGATACCGTCTCCAAGGAATGCATCGAAGACTGTCTGGATATCTTCGATAGCATACGTTCCAAACTGGTGCTTACACCCGGAGAGGGATCGCTCCTCGGGACACTGGCGGACAGCGGCATGGAGATGGTCGACTGCTACCGCACGGATGCAGGCAACTTCGCCGGTTCTAAGGATCACGTCACGGCTTTCGCCGCCATCAACTACGCACACGCATGGATAGGATGCTTCACCAATCTGGGTCTTTTCGATTCAGAACCCGGTGACGAGCTCTACAAACGTCTGAAGGACCATGATGATAAGGACTGCTCCGTGATCTCCGACGAGAAGATGGCCAAGTACCTGGACATAACGACGAGGGCCAGGAAGAAGCTTAAGATAGCATCTCCGGTGAGATCCTTCGACAGGAGACTAGCGATACGTTTCCTGGACACTTCGGAATCCTACTTCAAGGAGGCCGTGGACTACCGCAGGGACAACGATTACGTCAGAGCCTTCGCTGCCGTCAACTATGCGCATGCATGGCTGGACGGGGGAGCAAGGATAGGCCTGTTCGATGTGGAAGAGGACGACGTCCTGTTCACACTATTTGAGTAACACGAATCAGTAAATCGTGTTACCTAACTTGTACCTCAGATTCTTGAGACCGATATCTTCCCCGAATAAGTTCCGGAGGATATGATACTGGCGCTCGGGAACGCGCTCTTCAGTTCATCCGCAGGAGCGGTTGTGAAGATGCTGTTACCGAGCATGCACATCCCGGCTTCGTAACCCATATCCTTTATGCTCCCCAACGCGAATCTGATCTGGTCCGATTCCAATCCGGTATTCTCCGAGAAATAGTTGGATGCATTGAACAGACCTTCTACGGTGGACTTGGAATAGAACTTCCTCATGGCCGCATCACCCTCTTTGGCGATCTTCTCGACCATGGTCAGGTCCGAAAGGACCGCTCCCGTGTTCAGAGGCTCTTCGAATACCACGAAGGACAGTGTCTCCAGATCTATCTCGGAGTCCGAGACCTTCCCTGTCACTCCAGGAACGCCCGGCTCATCTCTGATTGGTATCGGGTATTCCGAATCCATCGCCAACAGGTCCCCCAGGCCTCCGCCCATGGTGCATTCCATGGTGTGGGTCGCTATCGCTGCTTCCTTACGCTCCCTTCCTATGAGGTCGGCGACACAGAGCGCCGCGGCATAGGTACCGGAAGCGCTGGTTCCGAATCCCTGCTCCAGAGGGAGATCGTGCTTCAGCCTGATATCCAGTCCGCGTCCGGGAACCAATGATTCAATCGCCGCACGGGTGATCTCCGCCTCACACCTCTTCCCGTTGATGCAGATGTTTATTGTGTCGTCGTCACGCTCCCATACGGTCGCGGTGCAGCCTTTATCAAGCCTGATCCCGACTCCCATCGAACCGGTCGTAAGGGGATCTTCGGTCATGACAGGTCTGAAAATGCACGAAACGTGCCCCGGTACAAACGCTTTAGCTTTCATTCTCCACCGAAATACTGGTCCAGGATTTCCCCGGCGATCTCTTTCTTCGAACCGGTGATGACGTCCTCGAAATCCTCTCTGACCATTATCACCGATATCTCCTCTTTTCCTGCTGAATCGATATCGTTGGCAACGACAGCATACAATCCGTACTCGCTCAGACGCGAACGCGCCTTCTTGATGAGCTGATCCTCAGTAAGTCCCGACTCGGCCTTGAAACCGACAACGGTCTTGCATCTGGATGTGATCATCGGAAGTATCTTGGGTGCCGGATCCAGATCCAGGGTCAGATCGGAATCGCTCGAGATCTTACCGTCCCTTACCTCCTTGAGCCTGAAGTCCGACAGGGCCGCCGGAACTATGACGATATCGTGGTCTATCTCCTCCGTCATCTCCGCCAGGTCCTCGACGCTGTTGAAACGTATCGTGGGGATGTACTCGGGGAGTGTGACGCTGCAGGCACCCATCCAGAGCTCCGTATCCGCACCTCTCTCGAACGCCGCCTCGGCCAGGTCCTTGGCCATCATTCCCGTTGAACGGTTGGAGATGAGCCTCATGGAATCTATGGGCTCCTCGCTGCGTCCTCCGATGATGAGCACCTTCTTACCCTTGATGGGACTGTCCGCGAGTATCCTCTTGACGTTCGCCACTATCTCATCGGTGGGGGCCACCTTGGCCCTTCCGTCCTTCATGCGGGGGCCGATGAAATGGACGCCCCATGAATCCAATTTCTCAATGTTATCCCTGACAGCAGGGTTGTCGTACATCGCCTGATGCATAGCAGGGGCGATAGCTATGGGTACGCCCGAGCCCAATGCGACCGTTGCCATGGATGTGACCGTGGTATCGTCGATGCCGCTGGCGATCTTGGAGATCGTATTGGCCGTTGCCGGGTAGATCAGCAGAAGGTCCGCCTTGTCATCGCCGTTGAGCATCGTGACATGCTCCGTGAGCCCGGAGAGCTCTGTAACAGGCTTGTAACCTGATGCGAATTCCAGCGAATCGGGTGTCACCAGCTTCATCGCGTCCGCGGTCATCACCGGGATCACGTCCGCCCCGTACCTTACCAGTTCCCTGATGGTGCCGAAACACTCGACGGCGGCTATGCTGCCGGTTATCCCCATCACAATTGTCTTTCCAGCCAGGAACTCGCCCTTCTCACAGAATATCTCGTCTGATGGATGTGTCACTGTATCACCGCCTCGATTATCTCCATTGCCTTCTTGAACACTTCGTCCTGCGTCAGCGATGCGTCTATCACATCGAAACCGTACTGCTCTGCCAGGTACAGGTAGTTGCTGCGCACCTGCTTCTGGAAATCCAGCCTCTCGAACTTGCTGATCTCCTCTCCGCGGGTGCCTACGCGTCCCATGCCCACCTCCGGGTCTATGTCCAGGAGTATGATGGCGTCCGGTATATCGATGAATTCATCGTTGATTCTGATAAGCCAATCCATCTCGGAAGCGTCTCCGTCCAGACGTGCCGACTGATACGCGACCGTGGATGCGAAGTACCTGTCGCACAGGACTATCTTCCCCTGGGAGACCTGCTCCTGCATCCATTCGGTATGATCGTTACGGTCGGCCACGAACAGCAGCGCCTCGGTCCTCTGGGAGATGTCGCCTGCAGATCCGCTGCGTATGAACGCCCCGATACCCTCGTGGGTGGGTTCGGCCGTGAGGACGACGTCCTTTCCGCGTTTCCTCAGCTCCTCCGATATGCGCTCGCACAGCGTCGACTTGCCTGCTCCGTCTGCTCCTTCGAAGACGATGAATGCTCCGCTCATCGAATCCAGGGATTAGTCTCAGAACATATAATGGCGACGAATAAGGGATTGCCTGAATGTTCAGAGCTCCATCCAAACATGCATTATCCCGTCATCCCAGAACTCATCTGAGACTACTTTGAAACCGAACTTCTCGTAGAACCCGATCGCATAGGTCTGGGCCTCGAGGGTGACCTTCTCGGCATCAAGGTTCTCGTTTATCCACCTGAGAGCGAACTCCATGATGTCCCTGCCGTAACCCTCTCCGCGGACGATGGTGATGACACGGCCGATGCGCACTTTACCTGAGCCATCATCAACTATACGGGCATACGCCAGTATCCTGCCTGAATCCCTGATAAAAAGATGCTGAGCACCCTGATCCGCCCCATCGATCTCCGGATAGGGGCATTTCTGCTCCACCACGAAGATGTCCACTCTGGCCTTCAGGATGTCGTAAAGCTCTACGTTTGAGAGCTGGTCAAAAGTCTTGGAGACGTATTCCATGGATCATTCCTTGGAGGTCCTGCGCTTGAGGAGAGCGAGAACGGAATCCAGAGATTCCACATCCTTAGCGAACGGACGCGTCAGCGCTGCCAGGTCCCTGCGGATGGTATCGTCATACTCCACACCCAACGTCGAAAGGTTCTCTCTGAGGTCGTGTGCCAGTATACCGCCTCTGCGGTCCCAGTCCGTCAGGATGACCGCTTTCTTCCCAGCCTTCCAGACGTATTCAGATGCTCTGACGGCTCCGCCAACGACCTGAACGCAGCATATGTCCCCGGCGATGCCTATGCTATCCAGAGCCGCGACATCCTTGTGCCCCTCGACCAGAATAACGTGATCGGAAGCCAGCTGCGTCAGTCTGAAAAGGACCTCGCTTATCTCATCCAATCTTTCGGCATCGTTCATCTGCTGCTTCCTCCAACGAATCCATGATGGATTTCGGATCACCGGTTATCGTCACGGTCTTCTGATGACTTGTCAAACCTGCAGTGACCTTAGACTTACAACGTGTTATCTCCCTAAAATAAGATTCTACTTCCTTGTTCGCACGTCCATCCAACGGCGGAGACCTCACACGGAGGATGACTCTCTTCCTCCATTCGTCGAAACCTTCCAAGCCAGATCTGTTGGAGCGGGGGGATACTAGGACATCCACCTCCACTCCGTCCTGTTTTACCCTGGAAACGTCCGCGACCTTCATCGCCTACCCTATCGACGAACACTTTATTTCATGCCTCGCTTATGTGCTCCCGATGAGCCCTGTAGTGCAGCCGATGACTTTCGATGAACTCTGTCAGATACACAGAGAGGAGATGAAAGCCAGGGCGCTGACCCCCTGCAGACCGGACCTTTACAGGGCCATGGCAGACCTTTTGAACAGACTCCGCCAGGAATACGACAGGCAGATCGCGATAGACCCCGATTCGGTCATGAGCGAAGGAGCCAATCTGAGAAGGAAGAACGCCGACAGCATCAGCAAGGTCATCATCAGCCTCAGGACGAAGAAGGTGTGCAACAAGGCCATACTCTCCGCTGACGGCGGGAACGAGCAGCTGGATGCCCTGACACCGGAGGAGCGCGATCTCTATGATCAGATGGTATCGGTAGCCAAGAGGCATATGTCCACGGTCGACCGCTTCAGAGGAAAGAAGACCATCGACACGCACATCGACGAACCGATAATCCAGAAGCCTGCCGAACCCGTCCCGGAAAGGATACCTGAACCGGAAGCGGCCCCAGAACCTGAACCGGCAATGGAGGAGATTCCGTTCGTAGACGATACCCCGGAGATGTTCGACGACCCCATCATGGAGGAGAGCTTCGACGATGTACCGGAACCCGAGGAGATGTCCCCGCAAGAGCCTGCGGTGCAGGAAGATATACATGAAACACCGAAGGAGCCCGTCATGACGGACTGTATCGTTCTGCGTGTCCTCGAGGACCTTCCGCCCTTCGTGGGACCGGACAGGGACTATGAGCTTCATAAGGAGGACGTAGTCACCCTGCCAGCACCGATGGCGATGGCCCTGATAAATTCCAATAAGGCCGTAGCGGTCAATCCACTTTGATCGTCCTTGTATCCCCGGGGAACTCAAGACAGTCTATCTTCATCCTTCTGATGCCTGTCCCGTCCGAGACCGCCTGCCTCGCCGTATCGGGGGTGTTGTTGGTCTTGCTGAGATGTGCCAGGAAGATTTTCCTGTGTGAGTTCCCTGCCATCGTGCGCTTCAGAGCGATGGCGGTATCGAGGTTGTTCATATGTCCGCGCTCGCTCCCTATCAGCGTCTTGAGGCTATACGGGTAAGGACCGTTCACAAGCATGTCGAGATCATAATTGGCCTCGACGACGGCGACATCCGCCAATGAGAGAGCGTGCTCGATCTGGAACGAGAACTTGCCGGTATCGGTGCACACCAGGACCCTTTCGTCGCCGACCTCCGTAAAATAACAGTTGGGCTCCACCGCATTATGCGAAGTAGGAAGGGGGGTGACATGGAACTGCCCGATATCCAAATGATGATTGGACTTGTACACCCAATGCTCCACATTGCCCAGATTGGACGCGTTGAAGGTGGCCTCATTCGCCACGATAGGGATATCAAGCTTCCTGGCGGTAGCGCCTGCTCCGGAGACATGGTCGGTATGCTCATGGGTGATCAGGATAGCCTTCAGCATATCCTTGTCCACGCCTTCCTTCTCCATAAGAGAAAGGATGCGCCGGCAGCTTATACCGGCGTCTATCATGATTGCCTCGCCGTCGGATTCGATCACCGTGCAGTTGCCGTCGCTCCCGCTGGCGAGTACATGGACCTCCATCATCCTTCAGACCTTGCTCTTGTAGAGGGAGAAGATGATGTCGCCTCTTGAGATGATGCCTACGAGTACCCCCTTCTCGAGAACAGGGATACGGTTGATGCCCAGAGTTAGCATGGTCCTGAGAACCTCTATGATGTTCGCGTCGGGAGAAGTGGTCATTACCGAGCGGATCATGAGGGTAGACATCGGGATGTTCGAGATCTCGTCCACGATGGCGTTGAGCTTCTCGTTGGAGTTGTCCTCGGCATCCATGGAATACTCCAGAAGATTGCAGTCAACGTCCTCTTTCTGAAGTTTCGTCTGATACTTCATGATGGTCGTGAGAATGTCGTTCTCGCTGACGAATCCCAGAAGGTGGTTCTTGTTGTCGACGATGGGCGCTCCTGATACGTTCTCCAGAGCTAGCTTCTTAGCTGCTTTGCTGATTGTGTCGTCGGGACGCAGAGTCAGGACCTCTGTCGTCATCAAATCCCTTACCTTCAATTTAGACATCAGAGGCTTAATCGGTGAGCATGATATAAAGGGTTCTCCGAGCCACTTGCTCGATACATACCATTACTGGAAGCTGCGGGGCTTCAGATGGGGTTTAAGGGCGGACGCGGAAGAAAAGGTCCGCGCCCGTCCAGCGATCGTTAGGGATCAGCGTTTCTTCTGGATCTTTCCGTCCTTCTTCTGCCTGACGACGTTGGTCTCCTGATTCTTGGCGACGGTCTTGGCGTACTTCTCTGCCTCTGCCTTCGTGTCGAAGCGCTTGAGTGCCTTGGAAGCGTTGGCCTTCTTGACCTGCCATCCACCGTCGGGGTGGGGCGAGACGAAGTATGCGCCGGATTTGGACTTGGAATCGTCTTCCTTGGGTGCAGCCTTTTTCGCGGGCTCCTTCTTGGCAGGCTCTTTCTTAGGAGCTGCTTTCTTGGGGGCCTCTTTCTTGGCAGCTGTCTCCTTCTTAGGTGCAGCCTTCTTAGGTGCGGCTTTCTTAGCGGGTTCCTTCTTGACGGTTTCCTTCTTGGCGACGGTCTTCTTCGCCGGTTCGGCTTTGGCCTCTTTCTTGGGAGCGGCCTTCTTAGGCTCTTCCTTCTTAGCAGGTGCTTCTGTCTTCTCCTTCTTCTTAATGCCTAGTGCCATGAAATAAGAAACGCACTCTTAATAACTAAAAAGTATCGCCAAAAATTGGATGATTGGACCAATCGGATGCACTGATTCCCGTCCTGACGATATGATTATTAACCGCAAATCATCCACCGATATGCATGAGGGATCTGATCAACCAAGGTAACGCTAGGATCATGATGATCATAGCCATGTCCATATTCGGTACAATCGGGTTCATCACGTATCACATCGACCTGCCATCGAGCATCATCGTAGTGTTCCGCGGAACGATAGGTGCATCGTTCATGCTCGTCCTCATCTATGCCATGGGTTCGAAGCTGTCCAAGGACGATATCTTCAGCAACATGTTCACACTGGTCTGCTCCGGGATCTGCCTGGGACTCAACTGGCTGTTCCTCTTCGAGGCCTACAAGACGATAGCAATCTCCGAGGCTACCGTTCTGAACTACCTGACTCCAGCACTGACGATCCTGGCTACACCCATATTTCTTAAACAGAAGGTTCCGTTCTTCAAGCTTGGATGCGCTCTGACCGCCCTTCTGGGGCTGGTCATGGTGTCCGGAATAATAGAGAACGGAATGGATGTGGACATGTACGGGATCACCTGCGGGGTCCTGGCAGCGGTGTTCTACACGGCTATGATCCTCTTCAACAAGAAACTCAAGAGCATCGGCTCCTACGACAGGACCTTCGTCCAACTGCTTGTAGCAAGCGTCCTGGTCATAGCTTACAGCACTTTAACCGTGGACATGTCCTCACTGTCCTTCGACGGATTCACCATCGGCCTCCTTGTCATGCTGGGCATATTGCAGACTGCCATAGCTTTCACGCTGTACTTCGGCTCCCTGGCCTATCTGGATGCTCCCGATGCGGCTATCCTGGGATACATAGAGCCTATCCTGGGAGTCTTGCTCAGCATAGTATTCCTCCACGAGGATCTGGGACCGATCGGATGGGTCGGGGCTGCCATCATCATAGGATCAACGTTCATACCGGAACTGATAGAACGTTTCAAAGCAAAAAACAGCGATAACGGCAACAGGACAGCGTGAGGGACAAGGATGGAGCCTGGTCTTATAGACAGCTTTATTTACAAGAAGTCTTTAACGTGAGATTACTCAGTGGGCCTGTAGCTCAGCTAGGTGGAGCACTCGACTCTTAATCGAGGTGCCAAGGGTTCGAATCCCTTCAGGCCCGCCACTT
>Ga0310696_10009571_pt1 | contig 11199 bp, 7 predicted proteins | sample AusTroGonzalo_MG_4_FD_203885 | JGI IMG/M metagenome (GOLD analysis project Ga0310696, IMG submission 203885) | Bovine rumen microbial communities from tropical cattle in Woodstock, Queensland, Australia - Gonzalo_02 (v2) (version 2) | ecosystem: Host-associated > Mammals > Digestive system >...
CCAAACTGCAGGTCGCCGTTGAGCTATATCTTGCAATAGGTGAGCAGAACTGCCTCGACTTCATCCTCAGTCAGCAACAGCTCATCACGAACAACATCGCCCGTACTGGTTGGTTTACGGCCCGTATCGCCAAACTGCTTGAATCGAAGAAAGACAAGCGTAGCCGTCAGTTCGTCGCAGCCTTCCGCACAGCCCTCGCTAACTATAAGACACAACTTGACAAACAGTCGGCTGAGACACCCTACGGTGTACCTTATCGTCCGAGTATTTGGGGAGCCGGCTGGGACATCCAGCGTTTCGGATTCGAGTATTACTTCCTGGCCTGTGCCTATCCCGATATCTTTCCAAAAGAGACCGTTTATAATGCTTTGAACTTCGTGCTTGGCTGTCATCCCGGCAGCAATACAGCTTCCTTCGCCTCTGGCGTTGGTGCCCGCTCTGCCACTGTTGCCTACGGTCTGAACCGAGCTGACTGGAGCTACATTCCAGGCGGTGTGGTGTCAGGTACGGCACTCATCCGTCCCGATTTCCCAGAACTTCTCGAGTTCCCCTTCCTCTGGCAGCAGACGGAATACGTGCTCGGTGGCGGTTCCTCGCACTACATGTTCCTGGTCTTGGCAGCCATTCATAAACAATAGGAATATGACAACCAAATAATTCGGTTAAAACATCATTTCACCCCATGCACAAGCATTTTCAGGGTGTAAACGGACTTTGAGGCGGTAATAAACAGGATATCCCGCTCTTTTCCACCAAAACAGACGTTGGCTGTCCAGTCCTCAGGAATGGGGAAATGGGCTATCTTGTGGCCGTCCTTGTCGAAGACGGTCACACCATCGCCTGTGAGATAGATGTTCCCTCTGTCGTCAATCGTCATCCCGTCCGACCCCATGTCGGCAAACACCTGCCGGTTCATCAGGGTGCCATCGGGTTGAATGTCGTATTTCAGGATTCTGTCTGCCTTTGCTTCAGCCACGTACAGATGTTTCCCGTCGGGCGTTCCTACAATGCCATTGGGCTGGTTGAGCGTTGAGTCGAGCATGGTCAATTGCTTACTTCCCGGAGCCAGATAATACAAACCCTCTACAGGCTGTTGGCGCTCCGGGCTGCGCGTCCAGTAGTCTCTCTGAAAATAAGGGTCAGTCAGATAATAGCCTCCATCCTTCGAGATCCATACATCGTTTGGCCCGTTCAGCAATTTACTACGATAGTCGGTTATCAGAATTTTGGAGCCTCCATGCATATCGAAAGACCAGAGCTGGTTGTCCATATCTGCGCAGGCTATCAGATTGCCCTGGGCATCAAAATACATCCCGTTGGAGCGACCGCTCTGATCGGTGAACAGCGTGATCTTTCCTGTTTCGCAGTCCCAACGGTAAATCCTGTTGTTGGGCTGGTCTGTAAAGAACACGTTGCCCTTTGCGTCTGCCGCAGGCCCTTCGGTAAAGCTGTATGAATCAGCGACCATTACAGGTTTTTCCCCTTCTGCAACGATAGCATTTGACTGGCCCTGACCACATGCCGTCATCAATACGACAGCCGCTCCTGCAGCTGCCATTGTAGCTTTCTTGATAAAATCTCTTCTGTCCATTGCGTGATATGTTTAGTCTATTTGCGGGCAAAGATAAGAAATATCCTGTTTTCTTCCAAAAGAAAACGTAGATATTTAGCACTTTTCTATGTACAATTGTTAGGATGCGTCGTGACTTTGCTTTCAATTTGATTAAAAATAAGGGTCTATAAATTACAAATTGTAAGTTTGTGAGGTTTTGAAGATTCAAAGTGGAAGCAGATGATGCAGAATGAAAACAAATTGTATTAATTTTGCGGCCGAAAGTTTTCAAATAATCAAAAAATAGGTATGAAGGTAAAAAAACGTTGGGTAATCCTGATGACGGCAATGACTCTGATTGCCTTCGCAGGTGTGTTTGTAGGTGAGCCTACATTCGAGTGTGACTGGTCGGTAATCTCGGCAGCCGATGTGGCTTGGCTGATTACGGCTACCATTTTCGTGTTGATGATGACACCAGGACTGTCGTTCTTCTACGGCGGTATGGTTGGAGCAAAGAACGTGATATCTACGATGCTCCAGTCGTTTATCGCTATGGGACTGATATCGGTGCTGTGGGTGGTTGTTGGCTTCTCGCTGTGTTTTGGCGATGACATCGGCGGTGTGATTGGTAACCCCCTGACGTTCCTGATGTTCCAGAATGTAGGTGCCGAGGTCTATACCACGCCGGCAGGCAATATACTTGGTGGTGCCACTATACCGTTGGCTCTGTTTGCCCTGTTCCAGATGAAGTTTGCCATTATTACGCCATCGTTGATTACGGGTTCGTTTGCCGAGCGTGTGCGATTCTCGGCCTACATGTTCTTCATGATTTTCTTCTTCTTTGCCATCTACTGTCCGCTGGCTCACATGACGTGGCACCCCGAGGGACTTTTTTTGCGCTGGGGTGTGGTCGACTTTGCCGGTGGTATCGTGGTACATGCATCGAGTGGTGTGGCAGCCTTGGCCGGAGCTATCTATCTGGGCCGACGCAAGGCTGAGACACGTAAGAGCGAGCCTGCCAACATCCCCTTTGTGTTGCTGGGCGCTGCCATGCTGTGGCTGGGATGGTTCGGCTTCAACGCCGGTTCATCGCTCCATGCCGACGGACAGGCCATCAAGGCATTCCTGAACACTAACACGGCATCGGCAACAGCCATGATGACCTGGATATTCTTCGACTGTCTGCGCGGTCGTAAGCCATCGGCCATGGGTGCTGCCGTGGGTTGCGTGGTTGGTCTGGTAGCCATCACGCCATCGGCAGGCTACGTCACCGTAGGTCAGAGCATCTTCATTGCCTTTATCATCACGCTGATCTGTAACATCGCCGTTTACTGGCGCTCACATACCAGCATTGACGATGCCCTCGATGTGTTCCCAACCCATGGAACAGGTGGTATCTTCGGTACCGTGCTCACAGGTATCTTTATTCAGGAAGGTCTCATCGCCGGCACATGGGATGGCTTTGTAGTCTTCCTCTATCATCTGCTGGCCATCGTCATTGTGTTTGTCTACACCTTTGCCATGAGCTGGGCAGGCTATAAACTCATCGACAGTCTGATACCGATGCGTGTGTCGGCCTTCAGCGAGAAGGTTGGTCTCGACTTCTCTCAGCACGATGAGCACTACGGACTGGCTCACATAGGCGAACGCGAGCTGGCGGAATACGAAGAGCACATCCGCGAAAAGAATAAATAAAACAATAAAAAAACGGGAGAACCTCAATGGAGATTCTCCCGATTTTGTTAGATTTCTGCAATCACTTCGATTTCAACTAAAGCGCCTTTAGGCAGGGTCTTGACAGCTACAGCCGATCGGGCAGGGAATGGCTCGGTGAAAAATTCGGCATAGACAGCATTCATGTCGGCAAAGTCAGCCATATCAGCCATAAACACCGTGGTCTTCACAACATGAGCCATACTGGTGCCGGCCTCTTCGAGAATAGCTTTGACATTGGTGAGCGACTGGCGTGTCTGCTCCTTGATACCACCCTCTACAAACGAGCCTGTGGCTGGGTCGATGGGTATCTGACCAGAGGTGTAAACGAGGTTTCCAACGCGGATGGCCTGGCTGTAAGGCCCGATGGCAGCAGGTGCCTTTGGAGTACTGATAACTTGTTTCATATCGCAATTGATTTAGTCTTCTTTGACGATGGGGTAGAGCTCGATGAACTCCCCCTGATGGCTATTTCCGTCGTTAATCAGCTCGGCAAACTTCTGACCAACGGTCTCGATATCGTGGAAACCAGGCAAAGCCATGTTACCATTCAGATCGGTGGTAGTGGGGCCTGGGTGAACAGAGAATACCTCGAGTGGGGTGTTGCTTTGCTGGAACTCGATGGCCATCACACCCATCATGGCATTCTGGGCGGCCTTGCTGGCTACATAAGCCAGTGGGTGCCAGTATGGACTGATCTCTGAAGGAACGGTGACATTGGCGATGCGGCCATTGTTCTTGGCCAACAGTGGAATCAGGGCCTTGGTGAGTGCGAAGGTACCAATGAAGTTCACATCGAGTGTCTCCTTGATGTCGCTGAGCTCTGTGTGCTCACTGTTAACACTCATGTCGCCAGGGATGCCGGCGTTGTTTACCAACAGTGTCAACTCGGGATACTTCTCACTGATTTCCTTAGCTGCCTGCTCTATGCTGTCGAGACTGCGCAACTCGAGATTCACCCAGCCCAAGACATCGACACCTGCCGACTTCAACTCGTTGATAGACTTCTGGGCGCGCTCTTCGTCGCGTGCTGTGATAATAACCTGCCAGCCACTCTTTCCGAGGTGCTTAGCTATTCCAAATCCTATGCCCTTGTTGGCACCTGTTACTAAAACAATCTTTGCCATATCTAATTTATGTTTTGATTCCGCGTGCAAAGGTAGTCAATTCTTTTGAAACTGACTACCTTTTTTAGTGTCTTTTTATGTTTAGTTCTCGATGAATTGTGATAGTACCTCTTGAAGCTCGCTTCCACGAAGATTCTTGGCAACAATCTTGCCCTGACTGTCGATCAGTAAGTTTGAGGGAATGGAACGGATGCCATACAGGCGGGCAACATCACTATTCCAATACTTCAATTCGGAGGCGTGGTGATATTTTAATCCATCTTCCTCTATACCTCGCAGCCATGCTTCCTTGGTCTTGTCGAGCGATATTGCCAGTATGTCGAATCCCTTGTCGTGGTATTTGCCATAAGCTTCAACCACATTAGGATTCTCCTTACGGCATGGACCACACCACGATGCCCAAAAGTCGAGCAGCAGATATCCCTTACCAAAGAAACTGCTGAGTTTGATGGTATGGCCATTAATGTCCTGAATACTGAAATCAGGTGCCTGCTGTCCGATGTCTGTAACCTGACGCGACTCTATTACCTGGCGTAATATATCGGCGTAACTCAGTTTCTGTAGGTTCTCGTCGAGCAAACTTAGATTCTGTTTGATTTGTGTCGATGACAGGCGACTAACGAATTCACGATAAAGAACATAAAGCGACACGATGGAATGGGGGTGTTGCTGGATAAAAGCAGTTATATCGATATTACGGTTGCGGTGGAATTCAATATATAGGTTGTGGGTGGCCGAACCATTAATCTTTGATTCATGATAGCCGTGAGCAGGATTCAATTCTACATTGATCTCACCTTCGTCGAGAAACACCAGTAGCGGGGTGTCCTTTTTGCTGATGCTCAGACCGTAAATCTCGGGCAATACAATCTGGCTATTAAAACTAAACTTGCCGTTTTCTACTACAGCCGAGTCGACCACTTCGTAGTAACGGTCGATATACTTTTGAAGATACACCTTAGAGTGTTGCGAAGTTAATGTCCCCGACAGTTTAAGTGCGGAAATCTTCTGGGCGTTAACTCCTAATGTGCTTCCAGCTAGAAGGGCCAGGATAAATATGACTTTTCTGTTCATTATAATTCTATATTAAAGCGTTGATGATATTGTTCACGTAAATATTGGTCAACCCATCGATAGAACTCGGTGGTCTCTCTGCCGGCCGAACCGTTCTTGCGTACAGCTTGCAAAACCTCGCTACCACGACGGAAGATTTCTGATTCTACAGGTTCTATCTGCTGCAGGATGCCTGTGCCTGTGTGGTTTACAAGTCGAGCCAAATTGATGTAGTCGCTGCCATTACCACGCTCCAGTGGGAATAGTTGTTTCTTTAGCTCAAATCCTGCATCAACCAGCGTAGAACGGCCTTTGGCGTTTCGGGTAATGACTGTGGGTAGCTCATTCTGTTTGGTGATCCATACAGGAATAGCTACAGTGGTTAATGTAGAACCGGGAATAATCCAACTCACTGTGAGCAAAGGGTTCTCACCTTTTCGAACACCCTGAATCAAGTGGGCCGACGCAGTGAGATATCTGGGTATGAAATCACGGAAGGGTTCAAACTTAGGCTTGCGGTCGTCTTGTGGCGCCTCGTCATAGAGATTAATGTGTGTGAGCCCATGAGTAAGGTTACGCGTTACACGACGGATGATGTTCTCGAAACCCAAACGGCCAGTAAAACTGGCTTCTGTCATCCATTCGTTGATGGCCAGGTAACGCTCTACACCTTTGTCGAGCGTCCTGTCGCCCGACATGCCATGGTTGGTGCGTACCAGATAACCGTAAGGAGCCTGTGCAGGGTCGTTAGCATCATACTTTACATAACCTTTATTGCCCGTTTCGTAGTAGGCACAGCCGCCCTGAGCATCGAGTACGGCAAAGTTTGAATTGGTAGGGATGGGGCCAATGGCTTTCAGACTATCGAGAAACAGTTCGAACTCGCGAAGTGTGGCACATCTTTCCAAAGCTTTGCACATAATATTGGCATCGTTATCTTTTGGAGCATGACTACGCTGTACATTTGCAAACGGACGTTGTGGACGGCCGTTGAGATTGTATGCAGCAGTGTTTGCAATGGCAAATCCAGCCTCGTTATGGCCCGACCATACACCTCTGTTAAGTGTGTCGTTGGCCGATACGATAGCGATGTAACGAAATCGCGAACCCTTTACCAGTACAGTGAGATTATCGGTATTCTCGGTATCGCGGTTCTTGAATATGTACGGGCGTCCGTCGGGTGATACTTTGCCCGATACAATTACCGATGTGCAGGCTTCGACCTGATATGCAGGAAGCAGAATTCCTGCTAATAGTGATATGATAAGCTTTCTCATTTTCAGTCAACTCTTATGGTGAATATTATCTATTAACTTCGGTAGGAGCGTAGATACCAGGATCGGCAGGTGTATTGGGATTGGCCAAGACCTCGGTTTCGGGATAATAGAAACGCTCTGGGTGGGCGGTAGCAGTTGGTGTGTTAAGCGGGATGGCAACGGCAATGTCGGTTTCGCCTGAACCACGAAGTCTGCGTGCATCGTCCCATGGTGTAAACTCCGTATATCCAGAGATGTAGCGCTCTAAGATGATTTCACGTAGCAATGCTCGTAGAGGCTGCAGAGCACCGTTGGTATTTAGTAGGCCGCCTTTTTCAAAATCGCTGGCCGTATAGGCATCGTAGTTGTAGGCGTAATTTGCAAAGTAGGTGTTTACTGCTCCACCTTGGTCGTAATAGGCTCTCAGTTGGTTCAGGTGGTTCAATCCTTCATTAAATCCCTTTGTACGTGCAGCGGTCTCGGCCAGAATGAGCAAGTTCTCCTCATAGGTAATCAGAGGCTCTGGCTCGAGTTGGGAAATCTTGCCATGATTGATGGTGGCATTGGTCGGGTCGATGTAATAATAGGCCTTGCGGGCAGTCTCGTCGGTCTTGGCATTGTGGCGGGCATCGAGCACATCGAACAGGAAACTTTGTTTACCGTTTGTATCTTCTGTTCCAAAGAAGGCATTCTGGCTGTATGACCACCAGTTGTTCTTATTCGACGACTGATTGTCGTTGACAGGACGGAACAACATAGAGCGGATAGGCGAACTGATACCGTTCAGGGCAGCCTGATATGCCTTGTCGTACTCCTTGGTGATGACGTAGAAACGGGCCTTCAGCGTATAGGCGGCCTCGATCCAGCTCTGTGTGTCGCCATTATAAAGATAGTCCTGCTTATAGGTGGCACGGCTAACGGATTTGAGTTGGCTGATAGCCTCGTCGAGCAGTTGCTGACTGTAATTGAATACCGACTTCTGGCTTTCGAATTGTGGATACTCAACGTTGGTTGCAACCTCTGTTGCAGGTACATCTCCAAAGGCTGATGCGTAGAAGCCGAACAGGTAGGCCTCGAGTACACGTGTCAAACCCTGATAGAAAGGATTGTTGGGTGCTGCCTCTTGTATGTGCTTGCTCTGGGTGATGACACTCTGATAGCCGCCAAAGTCGAAGGTGCTCTCTGTGAGCTGGTAGTTATAGTACGCTAAAGGAAAGTTGTTTACGCCTACTATCTGGCCGGTCCATAACGATGCCATACGTCCGTCGAGTCCGCGTACCACACCGACTAATGCTAGTTCGGGGGTATTCACATATAGACCTGCATCGATATCATCAATCTCGATAGCATTGGGGTTCTTATTTAATCCTTCCACTACACCCTCGCAGCTGCTCAGGATGACGGCAGCGCTAATGATGGCTGTATATATCTTCTTCATATCAGTAAGTGCTTTTAAAATTAGTAATTTAATTCGATGGTGAACAGTACGGAACGGGTGGCTGGGCTTGAGAAGTAGTCCATGCCTTGAGCCAGACCTACACCGTAGTTGTTACTCTCAGGGTCGATACCAACAAGGTTATCCCATACTAACAGGTCACGTCCGGTAACCGAGAGACGGATATTCTGCAACTGGGTGTGGCGTTTCAGCCAGTTACTGTGCCAGTTGTAGCTGAGCGTAATGTTACGTAACTTGGTCCAGGTGTTGTTCTGTATGTAATAGTCGTGCACCTTGTTAATACCAAGTCCACCACCTATACCTGTGTACCATGCTTCATCGAGCAGTACGGTTCCTGCACCAAAGTCGTGAAGATTACCTCTAACGGTTTCGCCTGCGTGGAAAAGCTGGCCATTGTAGTTTACTACATCCTGTGTCAGAGTAACCTCTTTGGCCACGTCCTCATGTGTACCAAAGCCATAGAGCGTTAACTGTGTGCGGTTAATGTACTTGCCACCATGAGAGTGCTCGAATAGGAAACTCAGGTTAAAGTCTTTATAACGGAAGTCCATGCCGAATCCACCTCGCCAGTCAGGGTTAGGGTCGCCAAGAACAACGTTCCCGGTTGATAATTGTGGGAAACCGTTCTTGTCGAGAATCGGTTCGCCGTTATCATCACGCAGCACGCCAGGACGATATAACACACCCATAGGAGAACCCTCGATGGCTACCGAAGTACCGCTGATTTTTAATAGACCGGTGCCGTTAAGTTGGGTTACCTCATTGCGGTTCTGGCTCCAGTTCAGGTTAATATCCCATCCGAAGTCCTTCTTGTCTATGGCTCGCCATGAGGCATCAACCTCAATACCAGAGTTCTTCATCTTACCGCCATTGGCATAGATGCTGCTGTAGCCGCTCGAAGGGTTGAGTGTTACGCTGTAGAGCAGGTCCTTGATATGGTTCTGGTAATAGGTAAAGTTCAGATTCAGCACATCGTGGAAGAAACGCAGGTCGGTTCCGATTTCCCATTCGGTCTTTACCTCTGGCTTGATGTTAGCATTACCCTTAGAACTGCTCACGGCATAGCTGCCTCCAAAATCTGCATTGGTTGAGGAAGCCAGTGTTTCTGTGCGGTAGGCGGCAGGACTTGTTCCTACTTTTCCCCAGGCTGCACGCAGCTTAGCAAAGCTAAGCCATGATGGACGCCAAACCTTTGTGAACTGCCAAGCAACGTCGGCCGAAGGGTAGAAGTATGTTCCGTTAACGGTAGATGATGCTTCCTGCATGGCTGTTGCCGACAAGAATAACTGATCATATAGTTCAAGTTCGGCAATACCATAACCACGATTGTTACGGATGTGGCTGAGGCTCTTCGACCAACTGTCGGCTGCTGTACTCGATGCCAGTGATGACGATTTAATATCAGTCTGTACATCGAATGGGCTTACGCTGCCAGAGTTGCTCGACGATTGGCGGTCGTTGATGCTATATCCCAGTGTACCAGATAGTTTCAGATTCTTAGAGAACGAATGGGTGGCGTGTACAATGGCATCAAAAGTAAGTTCCTTGCTTGTCGAAGTGCCCGAACTGTAATAACCTTTTGAATTGGTGGCACCTTGTGAGTTGATAGGATAGTACTCGTCATTAACGGTGGTGTAGTAATCCAGTCCACCACGTAGAGTTACATTCAGCCAGTCGTTAGGATTGATATCCAATTGTGGGGTGACGATGAATCGGTCGGTCTTCTGTGTGTTTGACTGCTCGTACACGGCCCAGAGCGGGTTGTTGTAAGTAGGGTTGGTACTTGCACCAATCTCGTTGCGATACATTCTTTGGCGGCCTGTATACGAAACACCCTGCTTGTCGATATATGTACCTATATAGTCGGTGTTGTCGAAATCGGCGGGTGTACGAAGCAATCCCAGATATACACCGTTCGAGGTGTCGCCATTACTTGCAACGCGGTTGGTGGTTGTGTAGATATAGGCAGTCTTAGCCGAAGCATTCAACCACGACGCTAAACGATAGGATGAGTTCAGACGGATGTTATGTTTGTTGTAATAGGCTGTTCTTACTATACCATCCTGAAACTGTCCGGCATAACTCAGGTAGTAACTTCCTTTCTCACCTCCACCACTCAATGAGAAGTCGTGCTTGGTATAGCCACCTGTACGAAACACTGCATCGAAGTTAGAGTCTACATAGGTTTGCTTAGAGTTCTTCTTGGTTATGGTATAGTAGGTGTTGCCTGTGATGTCGCCAATAAAATAGGCACCATTAGTGTCAACTTCGTCGGCAGCGCCCGAACGTTCGGAGATTTTATCACCCCACGAAAAGTTTGTGTTCTTGTTGTATTTACCTCCTGTACCCTGTCCCCAGATGCTTTGCAATGGGTGATGGTCGCTAATCCAATCGAAACTCTTGGTAAACGAATAGGTAACACGTGGTTTGGAAGCTTTAGGGCCGTTTTTGGTAGTAATGACAATAACACCATTGGCTGCACGTGAACCCCATAAGGCAGCAGCCGAGGCGCCTTTCAGTACCTGTAGCGATTCGATGTCGTTGGGGTTAAGGTCGTTCAGATGCGATTGTTGTGCAAAACTGGTAGAACCAGAATTCTCATTGCTGATAGGTGTACCATCGAGAATGATGAGTGGTTGGCTGTCACCAATGAAAGTGTTGGCGCCACGAATAATGATGTTCGAACCCATTCCTGGTTCGCCGTTGGGCGAAGAGATAGTAAGACCACTGGCTTTACCTGATAAGGCGTTAATCAGTGTAGATGTTCCAGCCTGTACGATTTTATCGGCATCAATGACCGATTGGGTGGTACCTATCTTATCAATCACTTTCTCTTTGCCTAGAGCGGTAACAACTATCTCGTTCAAGAAGTTGGGGGCATCAATCAGTGCTATTTCTACTGGTTCCTCGAAATCATATACATCTACATCGAGGGCACGATAGCCTACGTATTCTACACGGAGGGTTAGGGGAGCCTCGACATTTGTCTGGAGTTTAAAGTTACCATCGATATCGGTAACTACACCTTTGCTCTTTTCGCTC
>Ga0310696_10009573_pt1 | contig 11196 bp, 11 predicted proteins | sample AusTroGonzalo_MG_4_FD_203885 | JGI IMG/M metagenome (GOLD analysis project Ga0310696, IMG submission 203885) | Bovine rumen microbial communities from tropical cattle in Woodstock, Queensland, Australia - Gonzalo_02 (v2) (version 2) | ecosystem: Host-associated > Mammals > Digestive system >...
CTTTCCAACTCTGTCTGTCTATCATCAGCTTAACCTCAACGTTATTTCTCCTGTGGAGAGTATCACTTCACCTTTCTTTTCATCAAGGACATGCAGTGCACAGTTTTCATCAATGCTCACTGCAGTGCCGCTTCCGGTCTTGGAGCCGGCCTGGAAAATGTTTACCTTCTTGCCAAGAACAACGCTTGCACTGCGGTACTCCTCAAGCCATGAGGAAACATCAGTCTCAGATGCAAGGTCGTACATCTCACGCACAAGTGTGTTCACGATATCAATGGCATCACATTCGGGGGTCTGCCACTTTTTGTAAAGGCTGTCGGCAATATCGCGCACAGAAGCATCCATGGCGGCAATGTCGGTGCAGAAATTGATTCCAACTCCCACAACAACCTTGTCCCCGGCACCCTGTGCAAGGATTCCGGCAACCTTCTTGCCGTTGAGCATTATGTCATTGACCCACTTGATGCCCACCTTGCGGTCTGTGTTCTGCTCAATTGCCCTGCGTGTTGCCACAGCAGCCTTTGCAGTAAGAAGCATTGTGTTGTCGTTGTCCAGGAGCATACTCATGTAGATGCCGCCTGAGGGGCTTTCAAATGTGCGTCCAAGACGGCCGCGACCCTGGCTCTGGTGCCAGGCTACAAGGACCTTTCCGGCTTCGGCCCCGTCAAGAGCCATCTGCTTCAGAACCTCATTTGTTGATGTAATGTCGTCGTAGTAACAGATATCAATGTTCATATTGCCTCTGCCCTGTCAGTTGCTGTAACGCGGACCTTCACAAGGTCACCCGGTTTTGCAAAAAGCGGAACGTTGTCCGTAATTAGCCTCATGTAGTTACCCGAAAGACCTTCCCAGCGGCCCTGTTTTCTGGTCTCCAGAATCACCTCGTTCTCACGCCCGATCTGGCGCTGCAGATATTCTGCATTGAGTTTTTCTGAAAGATTTCTCAGCTCTGCCGCCCTTCTGTCACGCACGCTTTCGGGAATCCTGTCCTTTGCCTTGAACAGCGGAGTGTCAGGCCTTGGGCTGAACGGGAAAACGTGGATGTGGGCAAAACCCTTTTCCTTCAGGAAGGAGCGTGTGATCTCAAAATCCTCCTCTGTCTCAGAAGGAAGGCCTGTAATTATGTCGCACGCAAGGAACGGGTCCTGTTTGAGCTGCCTTATCGAATTCACAACGTAGTCCAGGTGGCTTGCGCTGTAGGTTCTGTTGATGCGCTTGAGAATCTTCTCAGATGCACTCTGGATCGGAATATGGAAGTAAGGCTGCATCCTGGGGTCCTCAAGTTGTTTGAGAAGCAGGTCGTCAATGTGGTCCGGCTCAAGAGATGAAAGTCTGAAACGCATGTCCGGTCCCACAGCTGAAAGAAGAGCCTCAAGCAGTCCTCCAAGACCCCTTCCCTCGTGGTCGTACATGGTCAGGTTCACCCCGGTGAGCACTATCTCATGGTAGCCGTTTTTCTCAATTTCAAGGGCCCTCTGCACACAGGTATCAGTATCGAGGAAGGTGCTCTTGCCTCTGGCGATATGTACACGGCAGAACGCACAGCTGTTGTCACAGCCGTCCTGAACCTTCAGATAACTTCGTGTGTGGTAGCTGAAGTTGCTTGCCGCATAGTCAAAGACAGAGCCTTCTGAAACAGACTTGCGGCTGCAGAAAAGAGTTATGGTTTCAAGAATGCTCTTGTCCGGATTTTCTGCAAAGAATGAAGGCAGAGACAGCAATTCCTGTTTTCTGGTAAGAGGCAGAACCCTTACGTTGTCCCCCAGCATTTCAATCTGATCGGGGCTTACCTGGGCATAGCAACCGGTAACAAGAACAGGGGCCTGTTTTGAGTACAGCCTTATTACCCTTCTTGCCTTCTGCTCAGCCTTTCCTGTGACCGTACATGTGTTTACAATCACAAGGTCTGAACCGTTTTCACTGTCAGACACTACATGGCCTGCATCGGAAAAAGCCTTTGCAACAGCTTCAGATTCACACTGGTTAACCCTGCAACCCAGGGTGTAGACAAATACCTTCATACAACAGTTCTGATTGTAACCAATTGCCCGTTGTGAGTCCATTTATTATAATCATCCGGGTGAAGAAACTGGTTTTTCTGCTGCTTGCAGCCGTATTCATAATCCTCGGACTTATAGGCCTTGCAATACCCGTTGTGCCCCAGGTTCCGTTCTTTGTGGTTGCAGCACTTCTTATTGCATCGGTTTCCGAACGCTTCAGACACTTTGTAATATCCTGCAAATTCTACAGAACACATCTGAAACAGCACGTGATGAAGCACAACAGAATAAAGAAGATGCTCCACCACGATGATGATATAGAGGATGACAATCAGTCTCTTAACAACGGCATGGACATGCAGTGAGGACCACCGCGTCCCCTCGAAAGCTCCGAAGACTGGATTGGAACAGTCTTTATTCCGTTATCTTCAAGAATCTGGTTTGTAACAGTATTTCTGTCGTAGACCACAACAGTTCCCGGCTCAAGACACAGAACGTTGGAACCGTCGTTCCACTGCTCACGTGAAGATGCAATTGTGTTTGAACCGCCGCACTTGATAATTGTCACATCGTCCAACTCAAGGTAGCGCATCAGAACAGATTCGAGACTGCCCTTCACAGACTGTGCAAGAACCTTGCCCCTGGCTCCCCTGTAGACTCTGAAGAACCTCATGTTACCGAGAACTCCCGGGTGAACAAGGAAGACATTTTTGTCCGCCTGTGTGAATACAGTATCAAGGTGCATGAAGGCCCTCAGGCTGGGAATATCGACAACTATTATGTTCTCAACAGTGTTCTTCTCATCGGAGAACAGGTTCTTTGCCAGAAGCTCAATTGCCTCTGCACTTGTTCTTTCACTGAAACCCACGGCAATTGTGGTGGGGCTCAGAACACAGATATCACCGCCCTCAATGTTGTACGGAAGATCGGATGTATAGCAGCGCTCGGTGTTCTCACGGAAATCGGGATGGTATTTGAATATGTACCTTCCATAGAGTGTTTCACGGTTTCTGGTACGGCTTGCCATGAAGTTCAGAGACAGGCTGTTTCCGATTACAGCCATCGGGTCACGTGTGAAGTAGAGGTTGGGAATGGGCTCTACTACAAAGCCGTCAGTATCGTTTACAAGCCTTGTAAGAGGTCCGCGGTTTGTCTTTGAAAGCTCGGATTCGGCAATACCCTCCATGGTCTGAAGAACAAGGTCGTGAGGATTTTCTATGTTCATCAGGAACCTGAACAGTTCCTTTCTTCTTCTGAGTGCCCCAGTTCCGGCCTCGGTAAGAAAGTCTTCAATGAAGGCACGCCTTATCTTCTGGTCCTTTCCTATTGCCTGTGCTGTAAGCTCAGACAGGTAGACAACCTCGGTTCCGAAGTCCTTCAGAACCTTTGCAAATGCATCATGCTCAATCTGGGCACGGTCAAGAAACGGAATATCGTCGAACAGAAGACGAGAAAGATAGTTCGGGGTAAGATGCTCAATCTCTCCGCCCGGTCTGTGCAGAAGAACCTTTCTGAGTTTTCCTGTTTCACTTGTAACATTGATTCTCATTTTGCACCTCAAAGAAGACCCATTCTGGATAAAAGCACGGCAAGGCCTGTGCTGCAGGCAGTCTCGGTTCTCAGAACCCTTGAACCCAGAAGAACAGGTTCAAAACCGTTTTCCCTGAAAACCCTTCTCTCCCTGTCAGACCATCCGCGCTCAGGGCCGATTGCAACAACGGCCTTTGAACATGGGTTGCAGGAGGAAAGATTCTCCGCTCCAACAACGTTGTCCAGAAGGTAGAGCGATGTATCGTTCACATCTCCCAATGCCTTGACGGCCTCGGTCACATTATCTGCAAAAACCACTTCCGGAAGCCCTGCATGGGCACTTTGCATGGCACCCTCTTCAAGGTACCACTTGTACTCACCGGTGCTGTAAAGCGTACTGTTGCGGTAGGACTTTTCTCCTGTATCGGATGTGCAGAGGATTATCCTTCCTGCCCCGAGGCTCACAGCCTCACGCAGGATGCGTTTCATGCAGATAGGTCTTACCTGGGCAACAAGAAGAGTTACAGGATAGAGAGACGGGACGGATGTTGCACTGTAGTCAAAGGCAATACTCTCCGAGTCGATGCTCTTTACAGTTGCAGTTCCTTCGCTCTGGTTGATTATTCCCATGCGGAAAACATCGCCTTCCTTCAGTTTGAGAATTCTGACAATGTGGTCAAAGATTTCTGCATTCTCTGACTTCAGAATCACCTGTCCGGACGGAACGGTTTCAAACAAAATAATGTTCATGGCTAGATGATAGCACAGAAAAATAATAGAATGTCACTACAGATGAAGAGATGTTTTTCTGTTTTGTTCATTCTGATTGCTCTGTTTGCCGTTTATGCCCACCCGCAGACGGAAAAACTCAACGTGGCAATGGACATTGCAAAAGGCGACATCATAAACCTCAATCCTTACACAGCATCTGACAGTGCCTCGGTTGTCATCCTGGACAACCTTTACGACGGTCTTTTTGCCTACGATGCACAGACAGGAAAACCGGTTCCATCACTTGCTGAAAGCTACTCTGTGTCAGAAGACGGCCTTTCATGGACATTCAACATAAGAAGCGCCTACTTTTCGGACAACAGCCCCATAACATCGCAGTCATTCAAAGAGTCCTGGGAGTATCTGCTTCAGGGACCTCTTGCAAGCAACCTTTACTTCCTGGACAGTGTTGAGACTCCTGATCCCGGCACACTGATAGTAAAACTTGAGCACCCCGTTTCATACCTTCCCTCTCTGCTCTGCCAGCCCTGTCTTGCAGCTGTAAAGCCCACAGACAGCAGTGTATTCAGCGGAGCCTACAAGGTTGTGTCCAGGGATGAAAACAAAATTGAACTTAAGAAAAATCCACGCTACTGGGACAGTGTAGGCTGTTCAGATGTAGTGATTCATATAGGAACCGAGAAGGACTTCTCATCAGACTTCCTCTCAGGAAGCATCCAGTGGTCACTTGCCCCTGTAAGGAACGCCTCACAGTACATGGAAGTTTCTCCACTGTACGGAACAACCTTCCTCTACTTCAGTTCATCTGATGGCATCTACTCAGATGACGATATGCAGATTGCCCTTGCCCAGCTGGTTCCGGTTCACTACATAAGAATGATCCAGAGTTCAATCATTCCATCCGATTCTCTTGTTCCTGAAAGCGGTGCTTATGCCCAGTATGAAAAAGAGGCTTCCAACCTGTTCAGCTCCACATTCAAGAGGTACAACATAAGATCTGCTGCAGACCTTCCTGTTTTACACATAGCAGTCCACAGAGGAGATACAACCATCCTCACAGGTCAGCTTATCCAGGAAATCTGGTCTGAAACACTCAAGGGAACTGTTTCACTTGATACTGTTCCAAGCACAGTCTACACAACAGATCCTGCAGAAAACCCCTACGACTTCTGCATCATCACATGGATTGCAGACTACTACGACCCTTCAGCCTTCCTTTCACTGTTCCGTTCCGATGCCTCCTACAGCCTTGCCAACTACAGCAATGCCGAGTATGACAGGCTTCTGGACCTTGCAGACAGACTTGAAGACAGACAGTCCTACCTTCTTGAGGCCGAGAAGATTCTGCTCAACAGCGGTACTGTAATCCCCATCTCAACAGCAGTATCAACCAACTTTGTAAGAAACGACCTTATCGAAGGCTGGTACCCCAACCCGCTGGATATCCATCCGCTCAAGAACATCAGCTTCAAATAATCCTCACCCAGATCGGAAGATGGTCAGACACCCCGCTAAGTGTAACTCTGTCCCACCTGTTGGGAAGACCGTCCTCTGTTGTTGTAATGCCGTCTGAAACAACACCCCAGCTGTCTATCATGTCCGATGATAGAAGAATGTTGTCGTAACACCTCCAGCTCTCATCGTAGTAGTAAGAACCGATGACTCCTCTTTCATAGTCTTCCCAAAAGCAGCGCCAGCTCTCACTGTCCCGTATTACATTTCCGTCCCAGGGTTCCTCGTTGAAATCCCCTGCAATTATTACAAGGGCATCGGGATTTTCCAGCAGTGTAAGAAATGTAAGTTCTTCCAGGGCCTGTCCCAGAAGACGGCGCAGTTCAATGTTTTCATCCTCATCCCCCAGGTTTGATTTTGCGTGCACCGCAAATACATAAACATGCAGTGTATCTATCTCAAACTGCGTTTCTATAATCGGCCTTGCACCTTCAACACCATGGATTTTGGCATCCTTCATCGGAACGCGGCTAATGACGGCAAGGCTGATTGCACCTCCATCTTCCGATGCAACTGCGTACCACAGATATGACGGGTCAAGCTGACCCATAAGATCCAGTACAACGTTCTGGTTTTCAACCTCGTTCAGGACAATGATGTCCGCATGCCCAAGTTCCCCTTCTTTGAGAACCGATGCAGCTGTTTTGAGTCTTGCTCTGTATGCAGTATCACTCCAGCCGCTCTGATGTTTGTACTCAGAGTACTCGGTTCCGTCGTTGATGCTGTCAAAGAGGTTCTGTACGTTCCAGCTTGCAATGGTGAAACCGGGAGTTTCTTCTTTTTCACAGCCGCTGCAGGAACAGAGCAGGATGATGATGAGAATAAGGTGAATGTGTTTTTTCATAAACGCCTCCGCTTATTATGGTGCGGAAACGTCAAAAAGTTTCTCTGAAAATTCCTTTAAGAGTGCGCTCGTTTGTCTTCCATTTCGGATTGACTCTAACGCGTAAATCAAGTTCAGGGCTCAAATTAGGAAAGATAGCTTTTATGTCTTTGAAGGCAGCCTTACGAATTTTTTTAATGTTATCGCCGCCCTTGCCCACCATGATACCTTTCTGGCTCTCACGCTCAAGATTTATGAAGGCACGGATCCATACCTTGCCCTCGTCTTCCCTGTACTCAAGGTCGGAAATCTCAACGTAGATTGCATGGGGAATTTCATCGCGGACGCTGTTCATTGCCTTCTCACGGATAATCTCGGAGATTCTGAATTCAAGGTCCTGGTCTGTACGGGCATCTTCCGGATAGAGCATGTCACCTTCAGGTGCGTGTGAGAACAGGCAGATCAACAGTTCATCAATACCGTTGTCCTCAAGTGCGGAAACCTCGAAAATCTCCCTTCCGGGAAGGGCCTTCTCAAGGTAGGCTTTTGCGTTTTCAAGCTGTTTGTCGTCAAGAATGTCGCTTTTGTTAAGGCAGCAGACAACGGGCATTGAAAGGCCGCTGAGCATGTAGGAAACAGCCCTTTCCTCCTCTCCCGGAGCACGTGTGGCATCGAGCATGTACAGCACAAGGTCGCAGTCATCAAGTGTCTTTACGGCAACTTCCTGCATGCGGCGGTTGAAGCTTTTGTCAGAGATATGCCAGCCGGGTGTGTCCATGAATACAAGCTGACCGCGGCTGTCTGTATAGATGCCGCGGATGGCGTTTCTTGTTGTCTGGGGTGTGGGCGAAGTGATTGAGACCTTGGTCTCACATATTGTGTTGACCAAGGTCGATTTTCCTACGGAAGGTCTGCCTATGACTGCACAGACTGCGCACTTCATGAAATCAGTACTTCCTCAGAACGGAGAGGCTTCTCTCCTTTCCGATTGTTTTGATAAAGAGTGCAAGTTTGGGTCCCTTCTCCTTTCCGATAAGGACCTTGTAGACGGCTGTGAACAGAACTGTGTTCTCAACACCTGCCTGGGCTGCTGCATCGTAGATGCGCTGGGCAAGGTCTTTCTCATCCTCGCCGTCCCAATCCTGGACAAATGTTGCAAGGGTCTGTACGGCCTTCTTCTCTTCATCAGAAAGAACAACAGGCTCTGAAGATGCATCTGCAACTGAGAAGCGGAAATCTTCAGGTGAGAACTCTGTAATCCATGTCCATGCACAGCGGCATCTTGCCTTGAGTCTTTCAACCTGCTCGGGTTTTACATCGGGCAGTGAGGCAATTACGCTGTCAATGTCTCCGCTGTTGATCTGAAGGAGGTTGCAAAGGTGTCTGAAGGGAACCTGGTAGCCTTCACATGAAGGAACTTCGGCAACCTGGCTCAGCTCGTAAACTCTTCTCTCCTGGGCTGCCTTCTTCTCGTTTACAGGAAGGAGACCGAAGTAACGTCTTTCGCAGTTGTCGTAGTCCTCGTAGATTTTCAGAACATCGAGGTCGAATGAAATTGCAAACTCTGTGTTGGGTCTTGTTGAAGCAAACAGGTAACGTGCAACTTCGGGTGTGTAAACTGCAAGAACGTCTCCAAGGCTGACAACCTCGCCGGAGGAAGATGAAATCTTTCCGCCGCGGCCCTTGATGGAGATGAAGTCATACTGGAATGACACGGGAGCGTGGCCACCGAAAAGCTCTACAACCTGCTTGGAGGTATCAAAGCTTCCGCCCTGGCTGTGGTGGTCCTTTCCGGCCGGCTCGAAGTCTACGCCTTCGTAAACCCATCTCATGGGCCAGTCAACACGCCAGTGCAGCTTTGTGTACGGCGTATTGCGCATGTCTATTGTGTCTTCCTTGTTCAGGTCGTTGTCACGGTATGTGATTGAGTACTCGCCGTCCCATGAAAGGATTGTTGTGTTGTCCTTGTCTGTGAAGCGTGAGAAGACGGCAATGGGCCACCATGAATCATCAAGGGGCTCTGTTCTGTACTTGTTAAGAATCTCGATGATCTGGCTCTTGCATGAAAGGGCCATCTTCATCTGCTCTGCGTAGATGCTGTTTCTGTAGTTCTGGGCCTGGTACAGGTACTTGGGATAGATTCCAACCAGAGGAAGCTTCTCCTCAACATCAAGCTCGTTTCCGCGGGCGTAGTTGTCTGCTCTGCCTGTTGTGTCGGGAACCAGTGTGATGGGTTTGCGCAGGTATGTCTCAAGCAGCTCCGGCTGGGGCATGTTCTTGGGAACCTTGCGGAATACATCGTAGTCATCCCATGAATAGATGAACCTAACGTTGCATCCCCTGGCTCTGAGAGCCCTGACAACGAGGTCTACAGAGATTATTTCTCTGAAGTTTCCAATGTGGACAGTTCCGGAAGGAGTAATTCCGGATGCGCATGTATAGAGGTCTTTTTCACCCTTTTCCCTGATAATCCTGTCAGCTGTAATATCAGCCCAATGTGTGGAAAGCATTTCTTTGGTAATCATGGGGATGATTATAGTCCAAGTTGGTCGGCTCTTTCAACAACACGGCTGATAAGGCCGTACTCCAGAGCTTCCTGTGCGTTGAGCCAGTAGTCTCTGTCTGTATCCTTTTCAACCTGGGCAAGGCTCTTGCCTGTAGCCTCGCTGATAACCTTGTTGATTTTTGCCTTTATCTTCTCAAGCTGAAGGGCGTGGATTTCAATCTCTGTTGCGTTTCCCCTCATCTTGCTAAGCGGCTGATGGATCAGGTATGAGGAATTGGGAAGGCCAACTCTTCTCTCTGCGGGAACTGCAAGAAGAATCAGGGCTGCTGCACTTGCAACAAGGCCTGTTCCGATGAGAGTTACGGGACTGGATACGAAGCGGATCATATCGTAGATGGCATAGCCGGCATCCACATCGCCGCCCGGCGAGTTGATGTAGATCTTTACCGGGTCTTTGCTTTCGTTATCAAGAATCAACAGGTCACGGATAACCTTGTCAGCTGAATCCTTGCTGATCTCTCCTGAGAGGATTATTGATCTTGTTTTGAGCAGTCTGTCGTCTGCCTGCGGCTTTACGTTTGTATTCTCTTTTTCTTCTTCGAGTCTCATGTTATCTCCTGTCAGAATTCAACACTCAGGCTGATTTTCAGGCTTTCGGAAGCCCTGTATCCGATAAAGTATTCGGCGTTGGGACCTGTATAGGCAAATACTCTTCCCATTTCGTAGTAAATGGCTATATTGCCACCGATCATCAGCTCAACGTGGATTCCTGCGCTTCCGCAGAAAGTATTGAGTGTCTGTCCAAGGCCGTTGTTGTTAAGTTTTCCCCAGTTGTAGCTCAGATCAACAAAGACCGAGACTCTGGGAACAAAGTATTTGAAGAACTGTCTTCCGTAGTAGTCCAGTTTGATAATGTCCTCAACCATGAATGTGGTGTTTTCAGGTGTGTACCATCCAAGAGGCAGGTTCAGTGATTCAGCATAGACAGGAACTGCGGAACCTGTAAGCAATCTGAAAGCAACGGCGTTTGAAAGACCGATTGACCAGAGGTTATCACCCTTCTCATCCTTCTTCTCCTTGATCATGAAGCTCTGTGAGGAGTTGAGAAGAATCTTGAAGAACTCTGATTTTCCACCGAGGGTGTAACTCGTGTTTGTGAACTTGGGTGAGTACATCATCTCTACAAACACATTGGCACCTTCTGCGCTTGCAACGCTTCTGAAGAGGTTTTTCATGTCTGCTGAAACATAGAAGGCAACGTCAAAGAGCTGTCTGTTTCCACAAAGGTCAGGTGTTCCTACAAGGTCATTTCTCTGGTCGTAGAATGCATCGTAGCTGTAGAACGGATAGTTGCTTCTTGTTCCGAAATCAAGGATCGGGTTGACTGAAATCTCCCACCTTCCCTTTGCACCTGCAGAAAGTTTGAAGAGATCTCCTTCACCATGGCTGGAATTTCCGAAGCCCTGTGAGAACATCAGGTTGAAACCTGCATAGAGGGTGTCGTAATCATTGTATTCGTATGCAAGACGCTGTTTATCACTTGTGTAATGGGGAATGAGTTCTCCTGTCTCCTCGTCGTATTCATATTCAGGCTCGGGAATACTTGAAAGAAGCTCTCCTGTTTCCGGAACACGCTTGAAAGACCTTGCCAGAGTTCCTGTCTCAAGTTCAACACCCACAACAGTCTCATGGCCTTCCATCAGCTGGATTCCTGTGACGTTGTACATGTAGGAAACAACTGACGGGAACAGGCCTGCCCAGAAGTCAGGCTGCATTTTGATGCTTGTTATTTTTGTATCGACCCCGAGTGCTCCTACAGACATTGGAACAATCAGCATCAGGATGATAAAAATCTTCTTCAAAAACTTCATACCTCGAATTTTATTGATAGCGCGCATAAAACTCAATTGATTATTGCATCTTATTGCAATTAAGAAGGAATTAGGCTATATTACTTTTCGCTCACGGGCCTGTAGCTCAGCGGTTAGAGCAGAGGACTCATAATCCTTTGGTCGAGGGTTCAAATCCCTCTGGGCCCATAGTTGATAACCTTATTTGATACAATGTCAAATGAGGTTTTTTCTTTATTCTGC
>Ga0310696_10009574_pt1 | contig 11196 bp, 11 predicted proteins | sample AusTroGonzalo_MG_4_FD_203885 | JGI IMG/M metagenome (GOLD analysis project Ga0310696, IMG submission 203885) | Bovine rumen microbial communities from tropical cattle in Woodstock, Queensland, Australia - Gonzalo_02 (v2) (version 2) | ecosystem: Host-associated > Mammals > Digestive system >...
AGGCTTGTCCCAAACACGCCACTCAAATGTGACGACTTCCACAAAAAAAAGCCGCCTAAATCAGGTCTGCCGCATAAACGAAACCCGAAAAGGCAGCAAAAAAAAGCCGCCGAAACGGATTCCGGCAGCTTTCTTAGACTAAAAATCGCAGGCGCGCGAAGGGCGCGGTGTGCACCCCTCAGCACGAATCAGTTATTTTGTCTCAAGAACAGCGATTCCTGGGAGAGTTTTGCCCTCTAAGAATTCCAGTGATGCACCACCGCCTGTTGAAACGTGGCTCATCTTTGAAGCAAGGTTGAACTTGTTAACAGCAGCAACAGAGTCACCGCCACCAACAACGCTCATTGCGCCTTTTCCTGTAGCCTCTGCTACAAGGTGAGCAACCTCTGCTGTTCCCTTTGCGAAGTTCTCGAACTCGAAAACGCCAACTGGTCCGTTCCAAACGATTGATTTAGAAGCCATGATAGCGTCTTTGTAAAGAGCAACAGTCTTAGGACCAACATCCATACCCATAAGGTTCTCTGGAAGGTCGATAGCGTCAACTGCTACAGGATCCTTGTCTGCGAACTCAGCAGCCGCAACGTGGTCAACTGGAAGAAGAATCTTTACGTTCTTCTCAGCAGCCTTTGCGAGAAGGTCTTTTGCTGTGTCGATGAAGTCGTCCTCAACGAGAGACTTACCGATTGAGTGTCCCTGTGCCTTGAGGAATGTATAAGCCATACCACCGCCGATGATAAGCGTTGAAGCGTTCTTAAGAAGGCTCTCAAGAACAGCGATCTTTGAAGAAACCTTTGCACCGCCGATAATTGCTGTCATCGGTTTTTCTGGATTTGTTACCATTGGCTGAATATATTTAACTTCTTTTTCCATGAGGAATCCGCCAACAGATTCAACTGGCATGAACTTTGCGATAGAAGCTGTAGAAGCCTGATCGCGGTGAGCCGTTCCGAAAGCGTCGTTTACGAAGATGTCTCCGTATGTAGCAAGTTCTTTTGCCATTACGTCGCGCTCTGCAGCATCCTTAGAAGTCTCTTCCTTGTGGAAGCGAACATTCTCAAGCATTGCAACTGCACCTTCTGGAAGAGCATCGATAGCAGCCTTCTGTCCGAGTGCGTCAGGAAGGAATGTAACGTCCTTTCCGAGTACCTTTGCGAAATACTCAACGACAGGCTTCATGCGGTTCTTTCCGTTGATGAACTTCTCTGCATCTGCGTCTGTCCATGTCTTTCCAGCTTTCTCAGCCTTTTCCTGAGCTTTCTTAACGTCCTTTTTAGGATCTCCCAGATGGCTCATAAGAACGAGTGAGCGCGGATTCTGCTCGATGATGTATTTAATTGTAGGAAGAGCAGCCTGAATACGTGTGTCATCCTGAACTACACCGTCTTTCATAGGTACGTTAAAATCAACGCGCATAATAATGCGTTTGCCTTTAAGATCAACATCTTTTACTGTCTTAATCATGGGAAACTCCTGTAACTCTATATACATCCGCAAAATGCGGATAGTTTACAATTCAAGCCGGAACGGTGCGCACCCTGTTTTTCGCAGACTGCGGCAATTTACTCCGTCAATGAACACGATAAATATACTAATAATCGATAAAAAAGTAAAGAATTGATTTCACCCAGCGGGGCATGCATCCTTCAGTTTTGCCCCGCAACGCCCCGGACCCGCAGCGTCTTCAAATAATCTTTGTGCGCATCCGTGACACGGAAGCTTTCAACCGCTTTCTGAATCGCTTTGTTATGTGTCCACGGCTCCAAACGGCGGCTTTCTATAACCGGGAGCGTCGCGTCATACTGCTTGGCGAGCGCGGTCGCAAAATACCAGGCGACCATCATTTTAAGGTAATAGTCTTCACCGCGTTTTTCCGCGACCCAGTCAAGATACTCCGGCTTAAAATCAGCGTCCAGAAACTCGTTCATCAGCATCCGCATGCCAAACCTTGCCGTGTAGACATGCGGCGAATCAATCCACTTTTTTACTAGCGGAAGAAGCTTGTCGTGCTTTTTCTTAAAGACTTTCGGGCTCGACTGGTCGCACACCGGCCAGCAATCGATATAAGGCAGGAAACGCTCCACTTCGCGCACGCACTCATCAAAATCCTTGATATTCGCGACCAAGAAAAAATGGACGAGGTTCTCTTCGTAGTATTTGTGCGGAAGCTCCGACAAAAAAGCTTTTGCCTCATCCGTTCCGAAAAACTCCTTTGCGACCGCGCGCATATCCGGTGTTCTAACCCCAATAATTGTTTTGGGAGAAATATTCGGCACAAGCTTGCTTTGGAATTCGCTGTATTTTTCGTCCCGGCATTCCAATAGTTTTTCGTATATCGTCATAGAACTGTTTCCTTTTTTTGATTTATTTGTTCCTATTATATCATACAGAGTCGTATATCAATAGTATAAAAACGAAATCGTCACGTTCGTGAAGTAAGAAATTCAAAGCTTCCGCATTAAAAAACATTTGAGTTAAATCGACGCGAAGGCGCGTAGCGTGGGCGAAGGCACTCTGTTTGTGGAGAGCCGCGAAAGCGGCATATTTAATAGTTTCCATAACACAAACAGCGTGTAGCGCATTATTGCGCGTCTTTGCTCCATGCTATGCAACTGATAGTCGATTCAACTCTAAAGTTGTCGCAATGCAGAAGACTTCCGCATAATACATTGAAGAATCGCCTGTATCGATGTATACTTGTAGAATACATCAAAATACTGGAGGAACAAAATGACAGATGGTTGTGATATGATTGCGAACTTGCAGAATCTGCCGGAAATACAAACTGCGGATTCCATAAAGATAAAGCGTGCGTTCGTAGGCGAAAAAGACGCGATTCTAGCGTTTGTGGAGCGTTGTTTCGGACCTGGCTGGAAGGGCGAGGTGGAGCACGCGATGATGCAGGAACTACCGAAATGTTTTATTGCGACGGAAAACGGCAACCTTATCGGGTTCGCATGCTATGACGCGACAGCGAAAGGTTTCTTCGGTCCTATCGGCATTGATCCCGAAAAGCGGGGCGGCAACGTAGGCAAGGCTCTTCTTGTGCGGACGTTGAATGCTATGCGCGAATACGGCTACGCTTACGCTATCATCGGATGGGTGAAAGATGCGGAGATGTTCTACCGCAAGACGGTCGGTGCCGAGTTCATAAAAGGCGGAGAACCAGAGAACAGCGTTTATTCTAACCTGATTTCGATGTAGTTCGGTAAAGTTCCGTTCGCAGTGCACGAGATATTCCGTGCGCAATGCCATTCGGCAAGTTTTTGAGCGGATTTCGTGTACACAGAACAGAAACTGGAAACAATTATGAGAAACAAACATACACGAGTGCTTTTCGTGTGCCACGGCAACATTTGCCGCTCCACGATGGCAGAAAGCGTTTTTACATATATGGTCGAAAAAGCAGGTCTTTCTGACCAATTTACGATTGACTCTGCTGCCACAAGTACCGAAGAAATCGGGAATCCGCCGCATTACGGGACTGTCTCAAAGCTGCGGCGAGAAGGAATTCCGCTTATTCCGCACAGGGCTCGCCGCATGACAGCCGACGACTACGACTACTACGACCTTTTAATCGGGATGGACAGCGCGAACATTCGGAACATGCAAAGGATAGCAGGCGGCGACCCGGACAGAAAGATTCACAAGATGCTTGAGTTCTGCGGAAGCTCGCGCGACGTAGCCGATCCGTGGTACACCGACAACTTTGACGAGACGTACCGCGATGTTACGGAAGGATGCACCGCGCTGCTTGAGAAACTGAAATAGCTACCGGGGTAACGCGAATTACCTGGTTTGCGTGATGCGCATCGGGAAGCTTGCGCTAGGTTACAGTTCTGAAACCGGGATGCGGTAGACGCTGCCGCAGTTATGGCAGACAATCTCCAACGGATCGGGGCCATTCTTCTTGATGTCGGCAAGCTCCGCCGCGCCTAAATTCTTGACATGACGCTTGAAAATCTCTTTTGAGCACGGACAGTCAAAAAGTATATCACGCTCCAAAACTACAGATGGCGAAAATTCCCTGAAAAGACCATAAATGATGTCGTCCCGGTCGCCTTTTTCGGTAAACCACTGACCAAGCGGCGGAGCGGCACGGAAAGCAGCCTCGACGCGTTCAAGCAGCTCGTCGGCAGAAGCATTTTGTGCGCCGGCATCGGCGGTCGCATCTGACTTCGCACCTGTCGCACCAGAGCCTGTAACAGCTCCACTTTTTCCTACAGCACGCTCCTTCAGTTTTTCAGAAAGCTTGCCGCCGACATCCGGCATAACTTGCAGGAAAAGACCGCCGGCACCTGTTACGCGGCCGGCACGGTCCATCAGGATGCTCGTGTTGAACGCCGTCTGTATCTGCTCAGACTGCTGGAAGTACCAAGTCAAATCTTGCGCTATGTTACGGAAAAGAATTTCTGTCGTACCGGTCTGCGGAACTTTGTTGCCTTCCTGCATACGAGTGACGGTGACCGTGCCGGGTCCAAAAAACGGAGACAAATCCCAGCTTTCAAGCGGTTTTTCGACAGGCACAGGATTCTGAAGCAAAAATCCGCGTACGGTGCCGGCGGAGTCAGCCTCCACGGAGAAACCCGCTGCGGGGCCGTTGGTGTCGTATCTAAAAGTAAGATGTTCCCTGCCCTTCATCGTAGGAATCATCAGCGCGCCGCATAGACACGCCTGACCAAGAATCATCGTCTCCAAAATACCAAGGTTGTGCTGGGCGCGCATATCGTTGACAAATCGGCTTCCGTTAAAAAGCGCGCCACGGATTCTGCCGCCAGCCATCACGAATATCGACATTCCGTCTTTTTCAATCGAAGAAAGATGCTCCAAAAGCTCTTTATCTGCTATTTCTGCCTTAATCATACATATAGTGTACCGTTTTTTCGCGATTTATGGTAGCACACGGTTATTTTTGCCGGGGGCGTTACGGGGGTGTCCCCCGTATAATGGGGTAGCGGACAAGCAACAAAGCGGAGAGAATCGGCACAACTTGTTGTGACGATTCGTGGAGCGACTTGCTTGGGAGCGAGGGGCGTGTTCGCCCCTTTGCATATAAAACATGCTTTTTTCACTTGACTTACGAAACATTCCATAGTAACCTCGAATTAATAGGGCTTTGCGGATTTCACCAGTTTGCAGCCCTGTCGAAAGTACGTTCTCTTATACTAATATCTCCCGTTAAACGGTTCTGCAGGCATTCAAAAAAAGATTTCCTTCCAGCATTGTTGATTTCCGGTAAATAAAGTTATGAAAACAGTACACGATACCTAACGCATATTTTTTATGCGACACGGGGTAAAAGAATCTTTATCCCCAAAAACTTGAAAGCCTGAGCAGGCAAGGGAAAATTAGAATGGCTCAAAAAATTTATGTAGGAAACATGAATTATGCAACGACGGATGAAACGCTTAAGAACCTTTTCGCACAGTATGGAGAAGTTACTTCCGCGACAGTAATCAAGGACCGGTTCACAGAACAGTCAAAAGGTTTCGGATTTGTTGAGATGGCAGATGATGAAGCTTCAAACACAGCGATCGCGACACTCAACGGAAAAGAGCTTGAAGGCCGCCGCATCCGCGTAAGCATCGCAGAGGAAAGACCTAGAAACGGCGGATTCCGCCCGCGCGGAAACTTTAACCGGGGCGAAGGCAACTTCAACCGTGACAGAGGAGAGCGCAGAGAAGGCGGCTATAACCGCGAAAGAAACTTCAACAGAGAACGCGGAGAAAGAAATTTCAACAAAGAAAACAGAAACAGCCGCGACGATTATCGTTACTAAACAAACAACACCGGCGCAGCTTCGCGATGAAACTTACAGCATTCGTAGCGAAGCGCGTCCGTAATTTCATATTTCGCAATCGTTGCGGAATACAAGCGGCATCGGGGTGCTGTTTACAGCCTGGAATTGACAGATGATTTCGGAAACCGGCAGCCTTCGAATCCGGTTTCCAGTTCCAGTCCTAATTCTAGTTCTAGTTCTAAATCAGGACATTGTTTCCTGTCTGCTCCAGATTTTCCATATTTGTGCCGAAAATAGTACGTATGGATTTTCTACCGGAAGATTTCTCTGAATTTATATCACAAAATTGCGACAGAACGGAGTTCCTTATCTCCCGACTAAAAAAACGCTGCATTCCGTTCACACCTATTAAATTAGACGGAAAGACACACATCTGCATCCTTTTTCCCAAAACATCATACTCACCACGATTCAGGGCGAAAACAGTAATCGTTCATTACGACAGGGCAGAGAACACGCCAGGCGCAAACGACAACAGCGCGGCTGTATATCAGGTTTTGGACTGGGCAGAACAGCTGCTTTACTCCGGGAAAGTCCACAATACACGGATAATACTGACAGATGGAGAAGAGCTTGGCGGAATGTCGTCTCCAGATTCGCTAAATCAGGGCGCGTTCGCAATAGCGCAGATGTTCAGAAAACTAGGAGTAAAAAACAACGACGTTTTTGTTCTTGACGGATGCGGACGAGGAAATATCCTTCTTGTCTCAACGGCGGGAATGAACAGTCCGGGGCCAATTTCGTTCAAGCTTGAGCTGGACGCTCTTTTCAAAAAAACATGCGATATTGTTGCCGATGCCGCCCCTGGACGCTGGATAAAAGCTCCTGTGCCATACAGCGACAACGCAGGTTTCCTTGCGAACGGAATACCGGCCGTCGCGCTTACGGTTCTTCCATCGGATGAAGCGACTTTATACCTGCGCAATATTCAGCGCGACAAGAACTTTGAGAAGCTTGTAATGACTCACAATGTCGCGGCAGGTGCGGCGGACAAAGCCGAGGAACTGCTGCTCACAGAAAAGCTTCCGCTCACATGGCGCATGATGCACACGCCGATGGATTCAGAAGCAATGCTCACAAAAGACGCATTCACTATGATATCCCGCTTTTTAAACAATCTTGCGGATTCGGTGACGATGGCATAGAAACCGACTCGCAGAACAAAATCCGCAATTTTGTGCTTTCAACCTACTCTTTTGTAGAAGATGATGTCTCAACAGAAGCGGAATTATCTTCCTGCGGCGCGAATTTCGTGCTGAAATACGCCATCGCTGCTCCGGCGGCGGTACAAACGACACACGCCACAGCCTGCAGCACGCCATTGATATTCGAAAATCCCGGAAAAATCGTAAACGCAGAGGCGACTATCAGACCGAAAATCACCGAATAAGACTGAGCCTCAGCGACCTTCATAAGCCAGCTTATGAGCTTCGCGCCGCCCAAAAGCCCGATAATCACACCGATTCCGTTCGGAAGCAGCAGGAAAAGCGCGTGGAAAAACGTCTCCGGGCTGAAGAGAGCCGGAATACATGCTATGACAATCGGGTATACGCCCATTATCAGCATAAGGAGAGAACCGGAGATTCCCGGTATAATCATCGCGACTGCACCAAGAATTCCCGCAAAGAATATCCGTATCAGAAGAGCCGGTTGTATTTCGGGAAGCACCGTTATAAGCGCCGTCCTGTCAACGCTCTCTTCAAGGCTAGAGAACCACAGCAGGAACACAAAGCCAGCCGCAGCACAAATCACGATAGAGACAACGTGCAAAACCTTAAGAGGCTCGCCGGGCTTCCGTTTCGTCATGCATTTCCACAACAACGGGATGCTTCCAAGGATAAGCCCGAAGAAAAAGTAATTCGTCTGAACGGGGAAAAGTCCGTACAGAACAGTAATAAGCTTGCTGAAAAGCAGTACGCCAAGCGCCATACCGCAAAAAAGCGGCACCACGAACTTCCAGTTTTTCCGAAGCTTCTTCAGATTCAGCGAAATTGCATTCACGAACTGATCGTAAATATTGAAAACGACGACCATCGTTCCGCCGGAAACACCGGGGATGACGTTGCACATACCAACAATTATGCCGATTATCAAGGTTTTTATTATCTGCATACAGAAAATATATCGAAGAACGCCGAAAGAGAAAAGGGGGGGCAGTCCCGCTGACGCGGGCGCTACGTCCGCCCTTCGCTCACGCTCATACCTGCCTTACGGCAGGTACTTCGGGGCTCCCATCGCTACCGTACTTTAAAACTCTACTATTTGTGCAAAAATCGCATTTAAAAACCTTACTATTTGTGTATTTTAGCTATTTACAAACCTTAATATTTGTGCATACAATTGAGTAATGATATTCAAGAGAAAGATTTACACACAGTTCGAACACTGGAAAGAAAACTGGGCAGACAAGCGGGCACTTCTTGTGCAGGGAGCCAGACGAATCGGAAAATCTACCATAGTAGAAGAGTTCGCAAAAAACGAATATGCATCATACATCCTAATAAATTTTCAGACAGATTTGAAAAAAGTGAAAAGCCTGTTCGAAGATCTTTCCGACCTAGACAGCTTTTTCAGAAGCCTTTCTATCATTTACGGACAAAAACTTATTCCTCACGAATCATTGATAATATTTGATGAAATACAACTTTTTCCACTAGCAAGGCAGTCAATCAAGCAGCTCGTCGCAGACGGTCGTTTTCACTATATAGAAACTGGTTCGCTTATCTCCATCAGGCAGAATGTAGAAAAGATTCTTCTTCCGAGCGAGGAAAAATCCATAAACATGTACCCTATGGATTTTGAAGAATTCCTTTGGGCAAAAGGAGATGAAGTCACATCCGAATTGATTCAGGAAAACTTTCTTAACCGAAAGCCGCTTGGCGATATCGTTCACCGGAAAATACTCAAAGACTTCCGGCTTTACATGGCAGTGGGTGGAATGCCGCAGGCAGTAGCGGAGCTATTGGAATCAAACGATTTTTCAAGGATAGATGAAGTAAAGCGCGACATAATTCTTCTTTATCACAATGACCTTAAAAAGCTGGATTCCACATATAATCTTTCTTCTTCCTTGATTTTTGATGCAGTTCCGTCAGAATTGTCATCACACTCAAAACTTTTCAAAGCAACAGTGCTTGGAAAAAATGCAAGGGTCTCGCGCACATACAGCTCGTTCGAAGCAATTCAAGATTCTATGATTGTGAATATTGCGAACAACTGTACCGACCCAAACTTTGCATTTGCGTTGAACAAGGATATTGCAAGCCAGAAAATCTTTATGGGCGATACCGGACTTTTGACTACACAGATTTTTATGAACTCTAACTTTCCAATTCAAGAGTCAATTTACAAGCAACTTATTGTGGACAAAATCAGTCTGAACCTTGGAATGATATTCGAGAATGTAATCGCGCAAATTCTTCGCTCAAGAGGATACGATTTGTATTTTCATAATTTCGACCACCACGAAATAGATTTTATGCTTTCCAAAGGTAAAAAAATCATTCCGCTTGAAGTTAAATCTTCTGTGTACAAAAAACACAAGTCACTTGATTTGTTCTGTCAGAAATATTCGAAACAAATTTCCGAGCGTTATGTAATTTATGCTAAAGATTTGAGAACCGATGGCAATACCGTTTTCATCCCGTTTTATATGGCAATGTTTCTGTAATGATAACCGATTTATGGGCGGTCCCGCTGTCGCGGGCGGGCTTTTCGTACTGGCTCGAAACTGCGCACTTCGTGCTTGTTGCAAAATAGCGCTGTCTACCGCGGCTCATTGCCGTTTGATAATCGTTTCTCAAACGGCAAAACATCTGAGTCAAGGTCATGAGCGAAGCGTACCTTGACCAGATGTATTCTGGCGGACAAGTCGCCAGAACTAAAGGTACTCCAATCCCTACCGCACCACTCGACTTTTATGAAGCTTGCATATAAGGTTTCTATTTTTCCAAAAATGTGCTATATTTACTAAAGAATTAGTGCAAGGAGGATAACAAATGAGAACAATCAGCCAAAGAGAAGCTCTTAACAGACTGCCCGATGACAGCATGGTAAAAAAAATCATGCTTCATATACTCAACACCCCCAAGCCAGATTTTACTGAACTTGACCGCCAGATTGACGAAGAGAATGAAAAATGGCTTGCCAGCCTTGATGAAACCACCCGAAAACGTGTTCTCGCCACACCATCGTATTAAGGAGATTTCATGTTGCTTGCTCCAATTGTAAATGAAAAGTTCAGATATGAGCATTTGGTATCAAATCCTAAGAATCTTGAAGATATCAAATCGTTTTTTGTTGAAAAGAAGACAGGCAAAGGCTTAGAGAATTACCTAAAGACTCTTGCGGAAGCGGAAGAATATGACCGCAGCAACAGGACATATCTTGTCCGCGACAAGGAAACAAATGAGATAGCCGCTTATTTCTCGCTTCATACTGGTTCTTTTACACTAAAAGATACAGAACAATCAGATGAAGATGCCGAAAAATATACAGTTCCTTCCGTAGAGCTTTCCAATTTCGCCGTAAATTCCGCTTACAGAGAACGACATTCAGAGATAAAAGGAATAGGAGAACAAGTTTTCCGAAGATTTATTATTCCTACAGTGAATTATGGAGCGGAACTATTCGGCATACAGGCGATTCACATTTATGCGCTGCCACAAGACGAACTGCTAGAACATTACAGCACATTCGGATTCAGCCGGCTTCCTCCTGAAATGGAAGCATATATTCACAGCCACATAAAACCAGCATATGATGAAGGCTGTATCTTCATGTACCAGATTTTGTAAAACAGTTAATTTGCTTTATCGGATGAAAGCTCCTCTTTTAACGCTTTTATAAAGATATCGTTGTTGTCCGGTTCTATTACGGCAAATCTCATAAAGTTTTTACCTTCAAACGGTGTCTTTTTTACAAGATTCTTTATAAGACAATTATGTTTCGATAAAAGTCGTTCTGTAAGCTCTGTTACAGTCATTTTTCCTGTATACTCACATAAAACATAATTTGCCTGACTAGGATATACCTTAATTCCTGGTATCTCCGACAATTTCTTTGAATATCTTGCCCGTTCAGTTGTTATAAGGTCACATGATTCTTTATATCCAGATTTATACTTATCAAAAATCTGTAAGAAGTATTCTCCAAAAGAATTAATGTTCCAAATCGAATTATTCTTAATAACCTCATTAATTAATTCTTCATTGGAATTAACAAGAACACCAAGCCTAAATCCCGGAACTCCATAACTCTTACTAATAGATTTTATTATTACCAAGTTAGGATATTTATTAATTATTTCTTCATCAATTAGAGTATATCGAATCTCTGATTCTGCAAAATCAATAAAAGATTCATCAAAAATTAATCGGACATTCCTTTTTTTGAGTTCA
>Ga0310696_10009575_pt1 | contig 11195 bp, 6 predicted proteins | sample AusTroGonzalo_MG_4_FD_203885 | JGI IMG/M metagenome (GOLD analysis project Ga0310696, IMG submission 203885) | Bovine rumen microbial communities from tropical cattle in Woodstock, Queensland, Australia - Gonzalo_02 (v2) (version 2) | ecosystem: Host-associated > Mammals > Digestive system >...
GCAGTCGGAGTATGCTGTCATGCTGGCAGAGAAGCAGAAAGCCAAGTACACTTATGGAGTGCTTGAGCGCCAGTTCCGCATCTTGTTTGAGAAAGCTGCTAAGGCTGACGGTATCACCGGTGAGGTGCTGCTGCAGTTGCTGGAGTGCCGTCTCGACAATGTTGTGTTCCGTCTGGGACTTGCTCCTACCCGTGCCGCTGCCCGTCAGCTGGTTGGTCACCGTCACATCGTTGTTGATGGTAAGGTAGTCAACATTCCTTCGTACTCTGTGAAGGCTGGTCAGGTGATCGGTGTTCGTGAGAAGTCTAAGTCTCTCGAAGTTATCGGTGACGCTCTGGCTGGTTTCAATCACAGCAAATATCCCTGGATCGAGTGGGACGAGAATCAGAAGGCCGGTAAGTTCTTACACCGTCCTGACCGTGCCGACATCCCCGAGAGCATTAAGGAGCAGTTAATCGTTGAGTTGTACTCTAAGAACTAATCAAAATCATTGAATTAATGGCGATATTAGCATTTCAAAAACCCGATAAAGTGGTAATGTTGGAAGCCAACGAGCGATTCGGCAAGTTCGAATTCCGTCCGTTGGAGCCGGGCTTCGGTGTAACCATCGGTAACGCCCTGCGCCGCATACTCCTTTCATCGCTTGAGGGCTATGCCATCAACACCATCCGCATTGCTGGTGTAGAGCATGAGTTCTCATCCGTTCCTGGTGTAAAGGAAGATGTGACCAACATTATCTTGAATCTGAAGCAAGTTCGATTCAAGCAAATAGTTGAAGAATTCGAGAACGAGAAAGTCAGCATCACCGTTGAGAATTCTACCGAGTTCAAGGCCGGTGATATCGGCAAGTATCTGACTGGATTTGAAGTGTTAAATCCCGATTTGGTGATTTGTCATCTCGACTCTAAGGCTTCAATGCAGATAGATCTGACCATCAACAAGGGCCGTGGATATGTTCCTTCAGATGAGAACCGCGAGTTCTGCACTGACGTGAACGTAATTCCCATCGATTCTATCTACACTCCTATCCGTAACGTGAAATTCGCAGTAGAGCCTTTCCGCGTTGAGCAGAAGACCGACTACGATAAGCTTGTGCTGGAAGTCACAACGGATGGTTCCATCCACCCAAAGGATGCTCTGAAAGAGGCTGCTAAGATCCTTATCTATCACTTCATGCTCTTCTCTGACGAGAAGATCACCCTCGAGACCAATGATGTTGAGGGCAACCAGGAGTTTGATGAGGAGGTACTGCACATGCGTCAGTTGCTGAAGACTAAGCTCGTTGACATGAACCTCTCTGTTCGTGCTCTGAACTGTCTGAAGGCTGCCGATGTAGAGACACTCGGTGATCTCGTACAGTACAACAAGACTGACCTCTTGAAGTTCCGTAACTTTGGTAAGAAATCGCTCACTGAGCTTGATGATTTGCTCGAGAGTCTGAATCTGTCGTTTGGAACCGATATTTCAAAGTATAAACTGGACAAAGAGTAATATCGTTTTGATGATATGAAGATTGCCCAATAAAAAAGTAAAAAACAAAAATGAGACATAATAAGAAATTCAACCATCTCGGTCGTACTGCATCGCATCGCGCTTCCATGCTTGCCAACATGGCCATTTCGCTGATCATGCACAAAAGAATCACTACGACCGTGGCCAAGGCAAAGGCCCTCAAGAAGTATGTTGAGCCCCTGATCACTAAGGCAAAGGAGGACTCAACTAACTCACGTCGTGTAGTATTCAGCTACCTTCAGAACAAGGAAGCTATCAAGGAACTCTTCTCTACTGTAAGTGAGAAGGTTGGCGACCGTCCCGGTGGATACACTCGTATCATCAAGCTGGGTACCCGTCAAGGTGACGCCGCTCAGATCTGCTTTATCGAGCTCGTAGACTTCGATCCCGAAATGGCTAAGACTGAGACCAAGAAGAAGGCTACTCGTCGTTCTCGTAAGGCTACTAAGGCCGAGGCTCCTGCACAGGAGGCTCCTAAGGCTGAAGCAGCTGCTGAGGAGGTTGCCGCTGAGGCACCCGCAGCCGAAGAGGCTCCGAAGGCTGAATAAGGTTTCGACAAAGAGAAACATAAACTCTGATATGAAGGTCTGCATCGATATGATGCGGGCCTTTTTTTGTGCTGAAATTTCTTTTAGTCGCTTCGCTTGGTAAAAGTTTCCCTTTGGTCCGATTGAAGGCTTGCTGGTATTTTGTGGAGTCTATAGTGCCTATAGAATCCATAGTGCCCGTAGCTCGTGTCTTGTGCTGCCGTCTTAGGCTGTTTTAAGCCCCTCTCAGGGCTTTATTGGTCTTTAGCGGTATCTTGTACCTTTGTCTCTTGAATCGCGCTCTGTGCCTCTTAAAACACGAGAGTGTCTATTCTCTTGCCCATGCACCATGCTCGTTGCCCCTATAATACAAAAAACGCCCCCAAGAGTCGATGCTCTTGAGGGCGAATGTTTATGGTTAGGTTAAGTTATTTCACAACCTTCTGAGTCTTGACAGTACCGTCGCTCATCATCTTCTTCACAATCTGGATACCCTTCTGGGCAGTTGCGATGCGACGACCGTTCAGATCGTAGAGCTGCAGAGCGCGAACCTTAGCAGTTGCAGGCTGATCGATGTTGGTCTCGAGGGCAGCTGCGTAGTCGAAACCTGCAGCAGCACCAGTCAGAGTCAGCTTCGTGTTACCGAAGAAATACTGTGAGTCGTTACCATAGTAGAAACCGATAGTCAGCTTACCGTCTGTTACGGTGATATCCTCCAGGTTGTGTTCCAGATCCATGCTGTACTGGCTCAAACCGTGGTTCTTAGCAGCCTCGATGGTTGCTGTAGCTGCAAAGTTAATTTCGCGGTCTACCTCCTCTCCAGTGATGGGTTCTGGAGTGTCAGTTACCTTAGCATATACGAAGCCTAATGCGTCCTTACCAGACCATTCGCCAGTCTCGTCATCATAGTCACCCTTCTGGTTACCCCAGTCAGTGCCATACAATGTTACAGTGTAGATACCTGCGGGCAGGTCAGTAATGGTCTGCTCAACCTGTGCCTCAGCGTGATAAACAGTTACTGCGATATCCTCAGGCAGACCCTCGATATTACGTGGGTTACCCCAGCTGCTACCACCAGCGCCATAGAATCCAGGATTACCCTTTACAACTACCCAACCTGGCATGTTCTCTTCAGAGAAGCCTTTGCTTGGAAGCATCGCATACATGTTAGGATTCTTAACGAATATGGTCATGTCGTAAGACTGCTTCACCTCGACGAGGTCGCCATTACCATCCTCTACAACGTCAAGTACGGGGAAGAATGTTGCAGGATCCTTCATACCTTCGTATACCTTCTTTGTCAAAGCAGCCTTAATTTGGTCAGCGATATCGTCGTCGTCTGAAATCAGGTTGTTAGCTGCTACAATCAGAGGATCTTCTTCATCGTAACCGAGATTCTTCAGAGCCTCAACACCACGACGGATACGGTCTGTCAGTACCTTGAAGCCTGCATCACCATCCTTAGATTCACCCTCAGTGAACATGTTAGCGCAGAGGTCAGCCATAGGCTTCAACTCATTGTTGGCTGCGGTCAGTTCATCGTCATCGGTCAGCTCCTTACCAGCAAATCTTTCTGCAAGCGCCTTCAGCTGCTGATACAAATCTGTACCGTTGAACTTACTTTCAGCAAGGTCTGTGGCCAAATCCTGAATCTTCTGGTTGGCTGTATCATAATCGTCAACGAGTGTCTTGTGAGCGTTCAGAGCCTTTGACAGGTTGCTCAGGTCAATCATAGCAGCGTCGATAACGCTTGGAGCGGTGTAGGTGGGAGCCTCAGCAGTGTACTTAGCGATTGCGTTCTCCAGGTTGGTGAAAGCAGTACCAGCGTAACGTGCATCGCTTGCGCCATCCAAAGCTGTCTGTGCAGCTGCAATAGCATCCAACAGGTCTTGTGATACCTGAGTGCCTACAGAGAAGTTAATCTCGCTTGTAGAGTAGTCGTTCTCACCCAGATTATACTGACCGTAAACCTTTGTGATGGTAATCTTGTGCTCGCCATCCTCCAGAGCCTTGGTTCCTGTACGCTTCAGAGTAACTTCTGTTGCGAACTCTTCATCAGCCTGAGCTGTCAGATTCTCATTATCAAGTTTAGCAACAATCTTGTTTACAATGACCTTCTTATCGAAAGTAACCTTGAACTCGTTGATAGTGTTAGCCAGGTTGAATGAACCTTCCTCTGGGTCGCTGCTCATCATCTCAGGTGCACCGTAGGTGAAGGGCAGTTCCTGCAAATCTTCTACGAAGCGGCCGTTCTGTGTGAAGGCTGCTACTGTTTCTTCTGTATCAAGATTTGAGATGTTATAATCGCCTTCAAGGTTATTGAATGTTACGATAACCTCGTCGTTTTCGCCAAGATACTCGCAATCGTTCTCTGAAGCCCATTCCTCGCTGATGAAAGCATAGAGAGCACCAGTGGCATCAATTTCTACAGACTCGAATTCTGCGGTCTTACCATTAACGGTAACTGTGAACATCTCATTAGGGATAATCAGACGTCTCTTACCTTCTGAATACTTAACCATCAGACGGCATGTGTTAACGTAGTAGGGGAAGAGGACCTTGATGCATCCACCCTCGCCGTACTGAACATCAATCTGAGGCTCGTAAGCATCAACATAAATGTTGTCGAAATAGTAATTGTTAGCATCTTGGATATCGTTCAGGTTGAATGCTACAGACTGATATTTGTTGCCAGCGCTATTCTTTGCCTGAGAACTTGTTACCTTGAGATCATTTTTCTCGTAGGTCTGCCAGTCGCCGGTAAAGCTGATGTTACCAAGCAATTCATAGTGGATGTAGTCACCAGGTGCAGCGTGAGCCTGTGTGGCAACATCGCCAGAGAGGTCTGCCTTATAGTCGAACTTAACACGATATTGAGTATTTACCTCTAATGGCTGGTTGAAACGGAACCAGAACTGGTTGTCCCAAGCTTCATCAACTTTCGCTGTTGCTGCAACCAAAATACCACGGCTACCGTCAACACCAACACCGTCTGAAATCACTGCATTGGGAACTGGATCCGTTTTGTCACGATCAATCTTAGCGAAGAAGCTGCTTACGTCGTCACCTTCCATGTCGCTGTTGTTAATAAGAGGTGTCCAAGTACCCCAGCTTGACAGGGTTGGCTTGTCCTCACCCATCTGCAGGATCTGTACCTTCTGGATTTCGATATTACCTGCAAAGGTACCGCACTGGAATATGATGTGCTCATTGTTTTCTGTAGATGTTACACCTGCGGTATGGGCAATCTGGTACATCTTGAAGTCATCTGACTGTTCGAAATCGAATGTAGATGACGCACTGCCACCCCAAGTACCAACAACTAAGTTTGCTGTACCAGCTCCGTCGGCCTTCATCCAAATACGGATGACATAGTCCTCGTCCTGAGTTGTATTAAACCAGTCAAGAACAAACAACTGGAATTTGTCGTGTGATCCCTGTACCTCAGGGTTGTAAAGGTGCAGAGCACCATTGATCACTTCCTTGAGTGCGTCTGTTGGTATCCAACCGTCATCAAAATAGTACGGATAGTCACCATCAGCTTGTTTTGTCCAGTCGCGTTCACCGTTAGGGTCGAGGACCTTGAGTGTCTGCGCACTGAGCGACCCTACCACCAATAGCAGCAGGAGCGTTACTAAAGATTTAGTAAAAGTTCTCATGTTTGTAAGTTAATAATAAGTTAATAAATATGGTTAATAATTATATTAGTTCAAAAGTCAGGTTTTTGGCCTTTCGGTTTTCGGGTGCAAATATACGGGATAATTGTATACACCGCTTTTTTTTATGTTACATTTGTTTTTTTTTATGTCTCACATGCTAAAATACATGCGCAAAAACCCTTATTTTATCGTGTTTTAGGGAAACTTTAAGAGATTTTCGGTTAAGTTTTACTTCTTTTGTGAAATAATGTCCTTGGTCTGCTGCGGTGATACGGATATTGTGTTTTACGTTGGTGTTGTTGCGCAGATAAATGATGGTTGGGTCACTGGCATCTTGTATGGCTGTGACGTCCTCGCCTTGGATAAAGAACTTCAGGGTGTTGGTAACAGAATGGTTATGATCGGCCATAAATGTTGCAGATGAACCGGCTGCTGTGATGGTTGTCTCGGTGGTGAATACCGGGGCACCATGGCGGGTGTTGATATTGGTGAGCGTGCATGTGTGGTTGCCCGAGAAATTACTGAGCAACAGATAGCGTGTGCTGTCTGGGTCGGCTGTCATGACACCGCTCCATCCTTCGGGGACGGAGAACTGTTGGCAGGTGGTGTGTAATTGCACTGTTGACGCACGGTCGATATTGGAGTAATAGATGATGGCGCGACTATCTACCAACTGGTTTTGCTCGATGGCGCGAGGCGCATCGGTATAAGAAGCGTAGAGACGAGCCGTCATGATGGAGTTGTTGTTGGCCCGTTCACCAAAGGCTATTTGTTTGTCGCCGGTGGTAACGATGCCAAATGTGTTGTCGATATTCACCCAAGGACCGCTCATGCGTGTCAGGGAGGTGCCGTCCAACAGTCGTGTCTCGTCGGCAGTGTAGAGGGTGCGTGTGGTCTTTGTCATCTCATCCACGCTGATAGCCATGAGACCGCCCCGCTCTGCGGTGATGGTACAGGGCATCTTTGCGCGTACATTATCTATATAGATGACGGCATTGCCCGGTGTGGAAAAGATGGCGAAGCGGTTGTTGAGGGCACCGTCGTTGGTGTCGAGCTCGCCATTCATCACATAACTGTTGCCGCGCAGTTCGTAGATACCTGGAACGACGGGTGTGGCATTGGTCTTCTTGTCCTGTACCTCGTACCAACCAAGGAAATTGCCGGTGTTGTAGGCGCGGAAAGGAACGATGAGGTTGGTGCGGCTGCGCCACAAGGTGAGAGGTGAGAGATGAGAGATGAGAGGTGAGATATAGCCGGTGTAGCTGCGCAGACCCTCGCTCCATGAGAAACAGGTGAAACGGTCGGCTGTGGCAGCACGGACGATGTTTTGCGAAGTGAAAAGCTTTGCATCGGCATATTCGCGGGTGAAATCTTCCCAACGGGTGGGAGTGAGTGTAGCAGTGGAGAGCACCTTGTGCATCAGCCATGTCATCATGACACGGTGGGCCTCCACACCCATGCGACGGGCGCCTACATCGGCACGCAGGAGCCAGGAACCGTCTGAGGTGGTCTGTTGGCGGTGCTTAATCATCTGATAGGCCAGGTTCTCGAGCATCAGCGCATGCGGATCACGCAGGAAACAGGCGTTGGTGGAATAGGAGGTGATCTGGTCGTAAAGGAACAGACTCCAGTCGTTGCCGTTGGGCATCGCCAGTTCACCATCGCTGAGTGCCAGCCAATAGAGCACTTCCTGTATCACCTTGTCGTTATGGTGCATCAAGGCGTTGGTATGCCATTTCTCCGTGCCGTAGAGCTCCTGTTGGAAGAGTTTCAGGGCCAGGGCAGCCTCCCCCAGTTCCTGAATGACTACATTCTGGTAGGAGGTGTGGAAATAATTATGGTTCTGGAGCGTGAAGTCATCGTACAGGTTCTGTCCCTTGTAGAGGTCTTTCACGGTCTTGGCGTCGTATGAGGGATCGATGACGGTGGCGTCAGTGGCATCATCTTTCTGTGAATAACTGTTGATGGCGAACTCGCGCAGTCGTTCAAACCATTGTGGTGCCAGAGGGTCGTTGGGGAACAGACCCAGGGTGACTGCCAGTACATCGGCTTCCCAACCATTTTCCTCGGCCTTGGTATCACCGGCATAGCCCGTGGGGATGGTGCGATGCAGTTCGTAGTTGCACTCTGCTTTCAGTAGTTCGTAGATGTAGTTCTTCTGCACAGTGCTGAGCTGGTCCCACTGAAAGAAAGCACTATAGGCTACCGACATGGCCCAGAGGGAACTCTCCCATACGGCGTCGTTTGTTGATGTGGAACCCCAGTAGTTATTCCCGGAACAGACTTTCAGTTTGTTGGCCTTATGGGTGGAATAGGCAAAGACCAAACTCTTCATGGCCATGGTCTCGATATCTGTCCAGGTGACACCGGTGGGGAGGGTGACCTTGCCTTTGCCGTAACGGGTCAGGAAGGCACATATCATAGACAAGTCGGCATTGGGACGCACGCCGCGCTCGTCATTGGCCATGGTGTGTTCGCCCCTGAAACAGCCGCATACTTCGCCAATGCTATTGGGAGCAGCGCAGTCTTGGAAATCATGCTTCATGTAGGTGGCGAAATCGGCCAGCATCTGAAGGAGGTCGGACTGCATCTGTTTCTCAGCAATAAAATCGCTGAGCACGCTGGCTTTGGTGGTGGTATCTGCCAGAGCCGTTGTTGTGCATACAACGGTGAAAAGTGAGATGATGGTCGTTAGTAGTCGCTTCACGGGCGTTTTGTAGCTTAGAACCTTACGATTCGTTCTCCGTTGCTGGTTTCCTCGATGGTCACCTTCACGGCATCTTCAGGCAGAAGATCCTCAATGAGCTCCGGCCACTCGATGAAGCAGAGGGCGCCACTATAGAAATAGTCCTCGTAGCCCATGTCATAAACTTCCTCAAGGCGTTTGATGCGGTAGAAGTCGAAGTGGTAGATGCTTTGAGGTTTGGGGGAGGTCTCATATTCATTCACAATCGCAAAGGTAGGACTGGTGATGACGTCCTTGACGCCCAGTTCCTCACAGATAGCCTTGACAAAAGTGGTCTTTCCTGCACCCATCTTGCCGTAGAAGGCAAACACGGTGCGGTCACCAATATTCTGAATAAACTCACGAGCTGCCTCGTGGATGGTGTCTATGTTCTGAATCTTTATTTCCATATAGCGTTTTATCTTTTCTTTCCTGTCATTGTAATCAGCGGGATAATCATCTCTTCCATCGAGATGCCTCCGTGCTGGAAGGTATCCTTATAATAGGATACGTAATAGTTGTAGTTGTTGGGGTAGGCGAAGAATGAGTCGCCTGTAGCAAATACATAACTGGTAGAGAGGTTGGGCTGTGGCAGCAGTGCCTCGCCGGGATTCTTGATGACGAAGAGATCCTTGGCGTCGTAGCCCAGATTCTTGCCCAGTTTGTAGCGCAGATTGGTATTGGTGTTGCGGTCGCCCACAATCTTGACGGGTTTTGTGCAACGGATAGAACCGTGGTCCGTGGTGACGATGACCTTATAGTCTGTCTGCGACAACTGGCGGAAGAAATCGGCGATGACGGAATGACGGAACCATGACAGCGTGATGCTGCGGTAGGCCGACTCGTTGTTGGCGAGCTCGCGGACCATCCTCGACTCTGTGCGGGCATGACTGAGCATGTCGATGAAATTGAACACCACGACATTGAGGTCGTTGCGCTCCAGCGTCTTCAGTTGCTGTATGAACCTGTCGGCCTCGGACGAGGTGTTGATCTTATGATACGAGAATGTGTTGTGACGGCGGTAGCGCTCCAGTTGGGTCTGGATAAGTGGACCCTCGTTCAGGTTCTTGCCCTCCTCTTCGTCCTCGTCAACCCACAGGTCGGGGAACATCTCCGCAATCTTATTGGGCATGAGTCCGCTGAAGATGGCATTACGGGCATACTGCGTAGCTGTGGGCAGGATGCTGCAATAGAGGTCTTCATCGATATCAAACTGGTCACCAATCTCCTGTGACAACATGCGCCACTGGTCGTAGCGGAAGTTATCAAGAACAATAAGGAACACCTTTTCGCCACTATTGAGCAGCGGGAACACCTTTGTCTTGAAGACCTCTGGGGAAAGGGGTGGCACAGACTCTCCCTCATTCCCTCCCTTCCCTGACTGGGCGGGGGTGAGTCTTTTCATCCAGTCAAGATAGTTTCTCTTGATATATTTCGCAAATCCTAGGTTGGCCTCTTCTTTCTGCATGGCCAACATATCAGTCATCTGGGAGTCGGTGCTTGAGAGTTGCAGTTCCCAGTGGACTAACTGCTGATAGACCTTTACCCAGTCCTGCCAGGTGCGACAGTCCATAATCTGCATGGCTATCTGTTGGAACTGCTGCTGATACTGGCTCTGCGTCACTTCTGTCTCAATCTCGCGACGGTGGATGTTCTTTTTCAGGACAAGCAGAATCTGGTTGGGGTTGACAGGCTTGATAAGATAGTCTGCAATCTTCTGACCGATAGCCTGTTCCATGATATTCTCCTCTTCGCTCTTGGTCACCATGACGACAGGTGTGGCAGGCGATATCTGCTTGATACGCTGCAGGGTCTCCAGACCACTGAGGCCAGGCATCTGCTCGTCGAGCAATACCAGGTCGAAGGAACTCTGCTGACAGAGGTCTATGGCATCCGTACCATTTGATACGGTGGTCACCTCGTAGCCTTTGTTCTCGAGAAAGATGATGTGGGCTTTGAGCAGCTCTGCCTCATCGTCAACCCATAGAAGATGTCCGTTAGTCATATCTTACTGTCCTTTTTTATGTTTTTACCAAAGGTCAAAATCATCTGCGTCGTTAGTATCTTCTTCCTCTTCCTTCTCCTCAGGTTCTGCATCCTCAGGGTCGATAATCTTGAAATCAGGAGGAATATTGAGCAGTTCCTCGTTACTGATCTGCAGAGGCAGGAACGTGCGCTCGTAGAAATCATCGTAGTCTTTATAGCTGTAGCGCGTGCCAATAAGTGTCAGGTTGTGGTCGCTGATGACGAGACTGCGACAATGACGCAACAGGCGTGACATGGCATCTGACTGATATAGCTGACGGGCATATTGCAGGGCTTCGTCGAAATTCAGGAAACCACGAATCATCATGCGGTCAAAGCCTTGCTGACGCTCAATCTCTAAGTCGAAGTTGCGTACCAGGAAGTTAGAGAAATTGAAACGTGCCATCTCGTAGAGCAACTGGTTCTCGTTGACAGAGTCTGGCTGGAATGCCAGCAGGAAGGTGAACGGCACGTTACGCTCGGCAGAGAGCGTGTCGGTAGCGGTGGAATCCTGAGACAGCGTCACGTCGCGGCGCGACCAGAAATCATCGATGTCGAAGGTGCCGCCACTCAGTGTGCGACCTTCCTGTACACCTTTGATAATCATACCGGCCATTTCAGAGACCTCACTCTTCGGATATTTCTCAACCACGGTCTTCAGTTCTGCCACGCATCCGGTAGCATCGCCCTGGTTCAGCAGACTGAGTCCGTTGAGGAAGATGAACTTCGGACGGTTCTCGCCCAATG
>Ga0310696_10009577_pt1 | contig 11194 bp, 8 predicted proteins | sample AusTroGonzalo_MG_4_FD_203885 | JGI IMG/M metagenome (GOLD analysis project Ga0310696, IMG submission 203885) | Bovine rumen microbial communities from tropical cattle in Woodstock, Queensland, Australia - Gonzalo_02 (v2) (version 2) | ecosystem: Host-associated > Mammals > Digestive system >...
GCAGCGATTCAAAGATCTGCGCCTGCTCTTCTTCAGACAATGGCTCGGGGAACATCAGCCGGATATTGAGCAGTACGATAAGACCGGCGTTGATGATGTAGAACCATTTCTTCTTCCCGTCCACGAACAGGAACTTGGGTACGATCCACAGATAGTTCACCAGATAAAGGAACAGGACAGGAGCCATGGTCCTCATAGTCTGGAGGAGTACATTGTAAGCGTTGGCGGAGTTGCCTGCAATGTACCAGCTTAGCGCAGCAGGCATCAATATGACGATGGTCCATACCAGAACCTGCGTCACATTGAGTATGTTGATATGCCTGTCCTTTCCCATATGCACAAAGATAACGATTTCTTTTTACATTCCCGTGGGGAGCGAGGTGGAAGTGCCGGTTCCTCCGAGGGCGCCGCTTCCGCTGAGGGCTTCCGCAGTGCTCTGGGTATTGATCACGTCGTCATTGGTGATGGTCTTGCGGGTCTTCTTGACGCTGAAGCTGCCCTGCTTGCCGAATGTCCAGCTGATGCTGAGGGAGGCCTGGCGGATAGGGACGGCGATGGACATGTCGCTGATGAAATCTTTGGTCTCCGAATGGGACTTTATGGCCAGACTGCCGGAGCCAAGCGGGGAGATGGCGGAGAGGCTGACGCTCAGACGGTCGTCGAGGAAGGTCCTGGTCAGGCCTATCGTGCCGAGGCTGATGCCGGTGCTCCAGCCCTGGAGGTCAGGCGTCCTGCTCATAAGGATGGCGTTGGCGCTGAAGCGGAGGTCCCAGGGCAGGGTCTGCTGGAATCCCAGCAATCCGTTGCCGCTCCAGCCGCTGTTCTGCTGGCCGAGGATGTCGCTCCTGAGGTCGGAGTAGTCCAGGCCTCCGTTCAGGATGATGCGCGTCTTCGCTCCCGCATTGACCATCACGAAGGCGTTCAGGCCTGCGGTGGAGGATTTCACGATGTTGCCGTAAGTCGTATGGAGGACATTGTCTTCGTAGAAACTGTAGGGGGAAATGCCGTTGCCCGTATGACCGTAGCGTGCTGTAAGGTTCAGCATCAGTTTGGTGCTGAAGTAGTTATAGACGAGGTTGACGTTGTGCGCCTTCTCCACCTCGAGGTCGGGATTGCCGTAGTTGAGGGCGGTCGGGTCGGAGTCGTCGCGGTAGGGATTGAGGTAGGTGATGCCGGGCCGGCTGATGCGCATGTTGTAGGTCAGGCCTATGTTGGAGGTCATTCCGAGGTTCAACTGAAGGCTGGCGGAAGGTACCAGGGCCCCGTAGTCGGTGCGGAAGGCGCTGCCCCCGTCCTGCGAGTAGTCCTGCCAGGTGTGTTCGTAGCGCGCGCCAGCCTTTATGCCCACTTTGCCGAGGTTCACTGACATCTCGGTGTATGCTGCGCCGATGCGGTTGTAGAAGTCGTAATTCGTGCTGCCGTACTTGTTGTAATCCCAGTCGCTGCCGTTCCAGAGATAGTTCATCTGGTCGGAGAGATTGTGGCGTGAAATGAATTTCGCACCCGTGGAGAAGGTGCCGATACCGTCGACGGGCGTGGTGAAGTCGGCCTGGACGGTGTGGTCCAGCGAATTGGTCCTGCCGTCGGTCCTGCGGTCGGTGAGGTCCAGCATGGGAATGTCGGTCTTGCCGAAAAGATTCCTGCTGTCCGTGGTGGTGGGACTGGAAGAGAATAAATAGGACAGGACGAGACTGCGGTTGGGATGGCCGGCCCAAAGGTGCTGATAGTCTGCACTGGCCGTTATGGAAGCGGTGTTTCCCTTCGACCATGTATCGGTGGTATAACTGAATCCGGTACCGCCGAAGCCCATGGTGGTGAGTCCGGTATTGTCGCTTGTCGATCCGAGACCCATGAGGCCTGCAGTCGCCGAGATCAGGTTGAGGCTGTCGATATCGTAACTGAGATTGAGATTGCCCAGGGCGATGGGATTCTTCATCGTCCCCTCGCTGTGCATCGAGGTAGTCATCCCTGAGGTGGTGGTGCGTTCGACGTCGATGGTCGTTCCCGGGCTGTTGTTCAGCATGGCGTTGCCGGTCAGGCTCATTGCGAACTTGCCCTTCTGCAGGCTGTAGAAGACGCCGGTCCCGCCGCCGCGGGTGGAGGCTTGCGCCGTGATGGTGCCGTAGGCTCCCTCCGCGGCGCTCGCTCCGCCCGTGACCTCGCGGTTGGTGGTGATCTGGAGGACACCTCCTACCCCCTCGGCATCATAGCGGACGCCGGGGTTGGTGACTACCGAGATGTCCTTTACTGCGCTGGCGGGCATCATCTTGAAGACTATCGAGGGGTTGGAGGAAATCATCTGGTTGGGCTTGCCGTCCACATAGACCTGGAACGAAGAACTGCCGTTCACCGTGATGTTGTCCTGTCCGTCGACCGATACCATCGGGACCTTGCGGAGCATGTCCAGGACGGTGCTGGTCTTGGAGTCGACGTCGTTGGCGACGTCATAGGTCATCTTGTCCACGTCCATCTTTACCAGGGGGCGCTGGGCGACGACCGTTCCTGCATTCAGGGTCTGGACGTCGTCCTGGACGAGGATAGTGCCGAGGTCGATGGCCGATACGGTCCCGTCAAGGGTGAAGTCCCTTGTGACCGTCTTGCGGCCCATGTTGCTGAACAGCAGGCGGTAATCGCCCTTTCCCGTGAGGGGCTGGGAGAACTTGCCATCTTCGCCGGTCGTGGTGAAAGCCACGGGCTTTTCGTAGTCCGGGGCTTTGAAGAATTGGAGTATGGCTGCAGGCTCGCCCTCGCGGGAAAGCGAGTCAAGCACGGTGCCGGTGACTACGACCTGCTGCGCAAATGCGACGATGCCGCTGAGGATGGTGATGACGATGGTGGAGAGTATCTTTTTCATATTCCGTAGTTTTTTGCCGATTCTTTACGGTACAAAGCTACGGCGGATAATGCAAGCCTGTCCGGCATTTCGACCAACCGCCCGTTTCCTTCGACGAACGCCCTATAGTCCGCTGATGACGTCGAGGACGAAGAGGAGGGTGGTGGCGAGGAAGTCGGCGGCGGTGGCGAGGAAGGGCGGGCAGCCGCTGAGGCCCTGGAGGGCGATGGCGGCGACGCTGACCGCCATCAGCGCCGACGTCAGGGGCAGTGCCAGCAGGTTGGTGATGATGAAGTACTTCGGGAAACTGTGGAAGCGTATCCAGGCCAGGGGAGCGGTGAAGACCTGGCAGGAGACGGCCAGGGCCGCGCCCTGCCAGATGCGCCGGACCGGCCGGAAGCGCCGTCGTCCGTCCGAGGGGTACCAGGCCTCCAGGCGGGGATACAGGATGACTATTCCGCTCATCGCAAGGTAGGACAACTGGAAGCCTAGGCTGGTGATGACCCGGGGCTGGACCGCCAACTGTATGGTAAGGGCCATCAGGAGCGTCCGGACGGGGCTGATGCGCCGTTCGGGGAAGAGGGCGCAGGTCTCGCGTATGAGGATGAAGAGGAATGCGCGGACGATGGAGGGGCCGGCGCCGGTGGCGAGCGTGTAGAATCCTGCCAGCAGGATGGTCAGCACGCTGCGCACGCGCCGGGCCGGGATGCTGTTTCCGAAAACCGATAGCATCCGGCTGACTATCAGATAGATGACTCCTAGATGGAGGCCGCTGAGGGCGAGTATGTGCGAGGCGCCGCTGCCGCGGAAGGCGGCCGTCTGCTCCGCAGTCAGGCCGCTGCGGTCGCCGGTCAGCAGGGCCGTCACAAGGGGGCCGGTGCTGTCGTGGCCGAAGGGGATGGAGGCGATGAGGCGGCGCAGGCCGGCGAGGGCCCTTGCGGCCATGCGGCCCAAGGGGCCCGGCCCGGCCGGCGGCAGAAGCCCGGCGGACAGGTAGCAGAAGAATCCTATGACGAAGAACAGTACGCAGTAGGGGAGAAGCCCCGTGCGGTGCCGCGAAACGAGGGCCAGCAGCCCTGCGGCTGCGGCCAGCGCCGCGCCTGCGGCGGCGCCTCCGGCGCCCGCCAGCGCGGCCCCGGCGGCCGCCCCCGCCGTGAACGGAAGGCAGATGGCCGCCAAGTCTCCAACGTCTTTCATAGTTCCGGTTCTCTCTTTTTGCTAAAGTACTGATTATTTTTTAACTTTGTACTCTTAAAGAAAACTAATTGCTAATTATATGATCATTCTGGTTATCAACTGCGGCAGCTCTTCCATCAAGTACCAGCTCCTGGACATGAAGAGCGATGATGTATACGACCTGATGGCCAAGGGTATCGTCGAGAAGATCGGCCTCCCTTGCGGCTGCATCACCCACAAGCCTACCGGCAAGGACAAGATGGTGAAGGAAGTCGCCATACCTGACCACAAAGTCGGCATGAAGCTCGTTCTCGACGCTCTGGTAGACCCTGTTCACGGAGTGCTCTCATCCTTCGACGACATCGAGGCCGTAGGCCACCGCATCGTCCAGGGTGCCGACTTCTTCTCCGGCAGCGCCATCGTGAACGAGGACGTCATCTCCAAGATCGAGATCTGCTGCGATTTCGCCCCGCTCCACAACCCGGCCCACCTGCTCGGCATTCGCGCCGTCCAGCATGTGCTTCCTTCTGTGCCCCAGGTAGTTACCTTCGACACCGCCTACCATCAGACCATGCCGGACTACGCCTATATGTATGCCCTCCCGTATGAGTATTACGAGAAGTACCGCGTCCGCAGGTACGGAGCCCACGGCACGTCCCACCAGTTCGTCGCCTACAAGGGCGCCAAGTTCGTAGGCCTGGACATCGACAATTCCAAGATCATCACCTGCCACATCGGCAACGGCAGCTCCATCTCCGCCATCGTGAACGGCAAGGTAGTCGACACCTCCATGGGCTTCACCCCGCTCGAGGGCATGATCATGGGCACCCGTTGCGGCAACATAGATCCCAACGTCGTCCCTTACATCATGAAGAAGGAGGGCCTCACTCCGGACCAGATGACCGACATCATGAACAAGAAGAGCGGCTTCCTCGGTCTCTCGGGCCTGTCTTCCGACGCCCGCGACCTCGACGCCGCCGCCAACGCCGGCAACTATCGCGCGAAGCTCGTATTCAAGAAGCTCGCCTACGACATCATCAAGATAGTCGGCTCCTACATCGCCGTGATGGACGGCGTGGACGCCATCTTCTTTACGGCCGGCATCGGCGAGAACAACGCCCGCCTGCGCCGCCGCGTCTGCGAGAATTTCTCCTATATGGGGCTCAAGTTCGACTTCGAGGCCAATGTCACCCAGGGCAAGGACACGCTCCTTTCCACCCCCGACTCCAAGGTCAAGGTCGCGCTCATCACTACCGACGAGGAGCTCGTCATCGCGCGCGACACGATGCGTCTGGTGACTGCCGTTGAAGAGTAAGGATTATTCCGGGAAGGATTCTTCCTGAACGTAGAACATATTCCTATGAGGGAGCAGGGCCGAGCAAGCGGCTCTGCTCTTTTCGAACATCTCGGTGGTGAACCGGGCAAGGCCGGCCCCCCGCCAGGTGCTGGTGTTGGTGACAAGCACCCAGCATTCCCCGTCGGGGAAATACTTTATCAGCGCGCTGGTGCCCGAGAATGTGCCGGTGCGCGTCCATTCGCCCGTGGGCTTGGTATCGTTCCAGCCGAGCGAGAAAGTGTCGGGGTCGAACCACTCAGTCATCCTGCGCACGCTCTCGACGCTGATGATGTCGGGGACCTCCGGACGGCCGTCGATGGAAGCGACGAAGCGGCAGAGTTCGGCGGTGGACGCAGCCCAGGCTCCGGCTCCGGACAGCGCCCTGATGTCGTTGCCGCCGTAGCAGCGCACGACCATCCGGCCGCTGTTGTTGTACTCGCTGACGGGGCTGTCGTCCTTCTGGACGTAATACCGCACTTCGTTGGGGTATTTGTCCTGATAATAATTGTTTGCGATATGGAAGTCCAGGCAGCCTGCGGGCTTGAGGATGTTCTCCTGCATCCAGCTCTCGTAGTCGGTCCCCGTCACCTTCTCGATGATCATCGACAGCAGCAGGAAGCCGAAATTGGAGTACTCCTGGGTCTCTCCGGGCACGAAGGCCAGAGGCTTGCCGAGCTGGGTGCGCAGCAGGGTCTCATGGTCCGGGGGAGTCCTGAGACGGTTCTGGAGCATTATGGTGCGGGTGCTGAACATAGGGTCTCCGCCCTTGGTGGAGAAACCTCCCTTGTGGCGGAGCAGATGCTCCACGGTGATGTCGTAGTAGAGCGAGTCCTTGATGAGGGCCGTCCAGACCGAGTCGCAGAGTATGCCCTCGGGACCGAAGACCTTGTCGTAGAGCGAGAGCTTGCCCTGCTCTTCCAGCTTCATTATGCCGGTGGCGGTGATGAGCTTCGACACGGAGGCCAGACGGAGTATGTGACGCGGGGTCATCTTTTCTCCGGCTTCCTTGTCGGCCCAGCCGTATCCTTTGGAGAACATCAGCGAGTCGCCCCTCATGACGGAAAGGGAGATGCCCTGGATGTTCCAGTACTTCATGAACTCCTGCACTTCCTTGTCGATGGGCTGGAAGACCGAGCTGTCAGACATGGCGTTGGTGAGGGTCTCGTTGAGGACGGCGGGGACGGGCGGCGGCGGTGGCGCGGGCTTGCGGCCCGCCATGAGCACCGCCGCCGCCACCGCTACCGCCACGATGCTCAGCAGGAAGTATGTCCTGCGGCGTATCATTTTACGAGACCGCATCTGCGGCCGAAGTCGATGATGAAATCGGCCGTGCCTTCGATGCCCAGGATGGACGAATCGACGCAGAGGTCGTAGTTGGAAGCCACTCCCCACTGACCGAAGGTCAGGTAGTTGTAGTAGGACTCGCGGTCCCTGTCGCGCTTCGCTATGAGGTCCTCCGCCTCTACGAGGCTGATGCCCTCACGCTCCGCTACGTCCTTCTTCCTCACCTCCAGCGGGGCGCTGATGAACACGTCGAGGCACTCCATGTCCCTGAGGACATAGTCGGAAGCGCGGCCGACGAAGATGGCCGGTCCCTGCTGGGCGAGCTCCAGGATCACGTCGCTCTGGATCTTGAACAGGCGGTTGTCGTTCAGGTAGCTTTCTCCGCCGCCGTAGCTGTTCAGCGTGCCGACGAAATTCAGCAGGGTGAAGAGACTCTTGTGCTCGTCCCTCTTCTCGAACAGCTCCTTGCTGAATCCGCTCTTCTGGGCCGCCTCCACTATGAGCTCGTTGTCATAGACGGGGATGCCGAGCCTGGTGCTCAGGGCCGCAGCTACGCGGCGGCCTCCGCTGCCGAACTGCCTTCCGATGTTGATGATGGTGTAATCCATAGAATATCAGGAGATTGTGCTTCCGAGCAGTGAGGGGTCGTCACCGTCCTTCAGCCTGCCGAACTTGCGGAAGAGATTGATTATCAATATCGCGGACACGATGATGTTGAGGATGTCCGAGATGGGGAAACTCATCCACACGCCCTTGTCGCCGTAAAACAGCGGGAGCGTATAGATGAACGGGAGCAGGAACAGAAGCTGCCTGGTCAGGGACAGGAAGATGGACTTCTTCACCATTCCCAGGCACTGGAAAAGATTGCCCGAGACCATTCCGAAACCCACGAACGCGAATCCGAGGTTCATCGTCTTCAGGCCGCGCGCGGCCATCCCGATGAGTTCCGGGTCGTTGGTGAACAGGCTCACGGCCTGTGTCGGGATGAACTCCGATACGAGGAAACAGAGCGACGTGGCCAGAATCTCCCATTTGGCGGTAAGGATGAAAACCTCCTTCACCCTGGAATACTGCCGCGCGCCGTAGTTGTAGCCGGCAATGGGCTGGAGGCCCTGGTTGAAGCCCATGCAGATCATCACGAACAGCATCGTGATGCGGTTGACGATGCCGTAACTGCCGATGGCGAGGTCGCCGCCGTACTTGCGCAGCTGCTGGTTGATGAACAGCGCCACGAGGCAGGCGGCGGCGTTCATCAGGAAAGGACCGAGGCCGATGGCCAGGGACTGCTTGGCGATGCGCCAGTCAAGCTGGAACAGCGGCCTGGGGAAATGCAGGAAGTTGTCCTTGCGCGAGAGGTAGCGCATCGAGTAGGACAGTGCCATGGCCTGGCAGAGTATGGTGGCCAGGGCCGCTCCCTGAATGCCCATATCCAGCACGAAGATGAAGATGGGGTCGAGGACGGCGTTGGATGCCACGGTGAACAGCGTCAGGCCCATGGCCAGCCTGGGATTGCCGGCGGCCCGGATGATGCCGTTGAAACCGAAATACAGATGCGTTATGACATTGCCCAGCAGGATGATGAGCATGTAGCTGCGCGCGAAGGGGAGAGTGTTCTCGCTGGCTCCGAAGAAGTAAAGGATGGGGTTGAGGAAGGTCAGCGTGAGCGCCGTGAAGAGTATGCTGATCACGGTATTGAGCGTCAATACGTTGGAGAGCACCTTCTTGGCCGTGTCGTAGTTTTTCTGTCCCAGCAGGACGGAGATGAGCGTCATGGCTCCGACGCCCACGAGCGTACCGAGGGCGGCGGAGAGGTTCATCAGCGGGAAGGTCACGGCGAGTCCCGAGATGGCATAGGAACCCACGTCCTTGATATGGCCGATGTAGATGCTGTCGACCATATTGTACAAAGAAGCCGCGGTCTGGGCGATGATGCCCGGAACCGCGTACATCTTGAGAAGTTTTCCTATTCTTTCCGAACCGAGCTCGGTCGGAGCAGCTCCTGATACAGCCATCTTACCGTCAATATTTTGTCCCGAGCATCTCTACATCGAAGCGCAGGGGTGAATATGCGGGGATGGAATTGCTGGCGGTTGTCTTGTAGCCGAGGTCGGAGTAGAATATGCAGGTGCCTTTCTCGCCCGTCTTCATCAGTGAGATGCAGTAAGCGAAACCGTCTATGAGCGAGGAGTTTCCGGAGTCGGTGGAGAATGTGATGTCAGTGTACTCGGAAGAAAGGTTGACCTTCATAGGGCTGAAATCGCGTGAGCTGTCGTAGATGCCCGCATCCTTGGCTGTATTGGCGATGGACGTGTCGAAGACCTGTCCGTTGAGCGTCATGCCCGTGTAGTTGATATATACGGTGGTCCCGGACTCTAGGGTGGTCGTATCCGTAGGCGCCTGAGTCTGGATATAGTAGAAACCGTATTTGAGCGAGTCGGGCAGCGAGTGGAAATTGTGGATCATGTACCAACCCATGGAGTCTATCTGCCAGGCGGTGATGTCCGGGATGACATCGTGGAGCGTCAGGGAGATGACGGCGTCCTCGCCGGTTACGTTGGCGTAGTACTCGTCTTCCGTCTCGTAACGGGCCTGGGTGGTATTGAACCATCCGGGGATGACGGCCTTGCGGGTGCCGCCCACGCGCATTGAGTTGATCACCATCTCCTGCCCCGCAGTCAGGGCAGTGGAGTTGCGCAGCTTGACGACGGGACCGTAGTACGTGCTCTGTGAATAGGTGCCGAGCTGTTTGGCGACGTCCGCATCCGTACTCTCCGCAATGTTCCCTTCAAGGTCGGTGATGGTATAGGAGAAGAAGGCGAAGGGGTAGTCGTCGGCGCTTCCGGCCTCACGGCCTTTGCCCTCTTTGTCGCTGATGAGGTAGATGCCGGACGCATTTTTAACGGCATCCGGATGGTTTATCTTCAGCCACGCCTCGAGATAGCGCTTGTTGGCGTCATTCTTTCCGGTGTTGTCTATCTTGGCGCACGAGGCGCAAAGTGTCGCGGCCACGGCCGCACAAAGCAGTATGTTCAGTCTGTTCATCATGTTCATTCTAGTTTTCAACGCTCAGCACCCATATCCTGAACGCCAGTGGAGCGTTTGCAGGAATCGTGCCTGTCTTGCTTTTTCCGAAGGCATATTTTCCGGAGAAGAGTATGTAGCAGTCCTCGCCCTCGCGGACGCCCACCAGTCCTTCCCTCAGGCCCTGGAGCAGGCCCTTGTCGCCCATGTCGATCTCCAAGGCATCGTAGACGGGGTCGGTCAGCGTCCAACTGGCGGACGACGCCATGTCGCGGCTGTTCGTGGCTACGAGATTGGAGGAGGAAACGGTACCGGAGGAGAAATTGTACGCGGCGAAGTATACCTGGGCTTTGCCTCGGGCGGTGAGCTCCATCCCTTCACCTTCGACCATGACCAGGCGCGTGGCTCCGCCGTTGTGGACCACACGCAGATCCCCGTCTGGATTCTGCCTGCCGAGGAAGGTCTCTATGAGTGTCTCCTGCTTGGCGTACATGAGCTCCCTCTCCTCCTTGGTGCAGGAGGAAAGCAGCACGATGGCGGCCAGAAGCAGGTATGTCAGTCTTTTCATCATTTTTCCATTTCAAAAAACTCTGCGGCGGCCTTCTCCAGGTAAGCTTCGGCCTGCGAAGCGTCCGGAATGTCCTCCGGGAAATAAAGCCGGCCTCCGGAGGCCTGTTCGTGCCCTCCGCCGTGGAAGCTCCGCTCCGCGAGGCGGAATGCGGAAGTGCCCCTCTTGGAGCGCAGGGACACCCTGAAGTACCCTGCAGCATCTTCCTTCAGGAACATGCTCAGCCTGACGCCTTCAAGAGTCAGGGGCATGTTCACTACACCCTCGAGCTCTCCTTCGCGGATGTCGTATGCCGCCAGCTCTTCGGCCCGGAGTACCATGTATGCGGCCCCGCAGGGCAGTATCCGGAGCTTGTCCTTGAGGATGTAGCCCGTCATTCTCAGGCGGTTCTCACGGCAGCGGTTGTAGAGCTCCGAGAGGATGCCGTCGCGGTCCACTCCTGCGGCAAGCATCATCGAGGCCATCTCGAAGGTGCTCGGGAACACGGAGTTGGCGAAGTTGTTCGTGTCCGTGGTCATGCCCGTCAGCAGGGCGCGCAGCACCGGCATCGGCAGCCGCGAGGCGTCGCCGGTGCCTTCCAGCGCCAGCAGCAGCCAGAAGAGAAGCTCGCTCGCCGAGGAGATCTCCGTCTCCGAGAAGACTATGTCGAACATATCCTCGTGAGGGTCCAGGTGGTGGTCGATCAGGACCTTCTGCGCCTCGTGCGACTCGAGCACTTCCTTCATCCCTTCCACGCGGCCGAAACCCTTGGCATCCAGGCATATAACGGTGTCGCAAAGGGATATCCAACGCAGGGCTTCCTCCCGCTCGATGTCAAATCTCATCACATGGCCGGGGCAGCACTCACGGGTGACGAACACCAGGAAGTCCGGCATGGCGTCCGGGATGATCAGGCGGACATCCTTGCCCTTCCCCTCAAGCCACCGGACCATGGCCGACGAACTGCCTATCGCATCCCCGTCAGGTCTCGTGTGGG
>Ga0310696_10009580_pt1 | contig 11192 bp, 15 predicted proteins | sample AusTroGonzalo_MG_4_FD_203885 | JGI IMG/M metagenome (GOLD analysis project Ga0310696, IMG submission 203885) | Bovine rumen microbial communities from tropical cattle in Woodstock, Queensland, Australia - Gonzalo_02 (v2) (version 2) | ecosystem: Host-associated > Mammals > Digestive system >...
CAATCAGACATACTTCGTTGGCTACCTCGTTAACGGCCAACACATTTGCGCACGTAGCACCTACGTTTCCTGCGCCAACAACTGTAACTTTGCTCATAATTGTATATGTATTTTATATTGAATTTTTCAAATAGCCCGCAAAGATACGAAAAATTTTGTATATATACAAATTTTTAAGAATAAAAGTGTAAAATTTCTTCTTTTTGCAATCATAGTTTGCATTTTATGCAACCAACCTTCGTCTTCGCGTCCGTCACATCGTCTGTTGTCCCGAATGTTATTCGGATCTAGCCGATTGCGCCGCCCCGCCCGCGAGGCCTCAATGCGGACGTAGCCCATGCGGAGTGTAACCCACCTTCGTTCATTTCCAGAAATTTTATTCTGGTTCATGCAAAAACTGCAGATTTATTTGTATATATCATTTTTTTTGCATAATTTTGCACCGTCTTTCACTTTGTGGGAGTTTGAAGCAGTAATTTTGCAGCCGAAAATCGTAACGCACATGGAAACGAAGAAAAATCTGAAATCGTCAACTGCCTATCTTTTTAACTGCTATATCTGGCTGTTGAACACCATCGCACGCGGTCCTATTTCACGCGCCGCGATAGACGAGAAGTGGGCGCACGCAAACGCCAACGAGTACAAACAGGACTATCTCCCCGAGAGTAATTTCCACCGTTGGAAAACTACTGTCGAGTTGCTCTTTGAAGTCAAAATCAAGTGCAATGGGAACAATGAGTACTACATTGAGGAGGCAACCGACCTGCGTAACGCGGATCTGCGCTTACGCCTGTTAAACCTTATGTCTATGGATAGTCTGCTCAAAGACAGCAAAGAACTATCCGACCAAATTCTGTTTGAATCTGTTCCTTCCGGCGAACAGTTCCTCGCGCCCATCATCGAAGCAATGCGCGATAAGTGCGTGCTGCAAATGACCTATCAAGGCTTCGGTAAACCACGCCCATATACTTTCCCGATTGAGCCGTATTGTCTCAAGATGTTCAAGCAACGGTGGTATGTGTTGGTCTATGCTCCGGATATCGACAAAATGCGCGTATATTCTTTGGATCGTATCCAGGCTATCGAGCCGACCAAGGAGAAATACCAACTCCCCGAAGACTTTGATGCTGTGCGCTTTTTCCGCGACGCTTATGGTGTTACGGTGCTTGATGATCAGCAAAAGCCGGAGAATATTGTAATATCTATAGATGAATACCAAGCTAACTTCTTACGCACGCTCCCATTACATCCTTCGCAAAAAGAGATAGAGCCTATCAATGGTTATCCGGCATTCAGTTTCTATCTCTATCCGGCTGACGAGTTCCTGCGTGAGTTATATGCTTATGGCTCTAACTTGGAAGTCCACGAACCGGAATGGCTCCGCAAAGAATTTGCCAAAGATGCAGGAAAAGTAAATAAAATGTATAATCACTAAGTACTTAATAATATGGATTACGTAAAACTGAACCAAGACATTCTTGACGAATGGGAAGCACGAATAAATACAAAAGAGAGTGAACCAAATTTTGCGCCTGATGGCATTTTATATCGTGGGAAACCGGAAGATTATGCTACATATAGTGAGTTCACTGAGAATAAAGAAAAAGAAAATAAATTATGGTCAGAGGCTCCTATACGCTACATGTTTCTAACTAAAGATCAAAATGCTTGGGGAGAAGATGCTTGGGATGTGCGTGGTGAAACAGGTAGAAAACAAAAAGATTCTGAAAGCATTCCTTATCGGTTTTATCGCAACTTGATGTATATTCTTTATGGTTTGACACATAGCCGGGATAAGTTATGTGGATATGACGATTTCACTAATCAGCAGGCAATTAAGGAATACGATGAGGCTCCTCTTGCTCGCATCAATGTTAAGAAGCAAGCTGGAAGTAGTTCAATTGACAACGGAACACTTGAGCAATATATTAATGATTACAAAGACTTGTTAATAAAGCAAGTTGAATTATTAGATGCTGATGTGTTGGTCTGCTGTGGATATTCGGAATCCGTTGGAGAAACTGGCAATCTCATTCTTAATTTTCTTAAAGAAAATGTTTATGACTTTAAAAAGTTCGATGATTGGATATACTTCGAGAAGGAAGATGATAAAGTTAAAAGAATCGCTATAAATGCATGGCATTTGAGTTATAGCGGAGTATCTCAAAGAGATTTTTACGAAGGACTAGTTTCTTCTTATCACAACTTCATACAGAAACACCCGGAATTTGTTAAACATCGTTAAATATCAATCACTATGGCACTTTGGAGAATTTCAGTTAAGAGCAGCGGAACCGTGAACGGAATCCGCTTGGAGAAAGGGATGTGCGTCGAGATGCCCACTCCCCTATCAATGTCTGACCCATTAAGATCGAACGTCACCGAGAACAAACCAAAGATCAACAACTTGTTCGTCAGCAAGTACGGAGTTGACCTTTTGAAAGCCGGTTTGATCTCAACGAGCCATCTTCAGTCAGAAAAAATCTCGTAAAAATCATCCTCATCCACTTTGTGGGAGTTTGGTGTTGTAATTTTGCAGCGTGATTCGAAAGAGTCGCGCTGCATTTTTTATTGTTATGATTAGCTATCCGCAACAAATTGAACTGCTCAACTTGAAAGAGCGTATCGCCAACAATCCCGCATTGCGCCAGCGACTAACGCAAATGCTGGGACAGAGTAAAGGTTGGCGCGAATTGAGTGAAGAACTTGGCTCCGACTATAGTATTGTCCGGCACTTGAAAGACATGGCTTTGAGTGAACTGTATTGCTCCACTCGTGATTTCACAGCCTTGCGTGCCGAAGTGTTTAATGAGGAAAAGGAGGATATGATACGCCATACCAAACGCAAGGCGGTTATCATACTTAATAGCCCCAATGCGGTCGTCGAACTAACAACCGTCTCCCGCAAACCGCTGACTATCGCAACAGCTCGCAAGGCGACTCCGGTTTCCGTTGTTGTGAATAACAAGAAGGCATCCGAGACCATCCAGATTTCACACGACACGAACCTGCCAATATATATCTTCGGCAACGTGGAAGAACTGGTGTGTACCGGCCAACGCCTAACGGAATGTTACTTGGTCAATTGCCCGAACCTATCACGCTTGGATGTCAGTAACAATCAACTCTCCAGAATGCGTCTCTGCCAATCAATGCCCAAACTGCGCGATATAGACCTGCACACCAATTGCTTGCCCTTCGAGACTATCGGTAAGATGTTGCAATCTCTCTGCAATCTGACATCTGAGAACCTGTTTGATACTGACCCGCAGATTCTCACCGACGCAAGTATCACCGGCGACCTTCGCTGGCAAGCCAAAAAAATAGGATGGATCATTAAAAACGTATAATATTAAAATATAATGTATTATGGATTTTGAGTTTAGTATAGAAGAGTCGCGTAAAGAAGAAACTATCCGAGGCTATTGCAATCTCCCGAACATGAATCTGCTTCATGAGAAAGAGAATGAATTATCTCCGGTCGTTGACCAAGACGAGTGCCTTACGACGGCTTCAAAAATTGTCTCTACTCTGAGATTTTATGGCTTTGACGTAGCGTCAATCAAAGCAACTGTTGGGTTTGCCTACACTTTTTATGAGGTAGTATTAAAATCGAGTACACGCGTAGCAAAGGTTAAGAAAATCGAGTACGACTTGATACTTGCAATGGGCGTTGTTGGAGTCAGACTCATTTGCCCGATTCCCGAAAAAGGTTCAATCGGTATTGAAGTCGCCAATGAGGAATTTCAGTGCGTTTCTGCGCATTCTGTTTTTGCGTCCAAGGCTTTTCAAGATACGCAATACACTCTTCCTGTTGCGCTTGGTCGTACGGTGGACAACAACGTGTTCACGTTTGACCTAGTAGGGGCACGGCACTTGCTAATTGCTGGGGCAACCGGAACAGGAAAGTCGAGAGCAATATATGATATCATGCTCTCGCTTCTATTCAAAATGAGTCCTTCAGAACTCCAATTTGTGTTGATGGATCCGAAATGTGCGGAGTTAACAAATTTCGCTCCATTAGCGAAATGGTTCTTGGCTTCTATTGAGGGAACTAACGATGAAAATGCTATCGTAAGAGATTGTGAAACTGCGATAAAAACGCTCAATGCATTGGTCAAGGAGCAAGAAAATCGCTACGCTCTTTTGATGGACGCAGGAGCAAGAGGCATAAAGGAATATAATGAAAAGTTCAACGCCGGTCAGTTGGACACAAACAAAGAGATCCAGGAAGGCTTACATCATCACTATTTGCCATATATTGTGACAATTATTGAAGAATATGGAGATTTTATGATACAAGGTGGCAAGAAAATAGAAACACCTATTGCGCGCGTTTCTCAGTTAGGGAGAGGTGTAGGATTGCATATGATTATCACGACCCAACGTCCTTCGATTAGAGTTGTAACGGGTGTTATCAAAGCAAATTTCCCCACTCGTATTGCCTTTCGGACGCAGAGTTCTATTGACTCACGTACAGTCATGGACACCAAAGGTGCTGAAGAATTGATTGGGAGTGGCGATGCGCTCTATTCAGAAGGCTCAAATGTGGTTCGTCTACAATGTGCTTATGTAGAGGATGACGAGGTAGATGCTGTAGTTAATCATATAGTCTCGCAGAATAGCAACGCGAAACATTATATGCTACCTATCGCCGATGATAATATTTGTCAAGTAAAAAAAGAATAGAGATGAAAACAGGTATTGATACTTTGGACTGTATGTGGGGCAGTCTGGAAAGCGGAAATCTTTATTGTATAGGTTGTACGGCCCGAGTGAAACGCATCAAGTTTATTGCTAATATTGCAGTAGGTTTGCTTACGAAGCAATCTGGTCTTGCTCTTATATCTCTTGACTACAACCGCACTGAAATGACTGACGCTTTGAGGGAAAGCTATCGAACAAGTAGTGCCGCGACCGCAGGAAAACTCTCCTTGTGGTTAGAGCACCAGCCCATTACGGCGTATTCGCTAATTCAAGATACTTTGCAGCGCATTGTATACCGCGACAAGAAGATCTTGCAGGTGCTACTTGTGGATAATTTAATTAAAATCCGGACGGACTTCCATTGCTCTTCGCAAGGAATGTGCGTCGCTGCCAATCTTTACCTGCTCAAAATGATTGCGAAAGAGTACAAAATACCTGTTATCGCTTTCACGGAATTGTATCCGGATAAGGCTCTCTTGCAACCAATAGCAGACAGCGAATATATTGATAAGATGATTATTTTTCATTCGGGGCAAGAAAGAGTCCCGAAACCAGTACGTGCTGATGCCAATATCTTTTCAGATGGTGTAAAACTGCCGGAAATACCCTTTGAAATTTACGTGGGAAAAGAATCTATAAAATACGTATAATATGACCCTACAAGAAATCAACGACCAGCTCGAACTGCTGCGTCTGAAAGAATTATTCATGTCGGATATTAAGATCCGAAGTAAAATGGCTCTTCTCCTTAGTGAAGAATGTGCCGCAGAAATTCCGCCTTATAAGGAATTTTGTGAATTTGCACAGTGCACCCCGGAGATAGCCACTATGTTTACAAAAATCAGACTTTATGATGTGATTCTCACACAGAGAGAAATTGCTGAAGAGAGAAAACGATTAGAAAGGATGAAACATGATACGCTTTGATGATCCCGCCCTCCAACATATAGAGAGGGAAATTACTAGCATTTATGACACGGATGCATGTGGCTATCCTCGAAGTGAATGTTTGCTTGACATTCGCAGACGCTTATTGAACGACCAGGCACTAACACACGAGTCTCAAGAAGAACTTCTGCCGCACATCATAGCCTTTAATGACGCGCTCCGTGAAGCGCTCAAACATATGTACGACCGTGCGCATGAGCTCTACCATCAGATATCTGCAATCCAACCGGGGATTGAACTAACCGCTAAGTGCTATCTCGCTTATAAATATCCATCATTACACCCTTTCCAAGGTGAGGATAGGCAAGGCTTTTTTGATGCTATATGTGATTCCGGATGGAACCGTATTTACGATAATGGTATTCCTTTTCCTCTAGGACTTCCTGACGGTTTGGATCAATCGTTTGATTCGTTTATTGGTATGGATTGTCCACCACCAAATTGGAATGAGGGTCTGGATAGAGAATTAACCAAAGATCTTCACATAATTCGGCAATTTCATCAACTCTTTGACCATACAAACTTTGCTCTTACCGATTTTATCTTTTGCCGAGAATTTGTTGAAGAAATAAATATTAAAATTGAGGATTCTCATTCCTATTGATTTGTATGCAGAAAAGGAAAGTTAAAATAAGGGGATACGTAACAGGCATTAATTTTTTTTTATATCCCTCACATATTCGTACCCGCTCTATCAAAAAAATGCACTGAGAAAAGTGAGATTTCTCAGATTTCTCACAATTCTCATGCAAATTTTTGCATGTCAGTTTTGTCAGTATTGTCACTTTCATTAAAATTTGCATGGCACTCTTGGCACAATTGGCACTTTCTATCCTCAAACTGACAAAACTGACAATACTGACAGAGCGATTTTTTCATCAAAAGTGCCAACAGTGTCAATAGTGCCAAGTCATTTTTTGCATGGCGATATTGACGATATTGGCGATATCGCCAACTTCGCCAAGATCGCCAGTGCATTTTTTTCTGTCGTTTTGGGGCTTTTGAAAAAATCAAACTAACCAGCAACCTGCCAACCGTTAGAGATAAGTTGATGATTTGTTGAAGATTAGTTGGTCATTACCCTTACTATTACCTACCCAAAGGCAAGGCACATGCTTATAAAACAGCATTTTCCTTATCATAGTACGCGATTAGTATGTAATCAGTATGTGATTAGTAGGTGGTTAGTAGGTGATTAGTAGGTTATAACCGACACCATTCCACTACCATCCTGGAACGTGAGAACAAGAAAAAAGCAGCCTCTCAGCTGCCTTTTTTATCGACGTCCGTGGTGACGGCGAACTTTCTTGAAGCCACGTTTACCGAATTCTCCTTTGTGGAACTCGCCCTTACCGAACTTTCCTCCTCGGAATGCCTCTTTCCGGAACGCCTCTTTCTTAAGCTCTCTCCCACGGAACTCCCTGAACTGCGCCTCCTTGCGCAGGTCGATCATCTTTCCGCAGCGCTCGCAACGAACGAACCTCTGCTCCATCCTTATCGGTTTGCCCTTGCACGCTGCACATTTCCTTACTTCTCGCGCACTAACATTCATCATCAGCATGGCGCCTACCGCCAATACCAACCATCTTTTTGCTTTCATAGCTTTGCCCTCCATTTTAACGGGTTGAACACTCTTTTTTGCTCCTAAATAAACCGGTTTATTCCTCAAAATACAAATACCGTGCCAAAACGAGAAAATGCATCTTTTTGCATTATTTTGCCCTAAAAACTTGCATATATTCTAAAAATGTTGTAATTTTGCAGCGTTTTTGGAATGAATCGCACAAATGACATACACGCAGTTTTATAATCGGTGGCATTCGTTGGGTTGTTTTTCTATCCACCAGGTGCATGCAATCGTACCGACTTTCAATAGGTCGAACTTGCATCATTGGCAACGAGCCGGCTATATTGTGCCGCTTCGTCAAGGCTGGTATGCCTTTGCTGACTTCATTCGACAGCCTGATTATGCGCGTTTCATTGCCGGTAAGATTTGTGCGCCTTCGTACATCAGCCTTCATACCGCACTTTCATTCTATGGCATCATTCCCGAAGCCGTTGTGGAAATAACGAGTGTGACAACACAGAAGACTTGTCGGTACGAAAACGCTTTCGGACAATTTAGCTACCAAACTATTCGTCCGCGACTCTTTTGGGGCTTTGAACCGAAAACAATGCGGGACGGTCAGCAATACATGATGGCTACGCCGGAAAAGGCAATCATCGACCTATTGTACCTCTATCCGCAGTATTCCTCCATTGACGAAATGCGTGAACTGCGTTTAGATGAAGATTGGATGCGCGACGAGCTGAACAAAGAACGCTTATTGGAATACGCAGAGCGTATCAATAGTCCGATACTAACCAAGCGGATACATTTATTACTTAAAGCCTACGACTTATGATAGACATGGAATATATACGCGGTTTTTACCCGCCGTACATCGCCCAAAATGCCAATTTCCAAAAGCACATGCTCAAGGAATACGTAGAGTTACTGGCTTTGGAATGGATTGCTCGTTCGCCCTACGCCGCGAAATTAATCTTTATTGGCGGGACGAACTTACGACTTATACAGGGTATTGACCGATTCTCTGAAGACTTGGATTTTGACTGCAAAGGCTTAAGCGAGAACGAGTTTTGTCAGATGTCCGATGAATTAGTCAAATACCTGCAACTGCAAGGCCTCAATGCCGAATTACGCAATAAAGAGAATGCCCGTCTTTCTGCCTTCCGCAGTAACGTCTATTTTCCGGAATTACTCTTTGATCTGCAGTTAACAGGACATCGTGAAGAGCGCTTTCTGATGAAAATCGAGGCACAAGATCAAGGCGTTGACTATCCGCGTGAGATGGCGATTGTGCAACGAAACGGCTTCTCGTTCCCGGTACCTGTTCCGCCGCTCGGCGTACTTCTTTTCATGAAACTCTGTGCACTACTTACCCGCCAGAAAGGCCGTGATTTCTATGACGTGCTCTTCCTGATGCAGCGTACTGAACCAGATTACGCCTTCCTCCTACAACAAAAGGGCATTGCTAACAGGGAACAACTATCTACCGCTTTACGTGCGATGGTCGCTAAAACGGATATGAAGATTAAACAACGCGACTTTGAACACCTCCTCTTCGATACCCGCAAAAGTGAAACAATATTGAACTTTATAGAAATACTATCCTTATGAAAAAACTCTTTTTTATTCTCGTTTTGGCGCTGACGACCGTCACGGCAGGCGCACAACATCATCATGACAACCGTGGTCCGCAGGGCAGACTGCATGACAGAGGGCACGAGCGCCATCATATCGAGTGTGCTACCCACGAACAGATGGGTGTGACCATGCAAGTACTCAACCAACAGTCTTTTGACGATAAAAAGCTGGAAATAGCCAAGTTATGCGTCGTGCTCGGTCATTTCTGTGTAGATGATTTGGCACGTATGGCAGCCGTCTTCTCCTTCGACGACAGCCGCCTGACGTTCCTGACGTTTGCCTACGACTACTGCGAAGACCCGCAGAACTACTACTCCCTGCGCGATGTGTTCTCGTTCCGCAGCAATTTCGACACCCTCATGGACTCCGTCCAGCCCGGACATAGACATTAAAAACTCATAAACATACTATTATGGAAGAAACCATTATTCGTGAAGAAACCACGTTCTTGGACGAGACCAAGAAAGCCTCTGCGGCTGAATTGATGCGTGACGTGTATCTGTGGATGACCGGTGGTCTGGCGCTGACCGGTGCAGTTGCCTGGGTGGTAGCCAACACGCCCGCTTTGCTTAATATCATCTTCGGCAACCAGATCGTGTTCTGGGGACTGCTGATCGCCGAACTGGTGCTGGTGATCTCTCTGAGCGCAGCCATCAACAAACTCAGTTTTAGTGCGGCTGCTCTTATGTTCGTCGTGTACAGCGCACTCAACGGCGCTACCCTCAGTTCCATCTTCCTGCTCTATGAACTCAGCAGCGTTGCGGAGATCTTCTTCGTCACGGCAGGTGCTTTTGCTGCTTTGGCCTTCATCGGTACGGTAACCAAGAAAGACCTGAGCGGATTAGGCACGTTCCTGATCATCGCGCTTGTGGGACTTATCATCGCCTCTATTGTCGGCATGATCATCGGTCAACCGGATTCCATCTGGATCTCTGCCCTCGGCGTTCTTATCTTCGCCGGCCTGACTGTCTACGACGCCCAGCGAATCCGTAAGATGATGCTCTCGCAGGAATCGGTGAACGACAGTAACATGAAATTAGCCCTTCTCGGCGCACTCAGCTTGTATCTCGACTTCATCAATTTGCTGCTTAAACTCCTGAGTCTCTTCGGCAAAAAGAAGTAAAAAAGGGCACAAAAAGCAGAAAAAATGCAGAAAAATGGCATACACTATTGTGTATGTCAATTTTTTTTTGTAATTTTGCGACGATTTTTATGCGCGTGTGCGCGTTTGCCTGCTGTGCGCGTATATGTAATAGGAATAAAATAATACAAAATATACAATGGAAGAACAACAACAAGAAAAGTATGATGGATCGAGTATTCAAGTGCTCGAAGGATTGGAGGCGGTGCGCAAGAGACCCGCGATGTACATCGGCGATATCTCGCTGAAGGGTCTGCATCATCTCGTTTATGAGGTAGTGGACAACTCCATTGATGAGGCGCTCGCAGGTTTCTGCGACGAGATCGCCGTGCATATCAATGAGGATAACTCTATTACCGTACAGGATAACGGTCGTGGTATTCCGGTGGACATGCATCCGAAGGAGCATAAGTCGGCGCTGGAGGTCGTTATGACCGTGCTGCATGCAGGTGGTAAGTTCAACAAGGATTCCTACAAGGTTTCCGGTGGTCTCCACGGTGTGGGTGTGAGCTGTGTGAACGCGCTTTCTACCAAGATGCACGTCGAGGTGTATCGTAACGGCGCTATCCACTCGCAGGATTATGCGAAGGGCAAACCGCTGGCTCCGGTACACACGATCACGGAGGCGGAAGCAACCGGTAACTGGGAGCAACGTAAGACCGGTACGTTCGTGCAGTTCTGGCCGGACGACACCATCTTCACCGAGACCGTTTACCACTGGGACATCCTCGCCAACCGTATGCGTGAGCTCGCTTTCCTCAACGCAGGTATCAAGATCGTGCTCAAGGACAAACGTGTCATTGATGCAGAGGGTAACTGCAAGAAAGAGGAGTTCTACTCGGAGAAGGGTCTTTCGGAGTTCGTTCGTTACATCGACGGTACCCGTACGCCGCTGATCTCGGAGGTGATCCATCTGAGCACCGACAAATACGGTACGCCGGTAGAGGTAGCGATGATCTACAACACCGACTTCAACGAGAACGTACACTCGTACGTCAATAATATCAATACCATCGAAGGTGGTACCCACGTCGCAGGTTTCCGTGCTGCCCTCACGCGTGTCATGAAGAAATACGCCGAGGAGAGCAAGATGCTGGAGAAGGCGAAACTCAAAGACAAAGACGGTAACTCGACCATCGATCCGAACGATTTCCGCGAGGGTTTGACGGCGGTCATCTCCGTTAAGGT